>ENA-ORXT01004523-ORXT01004523.1-marine-metagenome-genome-assembly--contig:-NODE-4523-length-14293-cov-5.094963_pt1 | contig 14293 bp, 4 predicted proteins | sample MGYA00237868_ERZ511482 | MGnify/ENA metagenome assembly ERZ511482 | reverse complement strand
TCATTCCTGCTATCTGGAATTATAGCTTGACTTTGCTTATTGCGTTGCAAATCATACCAATACAACTCCTTCAATTTGTATTTCTGCCCAAGTAATAGTTTATCCTTGTCTTTTCGATTATAATAAAAGGACTGCGTCTTTTGTCCATACAGGCAATCCAAATCCAAATTGATGGTTCTATCATTTTGGAATTGACTAATCGCTTGATTAGGTGCTTTTAATTTGGAGCTGCTTTCAAAGGTAATATCATGTGCTAGGAATTGCCCAAAAATGGACAACCCATTGCTGATTACTTTGCTTGGCTTTTGTTCTTCTGGGGAAGCACAAACCATTAATTTAGCTAGACGGCGCAATTCTTTATCTGGTAGCACCAAGGGTGCTAATTCTGGGAATAGCTTGATGAAGTGGCCTTTTTCGGCGGTTTGGAATTGGGTGTTTTGTTTGGAGTGCATATAATTTGTATAGAATGCCTATTTATTAGATGTATTGAAATTTATGGAGTAGGTGCCTTCTATCTTCCTCTAAAAATTCTTATAGAAATCATCAGATGAAGAAAGAAGGCTATTGGATTAGCTATTTACTCCTTTACAACTTTTTCATAATGGCATAGTAAGAAAATGTTTTTAACCTGCTTTTGAGAAGCATCAATTACAAACGCGCCATATTTTTGTGGCTTATCCGCATTGATTGGTCCCAGTTCAATTCCATCACCCTCATTCGTAATTCCGTGATAAACATCATAACAATCCACTTTTAAATCTAACTTCATGAGGCAGATGTCATATTGCTTATCCTTACTAACTTTTTTAGTAGGTGGACAAGTTGGATCGGATTCGATAAACTCAACTTTTACTTGCTCTGGACAATCTTTTAGCAAGACCATTATTTCTAATCTAGTAACTTTAACAGGAGCATTACAAGCTAGGAAAGGGAACATACTTCGATTCAGTTTTAGACATAAATTCCCTTTGTCTTCACAGTTAATATATTGATGCCAACTATCTGGCATTTCGTGTTTGACATCAAGGAAGCGCACACCGTCTCCTGGTAATTTTGAACTTATCGCCGCATTCGCAGCGCTCCTTAATAGTGTTCCCCCTTCCCTTGCCATATAATTCATTTGGAGAATTACATCACTCAAACTATCCATGTTGAAATAATTGTTTTCATGAGGTAGTTCTATTCTCCAACAACTAACAGCGCCTTTATATTCGAATGGTAAATAGCGGTCATCATTGAAATTGATCTCAAATAAGCCTGTATCATTCTGTCCACTGGAAGTAGCAATTGCCTCACTAGTTGCATAATTATTTACGATGCGTAAGTCATCTGGTTTTGTTTGGTAGGCGATTGCTAAATCTTCTAGTTCACAATTTTCAGGAGTAGCAATATCTAAAGTAGGTTTGATTCTGGTCTTGCTACTAAGTAGAGATAACCTTGCATGAACGCCTGTATAGGGTCCAACTACAACGGGAATATTAATGGTCATGCTCTTGATACGACGCATATAATGCCCTGGATAGTCCATGTCAAACATCCATTCTGGAATTTCTATTTCGCAACATCCTGTAGTTTTTAGCAAGACAAAAGCAGAAGGAAAATGCTGGCGTAAAGAGAAACTTTTAGTCAATTCGTATTCTCGAATATTTTCATCATAGTATGCTTTTTCCATAATGCGTAAAGCATGCTGTAATCTTTCTCCTGACAGTAAACCCTCATGCAGATTATCCCATAAATCCCCTTTTATAAATATTCTAGAAGTAAATCCTCTTTCATAATTAAAAGCCCTTTCTGCTTGTTTGGCTAATAAATAAGCCAACTCATACATCTGCGCATGTAAGGCGGCTGTTTCCTTTTGCATCCATAAGAATAATTCATGGTTGGTGAATTTATCTCTAGTGAATTCTAACACTTCTCTAGAATTTTCAATTTGTTGTACCTGATTATTTAATTCTTTTAAGGATACATCTCGTCTTCTTTCTGATGCTAGAATTTGCCGTTCTATTTGCTCTAGTTCCACCCCAATTAATTCAATCTGATGGGACCATTCTCTTTCTCGTCGATCCCATCCACCTTCTGTATTCCGTAAGCCTGCATAAGTCCCATGATACTGAGACATGGTACTAAATACTTGCGAGATGGTAGATACAAATCCTGCTAATTTACTACCAGTAATTGGTAGATGCATTTGTGGCATTCCTGCTAAAATATCTGGTAATCCTCTCAGTATTTGAGCCCCTAGTTCAATAGCTTTTGACAAAATTAATTCTGTAAGAGATAATTGAGTATAAGATACATAATCAGATTCTCCTCCATTTAATCCGCTATTGTACAATTCTTGGTTATAAGCTAATCTGATTTGTGCCATTTCTTTGGTCTTGTATAGCCCTTGTACATCCCAATCCGCTGCACGCCATTGGTCTTGTCTAATGACAAGTGCCAATTCTAATAATTGTTTTTCATGGAACGATCTAAGAGAAGCCAAATATTCTCCATCTCCAGAAGTATAAGCACTCAGTAATGCCCCGCCAAGAGAAGTTACTTCTCCTGCAAATTCTTGTGCTTTTTGTAATAAAAACTGAAAACGGTAAGGACTTGCTAAATGACAACCTGCCACTTCCTCAAAACAGACATCTTGTGTAGTTTGCCACCCTTCAATGACTGGACAATCCCCAAAGAAAGATACCTGCTTGTTAGGTGTTCCTAATTCGGTTCGTTTAGAACTTTGGCAAGAATGAATCAAAGAGAGTCGGTCTTCTACCGCCTCATAAGCGCATAGTAATCTTGGATTAGTACTTGCTTTTGCTGGAGACCATTCTAGTAATGTTTTACAATCTTCCTCAATAGGCTCTTCGTAAACAGTAACAGGACGACTTCCTAAAATTTTACAAGCCGTATCAAAAATTAATCTAGCTTGATGAAATGACTCTGGGCTGTTCCTTCGCATTAAGGCATCTCCCCATTGTATCAGGGTCTCTACATATTCAAGTAATATAGAGCGATCACAAATATCCTCTTCTGTTGGAGCATCCTTCCATGTATTATTTGTCATTAATGGACAATAGAATTGTTCATACACTTTTAGTGCTACCTCAAATCTACAGTGATTTTTTAGATTATCCGCTACCGCTACCACAGGGCTATATAAAGAAAGTGGATTAACAGTTGCTCCTGGTGCAAAATAAAGAAAACTTGGAAAAGCAGCTAAACCATAATAGGTCGAAGTATTAGAGGAATAAGGGTCCATCAAATGCGGTAATGTATAGGCTATATCTTCTACCATTAAATATCTAAATCCCGGATCTGAAATAATTGGATTACCTACCAAAGAGAGGTCATAGCCTACAGGAATAATACCACCTGTAACTTTAAACTGAACGGTATCGCCAGTTCTGCCTACTAATTCTATATCAGCAAAATCTTTATCAAATACATGAACCCCTTCATCCGAAAATCTTAATTGCTGGAAAGTACCATTGTGTACCTTGGTCCATGCTAAACGTACCATAGCTTCATCCCCCCATTGTAGTAGGGTAGGTATTTGTGACCCGCTGTGCCACTTATCTAATGCATTTTGATGAATCGCTTCGTAAAAAGTACCATCTATCAACCAAAAGTAGTATTCATCTACCATTGGTTCGTGTCGCTCGTTACAATCTTTACAGCAAGCGTTATTGTGTTTAGCACAATAGATGCGCCCTGGTGGTTGTCCAGCTGCTGCTACTCTTACGAATCGTTTTCCTAATCGGATTGCAGTTTCTATCCAAAATGGAATTTTGGGCGGTTTAGTGGTGAGGTCGGTTTTAATAATAGAAGTCAACCAAGAAGGTCTTCCATGAACTTCGGGAGTAGCCAATTGATCAAATCCATAGCGACTACTATCTTTAGTCGGATGCGATAGTTGAGGTGTTGGAATCTTCTGAGTAATAGCTCTAGTCTTTTCTTGTAATAATACCCCACCTACGTTATTGGCAGGGGTGGGATTGGGTAATTGAGGCAAAATAGGAACCGTAAGGGTCTGCTTTCTTAAGGTAGATTCTAAAAATTGAAAAGATTCGGATTGTCTCGCTTCTTCTAATTTATCCCATCTTATCCAGTTCTCTTTATGTAAGGAACGTAGTTTGCAAACTTTCCAAATATTATACGTGGCATATTGCTTATCCCATAATTGAGCAAAAGGTAAACCAATAGTGAAATCAGAATTAGGTTCTAGTCCCAAACGTGCTCTTTGAACATAAGTCTGTACCGATACAATAGCTTCTTCTATACGACTTGCTTTTTGACAAGGGGCAACGGAAACATCCATCAGTAACAGCTCACTTAGGTGTTTTGCTTCTGTTGCAAATTGCTTTTCATTTGACCATGGTAAGGCTATTTTATCTCCGTTCGTTAGGAAAGCAATAAGGGCATTTCTTATATTATTACGAATCTTATTATTTAGCCTTTCTAGCTGTTTATATTGTCTAGGTTCACAACCTTCAATAAGGAGATTTCGTACAAACTTGGTTAAGTCTTTTATACCTTCAGGCGTTTGTGCTGCCCAACACTCTGGTTGTATATCCGTTATGTTGACTTGATTAGATTCAAATCCATCTAGCACTTTGGTAATACCGTCCAACTGTTCAGAAGCGAAGCACACTCTGGTCGTCCATTCTTCGTTGACGATGTCTTTGTTCTTGAGTATTTTAACATCGTCTTTCTTCTGCTCCTCTTCTTTAGGACAAGGCGCATATTTTAGTACTTTACCCGAATTCGTATAATTTAAATCTACTCCTAAATATTTTTCTAGATGTTTTGCATTCACCTCATCTACCTTTGAGAAAATACATTTCCAATCGCTAAAAGTAAGTTCACATATTTCAGAAACAACTGCTAAGGTTAAACCCGCAGGATCGGCTATATCTAAATAGTCATCAATCGCAGCTATCAGATCGGGAAATAAATTTAGATTGGTATTAGTAGTGCCATCCTCTGAGACTAAACATTTAAGGAAATCCTCATACTTTGTAGCCTTACCATCTTTGTCAGCTATTCCAACTACTGTGGAACAATACCTATCATAGAAAAGCAATAATCGCTCAGGATAAGAATTGGCAATCGCCGTAAAGTTTGGAAATCTAGTAGTAACTAACTGAGCTTGTTCACATAAGAACAATTCCCACAATGGAGGATGTCCTTCTGCCGCTACTTTTTTCTTTAATTCAGAAAAATCAAATTGGCGTTCCCAAATATCGAATAAGGCTTGCTGTCGCAATATAGACGGATTATTACGGCTATCTGTAGAAGTGGGTATGCGTTGGTAAGTTTCAGAAGGTGGAATAAATTCATCCTTTATAGGGAATAGATTAAAATCGAAAGTTGCTTGATGGGCATTGCCTGCTGCATCAAAAGTGATGCCTGCAAAGTCGTAGCCATTCTCCAACAAGTAGCCTAATTCTGACTGTCCATTGTTGGTGATTTCTCCAGATATACCTAAACGATGCGCAAATAGTAAGGCCTTGAAAGCACGTTGATAAGTATGTCGAATATCCCGAATGGTGCTAGTATAAAAATTGTCCAAATACTGCTTGGCTTGTCCACTTATGGCAACATCTGCTTCAAGGAATTCTTTAACATTTTCCGATAACAAGCCACATTTTGCATCTTTAAATAATCTATTAAAAGGGACTAATACTAGCTCCTCTTCCGTATCTGGTCCTTTGTATTGCAACTGAAAACCTGCTTTTGTTGGACATACCTCTTCTTCTTCCAAGTTAGGTCTTGGTTGAATATATTCAATCATTAACTCATAAGCCCCCGGTAATAAGCAGACGGTAAAAGAACAATCTGTAGCTTTGCTTTCCTCCCCATCATAAGAAGTAGCTGCGACTACCGTGCTACCTCTTTTGAGCGAAATATCCCACTTATCTCGATTAATTGAATCTATAGTAGGAATTGTTCCTTCTGTTGATTCTCCTGCATGGAAAGTATAATCTCCTTTTTTATCCACGAGTAGCATTCCAAACCATCTGACACCAAATCCTGAAGCCCCACCTAATCGATTTCCATCATTATCTAAGGCATATCCATTACAGATAGTAGCAAATTCTTTTTCTTCATTCCAAAATATCGGAGGAATAATCGTTAAAACAGGTGCATTCGATTCATTGTTAACTGTTCCAAAGGCTTCCATTGGTCCTCGCACTTCTTCCCAAAGTAAATGATTTTCGTCAATACAATTTTTATCGTCTAATGCATAATACCTGCCACAGACACCTGTACCGACTAATCCTTGGATTGCTGCAAATGCACCACCCTGTGGCAGTGGTTTCCAAGTAACCCCCGGCAGAAAACCACTATTATATTCCCAATCTACTTGCTTGTCATCCGTTTTATCCACACAGGCAGGATGAGTGTTGGCTTTGTTTTCGGCGGCCCATAAGCATTTTAAAATTCGCCATGCAAGCGCAGTATCTCCTTCATATTCTTCCTTAGGATATAATGCTGCTTGTACATCTTTCGATAGATGTAAGGCTATTGCTTTGGCTCTTTTATAGAAAGCAATAAATCTTTCTTGGAAAAATGCCCATCGTTCCGCTTCCGCTTCTAGATGTATAAGATAATGTATATCTGCTGCTTGGTTAGGGAATAAAAAGCCAATTTGCGCCAAATCTGCTCTTGGCATAAAATACAATTCCCTAACAGCCTGCTGTTCTTTTTTATTAAGACTTAGTTCATTTAATTTAGCGACTACCCTCTCATCCTTCAAGGGTATTCGGATACAAAGATCATTGTTGGCCTTATCATAGAAAAAAACATCGTCTTCGGGTTTGCCCCAATTAATAATTTTTGTTTCCCCTGGCAATATTTTATAACAATAAGCAGAGACGGAGCTAGAGGCTATAGGTTCCCCGCATAAATCGGTTTTCTTAGTGGCACAAGGAAAGAAGTGGGCTTGAATAGTACGGAATTTTTCCAATTCTTTCTCTGGAAAACAAAATTCCTCTACCAGTAGATTTTCCATTTTTTCCCAAGTCCAATCTTTTAATTCTTCTTCCTCTATTTCTATACTTAATAAAGATTGTCTTAAAGCTTGTAAAGAGTAAGTATCGTCTCCTTCTGATAAATCGAATGGTTGTTTTAATGCCTCTATTTTATCTTGTAAGGCAAAAGGATTATTTCCTAATAGATTTTTATTGGAGAACAGGTTAAGAATTTCTCCAACTTGAAAATCAGAAGCATATATTTTAGATAAGACTTCTGTAAAGCGCAAAGTATGGGTAGGTTGGGCGTACCAAGTCTTATCAGGGTCACTGGTATCACAGCCAATTAGTATAGATAATTGATCTAGGTTGGCTTTTAGAATCTTAATTATTTCGGGACGACAGGCACAACCATATTTTTGTTCTGCTGTGGTTTGAATTTGTGCTAGTAGATGGTCTACTGCCCAATCCCAATTATTCAAATATTGAGATTTATCTTTCGATATAATTGTAATGACCTTTTTCTTATTACCCGCTAATTTTAGGGTGATTGTAGAGGTATCTTCATCTTTATTCATTACAGTAATGTCCTTCTCTACATCCAAAATTATCTTTACTTCTTTTCCTTCCTTTCCTAGCTTAAGGATTATTGTTTTTAGCTCCTTGATAAGGATAATACTCTCTACTTCTTCTTTTTGAGTTATTAGATTTATCTGGTCTTCTTCTAAACTAATATTTAATACCTTATCTTCTCCCAATAGGATGCACGATTCCCAGATTGCCAAAAGATGTGTATTTTCTGAGCCTATATTTTGTTTATCTGCTTTCTTGTTATATAGTTCCAAACAATATTCATCACATAGCATTTGAAAAGATGCTAACTGTCGTATAAAATCTGGTCGTACTTTTATGTCACTAGGTGCTTTAAACAATTTAAACACAAAAGCAACATCCCTCCAAACTTCAAAGTTATATTTGGAACTAGGTAGGCAATCCAATTTTTGCCAGAGTTTTATAAATACGACTAAGCGTTTTAAATCATACTTTTTTGGAATGTTAAGTAAAAAATCCTTAATGTTTTTGGGTGCTTCTTCGGGCAAAGGAAGGTTGGTCTTAATAACAAGAAAACCAGTAACATTGTGGAGTGCTTGATAAAGCGAGTAAAATTCATCATAACTTAAGTCAACCTGCTCCAAAAAATCTTTTAGATTTTTGCTGATGCCTGTCCAATTAGCTCCATCTGAAATGATTGCATATTCTTTTTCGCTGAAGCCTAAGTAAACGAATGCCAATGCTTCACTAACAGGATATCGCCAAAGGTGTTGCTTAAATTCGCTTGGATTGGTTTCTGAGAGAAAATAACTATGGATACACTCGGAGAATCGACGCTTAAAATCAAACAAAGTATTTGCTCCCTTTTCTTTTCCTTTGGTCTCTTTTCCGTTTAATTGCTCTAGATAACAAGTGGTAACATCTTGGTAATAATCGTAAGGTAGACCAGGAACAGTGGTTGCTTCTTTTAGTTCATTATATAAGGCTACCTGTTTTTCACAACGTTCAGGAATTTCTGATAACATAGGGGCAGAATGCTCTGGAATAGCACAGAATAGTTTATCAGGAGCATGATAATACCGGTCTGCCTCGGCAGGTTGTAGGGTTGCTCCGTTGACTAGTAGTTGATGTTCACAAACTTCTTTTTTATTGGTATTCTTTACTGTTCCTGAGTTCTTTTTGTCCTTATTAATGACCTGACAAGCAAGTTCTTCTAATGACTCATTGACAATATCAATTAGGGGAATGGGTACATTTAAATTGTTATAGCTAACTTCTAATTGGAGTAAATCTCCTCTTCTATTGGATAAACTAGTGACAAGCTTTCTACCTTCTGGTTTTTCTCCCTTGCTAGTAGATTCACAAGTAGTACTTTCTGTTAATTCTAATAAATCTTTTAAATAGCCAATGGGGCCATCAGGTGCATGGTGTTTGGGAGGAATGCAATTTTGTAAAGTATTATCTGGATTGATAGGACTGAAACCACCGTCAATTTCTTCTTCCTCCTCTGGCTTGTCTTCTCCCTTTTCCTTTGCTATTTGATAAATCAACTCACAGCAGTCATAAGCAACTGTACCAATCATAGAACAGCAAAAGTCTTCTTCTGATAAAATGACAATGGACTTTATAGAGGTAAAGCCTCTAGCATACAATGCCTCCATTAATGAAAACTGTAAGGCTTTAGATATTGCAACCTTTTCATCTTTTCCTTTTTCAATTTTTGTAACGCAGTAAAGATCAATTAGGATATTTAATGCCTGTATGCAACAGTTTTTTTCTGCTTCCTTTTCTCCAAATTTATCCTCTAAAACTTTCTCTAATTTGTCTTGGTCTAAGTTATCAAAATTTTCAAAAAAATCTTTTTTCTTATCTTCATCGTCTGCTGGTGTGTCATCGTCTGCTGGTGCGTCATCGTCTGCTGGTGCGTACTCATTATATGCACAAATAATTTCTGTAATACAGTCATCTATTAAACAGTCGAAAGTAGCGGGTATTTCTGGTGTAGTTTCTTTTGGGGCACATTCATGTGGAAATAGTGGAAAACATTGTCCAATACAAGCTAAGACTTGCTCCACTAAGTCTGCCATAATGGTACGCTGAGTATAGGAAGGGAATAAATCCAATTGAGGAGGTGGGCAAAAAAAATCTCTCCATTGGGAAGTGGTTATAGTGCTAAAACCTGAATGAACTGGAACTGTATATGTTGATGGTACTTCAAGTAATTTATCAATCTCTGTAGCTAGGGCAGGTGTGCTAATTGAACTTTGTAAAGTGGCATCAGGCGAAGTAAGCAAGTCTAAAGCATCTAGGTAGGTAGGTGTAGCACCAGTAATTTCTCCTAATGTAGTAGACTTTAAATCTTCAACTACAATTTGATAGCGATTGATAAATTTAATAAACTTATCACTATTAATAGGTATATCCGTGTAGGCTGGAAAAAATAGATTATTTCCTAGCATTGGATCTGTTAAAAAGAGCACCCAATCTGATTCTGCCCTTGCCACAAGTTCAGTGTGCATATCTACCTGATCGTTAGGGGTATTCCCGCTTGTTGTAACGAAAAGATTTATCCAAGTATCAAGTGTAGTCTTAGCAGTACCTAAAGATTCTTCAAATAATTCACTTACTGCTTCATCGTATTCTGCACCAGAAGTATACGTTCTAGTTTTCACTTCCTCAAATCGGTTTAAAAATAAAATGATTTGATGTTTAGGGGAAAGGGTGCTAGTGCAAGGCGGATATAAAGAATCTCTTTTAGCTGGATAAAACAGTGCTCTCCAAGCTAGTTTTTGAGTCGCATCCAGTAAATGTGGAATGGTGGTAAAACTAGGATCATTCTTAATAGCTGTAACAAAAGTATTGTCTACTACACCTGTTTCTTTATCTAATGCAATGGCATTTAAGACCTCATCAAAGGTAGCAGGTGGATTATTTCTAACTGATTCAATTCTGGTACAGAAAGCATGGAATCTATCTTCAGCTTCTGTTGGGGAAAGGAAAGTTGGAGGGAGCATGTTATCATCCACACAGGTAGCTGTGAAGAAACTTTTCCAACTCTTTGAATCCATCGCCATTACCTTTTTTACTGAAATAGTCCCACCCAAATGGTTCGTAAGTTCGGCTTTAAATTCAGCAATTGCAGTAGCATCTGTCCAACCTGTTAATGCTGTAATAATATCTTCTTCGGTAGCGAATTTGTTTTTGTCTGTAGAATAAATAGCCCGAATAATGGCCACCTCGCGCAATAAAGCATTGACTCGATCTTCTATGTTTTTTCCTGGAATACATAAGGGAATACAAGGGAAGAAATAGCTAGTCCATTTTTCTCGACTTACTAGAGCTAAACTAGCTACATTCTTAGGTGATAAGTCATCTAGTACTGCTTTTATTAAAGGCTCATGTCCTTTGGTGATAAAGCATAAAACTAACTCTACATGACCTTGCATCAATAAGGAGTTAGGCTTTACTGTATTTTCCCAAAAATCATTTATATCTTCATTACTAGAAAAATTAGCCCATTCCTTGATTAAGTTGTAAGCTTCACTTGAGGCATCCAGATAACATTTCGTCGTATTGCCAACATTGGCTACTAATGCTCCTAATTGCCTGACAGTTTGCGCCTTTTTCAGCGGCGGAAGTGCGCCAATTTTTCCATCCGCTATCGCCTTGTCTAGTTGCTTTTCAATCTGCGTCTCATCCATCAAAGTAATCTGCTCAATCCGATCTGCTAAAGAAAACTGCTCTGGGCTATCTGAAGTGAGTGCATGAATAATTTGACCATCTATACAATTTAATATGCTTCCAATACTGCTTCCATTAAGGCAAACCGCCATTTCTAATTCCTTATTGGAATTGGCACCTGAAGGTACGCCTAATAGATCTGGTCTAAGTGGTATTTTGATCTTTATATGCTCAGCAGCTTTCAATTCAGCGGCAACTCCCATCGAAGTAATGGCCTCACAAATTTTCTTTGTTAAATCTTCAATTAATGTTTGTATTGCTGGTCCGGCAGCTGCAACTTCTGCTGCTTGTTGGGCAATTCCTAGAGGATCCGTTAAAGCGCCGAGTAAGTCTGGGGGTGATAGACTCAACCCATTAGGGAATCCTGGAATCGGAGTTCCATCGGCCACCATTTGTGCCACAACAACTGGTGCCACGGCTTCGCACGCTCCATCAGGTAAAGGGTTGGGTAGCGGATCACCAAAAACTCCTTTTAATAAATCTTCTATTGCTCCAAAACTTAATCCACCATTCATTAATCCGCTAACCGTTTCGTTTGCATTAGGGTCGGGCAGAAATATTATACTTTGGGTTAGTGGAGCTAAGTTATTTTCTGCATCCCCTGCGTTTTCAGGAATTGGTTCATTTAAAATAGAGTAAGGAACTAATTGATTGAATATTTCATCCCCTGTGTTATTATCTATTATTTGTAAGTTTAGGAATGAACTAGCAAAGTTTGGTAAGTCTGTTGCGGCTAATCTTAAAGTAAGTAGTGCCTCTGGTTTTAAATTAGCAGGATCGACTATTACTCCAGTTGCATTTCCCGTTCGAGTATCCCCAAATTGAAATAAACCTCTATGATTATTTCCATTATAGTTTATTTGATTGAATACATATGGTTTAGCTATGTTGGCAACAGAATCTGTAATAATTACCTTCAAATTTCTTCCTACTGGAGTAGGACTAGGAAATAGAAGATAATTCGTATTAATGTGCTTGAAAAATCCTTCTCCACCAATGGAGAAATCTGTTGGCTTTATTCGAAGCGCAATTAATGTAGGCATATTTTATTGTTTAATGGTTATTTGCTTTACTTATAATCAGATTTCAGCATGTCGCTAAAATAAACCGAGCTGTAATTTTTTATTGATTCCCTTAAAATATCAGCACTAGTACTACGGTCAGAGACCGCAGAATATAGCATCGAAGTCAGGAGACTTCGACCATCCGTTCCTCATTTTTCTAGCATGCTCTTTTCTCCCGATCGTCAAAGTCTCCCGACTTCGATTCCATATCCCACGGTCTCCGACTGCATGCCCTACATCGAAATATACCCAACTCTAGAAAGTGACAATTCCAACAAAGCCACCTCCAACAGGTTTGCATTCTTGGGTTTTCGGCTTCCTTTTTCTGTGTGAAATTCGTGTGCATGTCGTTAATCTCGAATCAATTCCAATATTCCAGTATTAATCTTATTCAATTCTAAATTTTTATTAGACATATCGATAATTCCTAATCTGTTTTCAGTTTCAACACGGTTATATCTATTAAGTAATATTATCCCTGTCTCGTATTTCTTAGGGGATGTTTTAAAATATTTAAGTATTTCATCAATAGCAGTTTTTGTTTCTCCCTTTGAAACTAAACTTTGAATCAATGTGATTGCTTTGGACTGCTTTGCTTTGTCTTCATTTTTTTCTTTTGAGCTATTAATACTCAAATCCCCAATCTTTACGTTCTTTGATTTTTTGATATTGATTGATTGTATGTTTTTTTCTTTGCTCATTTTATTTTTCTTTTAAGCAGCCTTTGAAGATAATTTAAGTTTTCCAATCCTGACTCCTTTAGATTTTTCAATATGTATGTTTTGAGTATTATTAATATTATTAACAATTAATTGCCGAAGTTCTTCAGTTAGTAATCCCTTTTCCTCTGCAAAATCTTCGATGCTCCTTAATACAATAAATGTGGATGCTTTAACATAAACTTCTAAGTCAATTATATCGAACGAATTTCCATAGTAATATCCTCCTAAGTAGCTATCAATAGAGTACTTGCTGCCTACTCTATGATATATCCAAGACCAATAATGAAAAGGGGCAGTCATAATAAATAAAAGTACATGATACCACTTATGGCTACTTTTAACATATTGTAAATTGTTAACTGCTATCTGTTCTCCAATCTGTTTAAGGTTGATAAAATTATAATATGTACTTTTTCGGATTGTTGTAAATGCTAACTTTAAGAAATATCTTGAATCATCTTTATGCTTAGAATCGTTCACGGATATATCTTGATTCCTAAATAATGGGTCACTTTTAAATTTATTTTCAAGTTTCTCTTTTAAGAACTCATATAATTCGTCAATTAGATTATCTCCTTCTTTCGTTTCACCTATTCCTAGTGGAATTACATTTTTCTGAATTAGATAACCATACTTGTAAAACAGTCTCTCATCATAAAAATTTTCACTTTCAGATTCAATATCTCCTTTTTCAGTAAAATAGAAGATAATACTTGAAAGGATGGGTATAGATATTATTAAGCCAATAATAATATCAAATCTGAAATACATACCAAATAAACCAGAGAGGAAGCCAGGTGAATAAAAAATTATTGCTATGTATGCTACCATTAATATTAAAGAAAAAAGAAAATGTTTAATTCCATTTCTTAAAGGCCCTAGAATAAAAGGTAAGGCCAAAATTAAAATTCCGATAAAAATTGCTGAAATCATGCTAAATGTTTTTTGGTTAATGAATGTTAATTTAATTGTTTACCAAACACTACTATACCGATACTGTTCAGGCGCATCCACCCAACCCGCCCGAACAGGATTCAAATGAATATAATTCAATTTCTGCGCTATCCATCTCGGACGCACTAACTCCACAGGATGATTCCCATGCTGCCAACACTGAAAGTCTCGATTCCTTTGATTGTATCTAGCATGATACTGCATCACATGCAGCAACCAATCCTGCCGACTTTCCTCCATAGAAGTCTGAATCGCTTTGATAATAGACCGCCCCATAAAATTTATAAAAACTCAAAAA
>ENA-ORXT01004520-ORXT01004520.1-marine-metagenome-genome-assembly--contig:-NODE-4520-length-14300-cov-4.116501_pt1 | contig 14300 bp, 8 predicted proteins | sample MGYA00237868_ERZ511482 | MGnify/ENA metagenome assembly ERZ511482 | reverse complement strand
GGTCTTTTTCGATATCGGCCACGCCAAAATCGAGGCTGTGGTCCGTGCTACCGTCGGCTTTGGTGGTGTATTGAATCACGGCCAGATCCTCAATGCCGTTTCCATCGGTGTCTAACCCAAAGGCATCATTGTCCAAGCGGTCATCTAAAATTTCATAATCAAAACTACCTGCCGTGGATTCGGGATCGAAATCAAAGATGACCGAACCATCAGTATCGACGCGCGCCGTTCCTCCGGTGACATTGGAAAGAACGACTTTGCGACCATCAGCCTCTAAATTATTGGCGGCCAGCACATCGAATCGTTGTGTCCGGGCGGTATCAAAATTCCCGTCGCCGGTTGTATCAAATTCAGCAGCGCCGGTCACAGCCTGTGTCGTCGCCGAAACCAAAACTGATTCTTGGTTGCCAGCGGTTACGCTGTAGTTGTCCAACGGATTGAGGAAACCAAAATTGCTTGACTCCAAACGAATTTCGTAGTCGGTCAGCGGACGCAGGCCTGTCGAACCGTCAGGATAAGTCACATTGGATTCATTGAAATAGTATTCACCATCGGCGTCAGTCGTAGTCGATCCGACAGCTACGGGGTTTGCTGGATCACTGACGTCATACAGCCCAACGACGACCGCCAGCAGCGATTGTTCCCCCGCGTCTTGGATACCATCGGCATCGACATCTAACCAGACTCGATTGCCGATTTCAATTTCTAGGTTATTAGTGTATTCAACGTCGCCCAGTCCGTTCGCTTTTCCAAAGGCGTTTCCAGAATCCGTGTCGAACGTGGTAAAAATATTATCTTCATAGTCTCGATCGCCTGTGGCGGCGTCGTAACCAACAAAGCCACTGCCACGCACTTCCACAGAATCCATTGTGGTTGAGAAGATTTGATTGCTGCCTTCGACTAACGCCAGTCCACCTTGAAGAGTTTCATCGATTCCAGTCAGGCCGTCTTGATTGTAGTACTCTTGGTTGAGGGTGGTGCTTAAGGGTTCAATCGCAAACGTACCATTTCCGTTGGCGGAGGCTCGCAGCAGATCACCTCCTGAAAACAACGAGTACGTGTTCCCGTCCTCGACCGGTGCTCCATTGTCCCAACCGATTTGATCGCCGATACGATCACGAAAACCCAGCAGCATATCGCCGTTGGTATCAAATTCGATATCGGTCAACCACGGCTGGGCTCCAAAAAGAGAGATGGAACCGTTTTCCATACCCGCATTTCCAAATTGATCAAAATCGTCCGTCCAAGGCCGCCAGTCTCCTGAATTGGCAGACGTCGGCGAAGACGTATTTCCGCGCGGGTAATCAAGGTCGAACGAAGTCGAAGCGGTTGAATTAAATGTGCCAGTAGCAGTGTCAAGCTCGAACACGTAAGCCTGCAAATCCGCTGCGGTGAGAACGTCCGGAACTCCAGCATTGTCAAACTGAGCCGAATTCACCAATCCGACGAAAACACTACCGTCCTTAACTTCCAAGGCGAAAGGGCGGATGTTAGCGCCGGGGTTGATACCCAACTGATTTATCGCGATGCCACCGTTGGTAGGATTGGTTAGGGAATCCCCAAGTATTTCATAGCGCTGGATTGTGCGGCTGTCACCTGCGTTGTAGTCGGAGGGAACGTTGGGGTTACCGCTGGTTCCAATATCAATGGCATAGATACTGCGGTCAAAGAGATTCATGGCGTAAAGAGTCTGGCCATCTTCAGAAATATCAATATCGCCCCAAGCGACTTTTCCCGCAGCATCAAACGCGTCTAGATCGTTGTTCCACTCAATCGACCCGCGATTGGATTCGCTGTCGCCTGCACTGGCGTCGCCATGAGAGTAGGCTCCCGCAGAATCTGGACCAAAGAAATCATCCAGTTGTATGAAGGTTGAAACGTTGCCTGCGGAATCGATTCGATAAATTGCGTCGTTACCATCAGGTCCGATATCCGCATGTCGTTTTTGAAAACCGGCAACAAACGTATCGCCGGTTGCGTCATGAATCGCAATGCCGTTGGTTGCTCCCACTTCGGCAATCGTCGCGATGGTGTCGGTCTTGCCTGTGGCGGCTTCGAAATGAACGACTGCTGGTTCAGTGGATCCATTGAGCCCGCCATAGATGAAACACGTCGTCACGAATTCGGCGCTGTCCATGGCCCGATACAGACCCAAATTCGCGGTCACGTTACCCACGTTTGCGTCAACGAAGGCGATGCTGCTGACCGTGTTGGCATCGGCGGAACCATCAGCGGTAGTGGCATTGTACTGATCTGGGAAATTATTGAATTCGATTCGAAGCGCACCGTTGGCAGGGTTGTTCAACGAATAATTTCCACCACCGGTGGTCACCGCAGTGCCGATGACGGCTCCAGAACTATCGAATGCCGTCACCGTGACGCCATCAATGCCAGTTTCTGCATTATTGGTGCCATCGTTGTTGACGTCTTCGAAAACCGTCCCTGAAACGGTGTTGAGCACGCCAATGAATTGGATTTGAGCCCGACGCGATACGACAATGTCGGTTTCAATTTCACCCGTGCTATATTCTAGGTCCCAGTCACCGCCTAAAGAGGCATGGCCGGTGAGGTCGTCCGAGGCCGCAACATCGGCTCCGGTGACTGCTGCCATGGACTGCACAAACGTTTGACCTTGCGACGTTTGTGCAAGGTTACATCCGTAAATCAATAGATCGGCGTCATCAGAAAGAGATTCCGACCAATTTGAAATTTGATCCGCGTAGCTACTAATGTTGTTGTCATTGAGCGTTGTGTCTCCAAGTTGGATCTGCCCGTCACTGCCGTGAGAGAGTAAGTGAATCGCGTCGTATTTTTGATTGGACTCGCTCAAAATTTGCGAAATTTGATCAACGCCATTGCTTTGAGAATCGAGAAATCGAATTTCCAATCCACTGCCGGGGTTGTCATCAATGATTGACGCCAAAAGTGCTTCTCGGTTTTCAACACCTGCATCGACCAGAATCAATTCCTGAGAAAGATTAACGTCGGCCGAGTGCAGAGGTTGGGTCACGGCCGGAGGCACGTCGACGGTCGCCTGATCGGTAGGCATGATGACCGTTGCGTCAGGAACACCATCGAAGAGAACTCGATCTTCCAGTGCTTCCATGAAGGATTGAAATTTTGCAGAGAAGTTATCGTTTAGCATATTTGATCCATCAAAAAAAACGTGAAGCTTTGGATAGTCGTTTTCGTTGTCCAACAAAAAGGACTGAAAATTCCTATTCAAGATCAGACCGAAAGCATTTCAGCGTCTTTGCGATCTTCTTTTCAAGTGACTCTTAAAGGGGACGGTTTAAAATTGAACAGACCGCCATGATTCAATTCATCGGGAGAACAGCGCGTAAAGCTGCTATGAGAAAATGCCAGCACGTCTTCGAGTCACAATCGAATCAGACTGAACGGGCAGCACGATTTAACTGAGCCGAAAAGACTGTCCAACCGGCGCACTCAAAATTTGCCGCGTGCTTTGGTCTAACGCATCTATAACGACTCTCGGTCCTCAAAACGGGCCCTTGGCTGGCAAACTTAAAGGGTTAGCTAAGATTTTCAAGCACTGAGTTCGTGAACTCAACGGCCATCAATAGATCAATCCGCAATGACGGAACAGCTTCACAGGACACTTGCTCAACGGATCGAATTTCGCTTGTAGTGATTATGTTTGTTTTCAGAATCGCTCTCTTTGCGACGAAAAGTAGGAGTAAGCCAGTGGTGGGTATTCTTACACGCCCATCCATTCGCCGTTAATCGAATCGAAAGCTGACGATTGGCTTCTATTGCAATAGCTTTCGATTGCGAACTAATCTTTAAAACATGCAAGGCCCGTCATGCTTTTCTACAAATCACTATTTCGTTTAGGCTGCACTCTTGCTGCCGGTGTTGCCACCACTTCAGCTTTCGCTCAGGTCGATAGCGGAAGCAACAATCATACGTCCTTCAACATTTCGTCGGTCTACGCGGACTTGAATCAGTCCAGTGCCGCTTCCAATCCGTTGGACTTGCAATTGGAATCGCCTTGGTGGGACCAGCACGTTTCACAGCAACAGCGCGAGGAGCTCCAATCTATTCCCACCGATATTCACTCGTTGATGTATCTGGCGGTGAAGTATTCGAAGCAAATTCGCATCGCGGCGCAAAACCCTCTGATTCGTGAAACTGCGATCACTGAAGCGGATTCGGATTTCGACTGGGTACGTTACCTGAATACAGCATGGAATGACACGAGCGATCCCGTCAGCAATTCGTTGACCGTCGGAGGCGGACAGAATCGTTTTAATGAAGAAACGTTTCAGTTTGGTGGTGGCTTGCGTAAGCGGACACGCACTGGTGGATTCTTGGACATCGGCCAGACCTTCGGCTATCAGGACAATAACTCAAACTTCTTCATTCCTGGCAACCAAGCCAACGGCCGATTCACCATCTCATACTCTCAGCCTCTGTTACGCGGACGTGGTCGAGCTTACAACAATAGCCTTGTGATGCTGGCAAACATCGACGCCGGTGTTGCTCATGACGAATTCAAGGCAACACTTCAGACCGAATTGCTGGAGGTTGCACGCAGCTACTATGCACTCTATCAAGAACGTGCCTATCTTGCGCAGCAGGTTCGGCTGTATCTTAAAACCAAAGACATCGTTGATGCTCTTCAAGCCCGACAAGCATTGGATGCACAACGCACTCAATATGTCCTGGCATCATCGGCGCTGGAGTCGAGAAGGTCTGACCTGATTCGATCCCGTACTGCGGTCATCAATGCCGAAACGCGACTGCGTGGTTTGATCAACGCTCCTGAACTACGTTTGTCCGACGAGGCCGAACTGGTCCCACAAGAGTTTCCGACTCAGGGATTCATTGACATTGACCTGCGTAGTCAACTGCAATTGGCGGCTCAGCATCGTCCTGAAATCATGGCGGCGATCAAGCAAGTAAAAGCCGGTTCAACTCGTTTGGGTGTCGCGGAACACGAATTATTGCCTGTGCTGAATTTGGTGACCCAGGGATACCTGAGCGGATTAGAAGGCGATAGTGATTTTGGTCAGGCCTTTTCGAATCAGTTCACTCAGGGTGCCCCCAGCTACTCCGTCGGGCTGCAGTATGAGTTCCCTGTTGGCAACCGATTGGCACGATCGAGAATGTGTCGCCGCCGTATCGAGATGCGTCAACTGCAAACCCAATACGAACAGGCACTGGCCGCTGTTGAAACGGAAGTAGACATCGCGGTGCGAGAGCTGTCGACTTCGTATCGAGAGATTGCCGCGCGAAAACGGGCGCTGATTGCCTCTGAGGCCGAAGCAGAAACCATTAAAGTACGCTGGCAACGGATGATCGATGGATCAGGGCAGTCGGGATTGAATCTAGAATCTCTGCTTCGCGCTCAAGAGCGCGTGACGCAAGCCGAACGTGAGTACGTGACCTCGGTACTGACCTACAACCTTGCAATGATTAACTTAAAAAAGGCTAACGGCACCCTTTTGATTACTGAGAACGTCTCTATTGCTCGCACTGGCGATAATTGTGCGGGGGACGACTTGATCGTCTCCAAGGGACAACCGGCGTACTCAATGCAAAATGCTTCGACGCAGTCATACGCTGCAGAACCTCAGGTCACTGAGATCTACGAAGGCAGTTCCGTGATCGAGAATTCAAACGATTTCCGCATTGAGAATCAAGCGATCCCGTCACAGGCGGTGGAAGGAAGCTTTAATCCAAACAACACTCCAGTAAACGCTGCACCGCCGATGACGTCAATGCCTATGACAACACCGACGCAGGGTTTTACGCCAAACTCTCAATCGGGACCAAGTAGTCCCAGTGGCGGCCAATTCATTATCGAAGACGTTCTGCCTTCGGCGACCGAATAGGACGTACGGTTTCCTCGCTGTTGATTTCTGCCGTCGTCGCTTCGCGCGAATTTATTCTATTTGAGCCCGTATGAACAATCTCGAACTTAAGTGCTTAGCATTGCTATTGCTCAGTTGCACCGTTTGCAACGCTCAGCATGCAAACCATCAAGCCGTGGTAACCAAAAGCTTCACCGAACCGATCGAGCAATCGGTCGTCGCCAGCAGCGAAGGTGGCGTCATCGTTGAGGCCTTCATTGAGGAAGGCGACGCGGTATCCGTTGGGCAACGGCTGGCCGTTTTGGACAATGAGGTCTTGGTTCAAGCGGAAAAGATCGCCGTCGCGCGATCAGAATCAACCGCCGCCCGCGAGGCAGCGGCTTCCAGAGTCGAACTGCTGAAGGCTCAAAAGGAAACGATTGAGTCCTTGATCGACGGCGGCCACGTCAACAACTACGAGGTGCAGCAAAAACACATCGAGTACGTTAACGCGATGGCGGAACTCAAGGCGGCTGACGATGAACTTCGGCTTAGTAAAATAGAGGTCGACCGCAGCCGAGCTCAGCTGAATCGCCGCACGATTAAAAGCCCTATCCACGGATTCGTTACCACGATCCATAAGCAATTGGGCGAACACGTTTCCAATACCGAACCCCAGTACGCAACGATCGTCAGGATTGACCAACTGAAGGTTCGATTTTATCTCGATGCCGCCACGCTTGATCGCGTTGAGCCCGGCACGGAAGTCGAAATCTTGGTCGGCGATGATCGTACAGCAAAGAAAGCGTTTGTAAAGTTTGTTTCACCGGTCATCGATCCAGACAGTGGAACCGGCCGAATCGAAGTCATCATCAACAACCAAGATCTGCAGATCCGCAGCGGTGCGGCTTGTTTATGGCACAACCATGAAGCGTTTGACAACAAGGCAGAGCGCCGCGCCGATTTCAATCTCAACCACCGCCAGGTTCGTTAGCAATGCGATATCGGTCTACGTATAGGCCAACATGATCTCAAAAACTATCGAAATCTATTCAAAGACGGCAAACCATGAAGACGGCAAGTAACACAACGACTTCAAAATTGACCAATCAGGCCAGTGCTCCGCCAACTTCTGCCAAGCCAACGGCGGATGAGAAAGCATATTCGGCGGCTGCCGTTAACGCGCCGCATATCGACGCACGCCGCTTCGCGCTCAAATCGAAGAATTTGGTCGATGGACCTTCCTTGGACGAGGAACTTCTTCAAGTCGTAACCAGCAATGCTGATAACTCGACCGCCGATCGAGTCTTGAGAAGCATCGCGATTAAGGCCACCAAGGCCGTCGGTGCGGCTCACGTCTTGCGTGAGAATGAGCTGTGGACGCTTACCGCAGATCGTCTAACGGGCCGCGTGCCGACCAACGATTTGTTGATCGAAGAATGTGGTGACCAACTTCAGGAGTTCGCAGACTCCCAAAGCCCCAGCGTCTTACAATTGGAGTGCCTTGAAGGTTTGCCCGCAGTATTTTTGACCTTGGGAAACGTCAAGCAACCTGAACTGTTCATGGTGACGCTGAAAGATAGTGCCGATCTTACCTCAACGTTTGCGAAGCTACGAAAGGTCGTATCGGCGCTGCAGTTGGTCCGCAGAAATTCCACTTTGAACAATTCGATGTGGCAGTTGAACTCGCTGGCCGCGATCATGGAACTGGTCGGCAAAATTGAGAAAAGCGACACCGTGAAATCGGCAACTGAGATGGCCAGTAACGAACTGGTCAGTCTGTTGGGTTGCGACAGCGTGGCGATCGGGCTGTTTAAAAAACGCAAATTAAAACTGAGCGCGATTTCGGGCATCGAAAAAATTGATCGCGCCTCGCGCACGTGTCGGGACTATCAACAAGCCCTCTACGAATCGGTCGTCCGCGACCAGCAGGGCACCTACCCCGCACAGGATTCTGACAACGCCCATCTCCTTTTAGCGCACAAACAATTGGCTTCGACGATTCAAAGTCAGTCCGCTCTCAGCCAACCCTTAGCTGTCGATGATGAAGACGCGATCGGCAGTTGGATTTTCACTGGCCCGCAACCACAACTTGCGTCGGAGCATTTTGCTCGGTTTGTCGATACCGCGACCCCGCATATTTCGGGTGCGATTGATCTTTTGAGACGCGCTCAAAAGAGTCGTTGGAGACGCGTTTGGTCACTGTTTACGCGGAAAACAAAGCTGTTTACGCGGTTGATGATTCCGATCTTCTTGGTTGCCTTCTTTTTGCTGATGCAAATGCCGGTAACGTACAAGGTCCGTTGTAATTGCACCGTTGAACCGGTGCTGCGTCGTTTTGCGGTGGCCGCGTTTGATGGCTTGGTGGAATCAGGATTCGTTGAACCAGGCGATATGGTTGAGAAGGATCAAGTGCTGGCCGAAATCGACGGACGAACGATTCGCTGGGAATTGTTGGGCGTTTCCTCGGAACGCAAGCAGTCCTTGCGTCAACGTGAGATCGAATTGGCCGATCGCAATATTCCAAAAACACTTCTGGCAGAATTGGAAAACCGGCGTCTGACAGCCGAAGAAGAAGTGCTGAAGTACAAACAGGATCATTTGAAGATCCGCAGCCCAATCGCCGGCGTTGTGCTGAGCGGTTCGCTGGAACGCGCCGAAGCGGCATCGGTAAAGACAGGGCAGGTCCTGTTTGAAATTGGGCCCATTGATCCGGTGAAAATTGAGATCGCCATTCCCGCCGACGAAGCCTCGCAGGTTAAGCAAGGCCATCCTGTGACGGTGTGGATCGAAGGTCAAGAAGATCGTCCGTTGGAATCGGTGATCGAGAGAATTCACCCGCGATCGGAAATTCGTGATGCGCTCAATATTTTCGTAGCAGAACTACGTTTTGAAAATCCAGAAGAAACGCTGAGGCCAGGGATGAAGGGCGTCGTGCGTATCGACGCGGAGAAACGTTCGCTGGGATGGTCGTTATTTCACAAACCCGTCAATTACGTGAGGTCCCGGCTGACTTGGTGGTAAAGCGCAAAACAATCTTGAAACAGAATCCACCATTGGCGACAACCCTGACTCGAATTTCTGGGTAGAGAGTTAGTTGGACAGCGCCACATTTGAATCCAAAGCTTTGTTATTTACGTGGTAGCGAAAATGTGAGCGGCAAGGTCCTAGCCGCCGGTAAGTTGACGATCGTTAGCAGGCTGCGGTACCTGCGGCTCAAAATTTGAATTCCTTGCCCCTCAACCTAAACACTCATGCTCGCCAACGAACAAACTTTTCAATTCGGCCAAGCCAAACTTAAGGCGCGCGATAGTCTTCGTTTCACGATGCGTCAATCAGGCGATGATGTGACGTATCTTGTCGAAAATGAAGCCACCGCAAAGTTCTTTCAAATTGGATTGCCGCAGTATACATTTCTGTCTTTGTTGGACGGACACCGAACCGTCAGCCAAGCCTTAATGCAGACGGCTACGATTCTGCGGATCAATGCGTTGGATGAACAGGAAGCCGCCAACCTGTGTAAATGGGCGATCGAATCGGGATTGGTCGAATCCGAAAAATCACGCAACGTCTCTCGCAAAGAACACGCAGAAGATATGGCGATGCGTCAATCGGCGTCCCTCTTGAACCCGATCACATTGAAAATGCCGCTGTTCAATCCTGACAGCTTGATCGAAACGATGACCCGCTACCTCGGTTGGTTGGTCAGTTCAGGCGGCGCGATGTTGTGGATCATCGTGATGGTTGCAGGCTTTTTTCAATTGATGAAACATTGGGACAACTTTGTCCTCAATCGAATCAATAGCTTTTCTTCGGATGACTTGCTGTGGTTCGGCGTCACCTGGTTGGTCCTAAAAGTGTTACACGAAACCGCACATGGTGTTGCTTGTAAAAAGTTCGGCGGACAAGTTCACTCATGCGGAATGTTATTGCTGTTGTTAATCCCATTGCCTTACGTGGACGTCACCAGTTCATGGCGATTTATCAACAAATGGCAACGTATCCTGGTCGCCGCTGCGGGCATGCTGGTGGAGGTGTTCATCGCCGCGATCGCCTGTATGGTGTGGGCCGCCGCTGAGCCGGGGCCGCTGAAGTATCACGCGGGTAACGTCATCATCACCGCAACGCTTCACACACTAATCTTCAACGCGAATCCGCTGATGAAGTTTGATGGTTACTACATGCTGTCCGACTTCCTTGAGATTCCAAACCTTGCCACACGCGGACGCGCGTACTTAAAATCAGTTTTTAAATGGCTGTATTTTGGAACCAAACCAAAACCTGTCTCCGACGTTGGTATCCGTGGAGTGATCGTGAAAGCCTATGGATTTCTGGCGATGGCTTGGTTCTTCTCCATCTCTCTGGGATTGTCCTTAGCCGCGTCCAGCATGTTCGAAGGTTTCGGATTGATGATCGCAGTCATGGGCATGGTGCTGTGGTTTGGAATCCCGATTATCAAGTTCATCAAGTTCGTTTTGGTCGGATCGAAAACCGAAAAACCTAATCGACTTTGGTTTGCAACTGCCATGACGATCACGTGCACCGCACTGGGTGCATTCTTGTTCGTGTGTCCCAGTCCCTCGGTTGTGTCGGCTCCCATCGTGATTGACTTTGAGGAACTTTCCATCGTCCGCACCGAAGCGGCTGGATTTGCAAAGACCATCCACGTCGTTGACGGTCAAACGGTGGAAGCCGGGCAGTTGCTGATGACGATGGAGAACCGGGAGCTTACCTCCGAACTCGAATCGTTGTGGGTTGATGTCGAAATTGGAGAACTGCGTTGCAAAACCTTTCATACGACCGGCGACATTGCCGCTTTGAAATTGGAACGATCGTCGTTGCAGTCGATGTACGACCGCGAAGCAGAACTGACCGCGCTGGTGAAGAAACTGGAAATCATAGCTCCTCAGGCGGGTGTCGTGATGGCCAGCGGATTGAGCGCGAAAGAAAATACGTATCTTCAACCGGGCGATGAAGTGCTTTCCATTGGCATGACAGATCAACTTCAGGCCGTCGCACTGACGCGGCAGCAAGATGTCGAGTGGATCGAGAAGACACAGTCACAGAACGTGCAGCTGTTCGTTTGGGGACAAGACGAACAGCAGTTGTCCCCGGGCAAGATCCAACGCGTTTTTCCCCGGGCTCGCGATGACTTCCCCCATGAAGCGTTCGCCGCGTCCAACGGTGGCCCGCTGGCAGTGGTGCCGCGTAACCAAGTCGAAAGTTCTGCCGACTCCGACGAAGACGAACAGTCGCTGATGCTGACCGAGCCTCGGGTTCAGGTCGAAATTGCGTTGAGCGACGAAGATCGACAGCGCCTGTTGCCGGGACAAAGCGGTACGATGCTGATTCGCAGTCGCGACGAAAAGATGGGGCCCTATCTAGCCTCGAACTTCCTCCGGTTCATCCGCAAGAATTCGTTCCGCAGCCACGGGCTGTAATGCAGGGAGGCGGAGCCTCAACCAGAGAGAGTGAATGTGAGCGGCGAGGCGTTAGCCGCCGGTAAGGTTGCGACCGTTAACAGGCTACGATACCTGCGGCCAAGGCTCGGCGGTTTATGAAGCGCCTTCTTCAGTCCGACCTCCCGAACACGGTTACTGACGAATGCGTTGTGCGCGTTCTGTCAGTTGCTTTGATCGAGCTGAGGAGGTGATGGAACTGCCCGTTGGATGGCGTCCCATGCCAGCCAATCGAGTCGCCATTGGCGAGGCCGCCGTGCATGACGCACAGCCGCAACCACCTTCTTGAACGCCTGCGGGGACCACTGCGCTGTAATCGCCGACCACATGTTCTGTCGCAGTGTAACTGCCCGCATCGCAACCACCACCGCACGACACATCGCCGCATCCGCAAGGCACGGAACTTTCGTTTCCTGAGCAATTCCTCTTTCCGTACAGCCCACGCAGCAATGTACCGCGCTGACGGCAAAAGGGACGCGCCTTGATCGCGCCGCCAACAAACTGATCATCGCAACAAGGATCGTTGCAGTCAGGTGGAGTACTAATCCATTCGCCGATGTAGGCCTCGCCGCAGCCACTGCCGCAGATCATGCTACGTCGCGCGTTTCGAAGTGCGCTCAGAGGACCGCCTCGGTTTGCAGCAGCACGGCACGAACCACTGTCGCAACCGCAGGCACCGACACTGGCTGAACCACAGTCACCGCAGCCTGTCCCACAACCGATGCCACAGCCTCGAGGACCGCAACAACCGCTGGTCGCCATTGCGATGACGCCTAAAACTAAAAATGCAAAACGAACCATCTTTTGCTCCGCCGGTGATACCGCTGGTAGATTAAAATCGAGAACGCTGAAGGCCGGAGTTTTGGCTGCGCGACCACAGAGTAGGCTGAAGAAACTCTTCAACTGCAATTTTCATCGTCATAAGACTCCGCCCAATCAAACCAAAACGCAAAAACAGCAAACTTTTACTCAATTTCTTAATCCGTCCTCTTGTTTCTTCTTTGCCTGCTATGCCTCGACACATTTTGCTTAACCCGGTCCTTTGCGAACATAACAGTCTGTGGAGGCCGTCTTGGCGGACGTTGGTGATTACAGCGATGTCATTTTTAGTGCTATCAGGGTGCGTAAACGAAAATCGTCAAAAAATCGTCGGAAGCTGGACGATGATAAAAGCCGATAGACTTGCTCAGCGGGTCAATGTTGCGCCAGAGTCACAAGATTCAGAACCCCAACCAGATGAATCGTCGGCCGCTGCGTTACCCGCAATGACGTTGGACTTTCGTAGCAACGGCCAATTGGTCACGACGACGAAACTGGGCAAGATCGACAGCAAGAAGACCGGCCGCTGGGCAATGATCAGGTTTGATCCGCCTTCGGCAATGACGGTTGAATGCTTTTTAGATGAACAGAGTGACCAGAGCCGCCAACTGGAGGTAACGTGGATTGACGAACAGACCATTCGCATGACGCCGCCGAACATGTCGGGCCAGAAGATGAAATTGAACTTTAAGAAACAACAGTAACGGCGACAGGCTTCCCGCTACGACCCTATTCACATAACTGCAAAAAGGATTTTGCAATGCTTGCTTCCTCGAAAATTTCCCGCCTACTAATGACTTCGATCTACTTCGCAATAGCGGCGGTTGTCTGTGTTGGTTGTGGAAAACCGAAACCGGTTCCCACAAACGAATCACCAGCGCAAGCACCGGCCGATGAGACCAGCGAATTTCAATTTCGTTCGCCTGAAGAAGCTCAGCGATCACTGGCCGGTTTATGGCTGGGGCAAGCCGTCATCAATCAAGAGACGCTCAAGAGCCTGTTGGCCGACATGACAGAAGCACAGCAGCAAGCACTGTTGAAAGAATCTCAAACGTTTGTCTCTACACAGATGGCAATGCAATTAGCAGACGACGGCAGCATGGAAACAGCCGTTGAAGTTACACCCGTTGGTGCTCAACCGATTCAGGGACAAACGATCGCCCGTTGGAGCGTGGTAGCAACGGAAGGCAATCAGGTGATCGTCCGGACAATGCAGCAGAACGAAAATGGCGAAGCTACAGAATCGCAAACGGTCTACGCCATGTCTCCCGATGGTAATCGCATCGTCATGCAAGCCAACGTAGGAAGTGCTTTGGCCCAATGCGAACCCTTGATCTACCTTGACCGCCAAGTTGATGAACGTTTTGCCGAAGCTCCCAACAACACGATTCGCTAGTTGAAAGATACAACTGCGGCATCGAACCATTCAAATCCGTAACTCGCATCAGCCGATTAAAAGCAGCCGCAGTTTTGGGAGCTTTGTTTCCTGCAGCCGTAGACGTTTAGCGTTTGATCGGACAGACGTCCCAATGCGTATCGAGATGTCGGTCGTTTTGAATGGAGACATTTTTGATTTTGGCGTGTCAGTTGAATACACAGAGAACTTCAAAGTAGCGAAAATTGCTGAGGAGTTTTTAAAAGTAAATGGAAGACCGGTCTACTCTCGCAAAGGCGCGGATGTAAACTTGGCCAATGGCCCCACATTCTTGATTGATTGGCATGTTGTGGCATTTGTTTCGGCAGAACGTCGGAGACAACGCCGAACGCATTGGTGAACGAATAACGCAAGAGTGTTTTAACGAAACCTACGATCTTTGGAATCATGAAGACATGGCACATGTGTCAGAAGAATTCCAGCGTGCGAAGGACGTTTTACGCCCGATAGTCTTTGCCAACTAAAATGTTTAATCCATTTTCGTCAAAAGACTCTTCAACTGGCTTGATTAGACATTGCCAATCTTCGCCAGCGCGAAACGCCGATGCGACTTTGATAACTGCCGGCAGGCAACGATAGGTTCGCGTTGAATCTACATTGAGAGTAGATCCTTTGAGTAGTGGACGAGGTCAAGAATTCTGCAGATTCATTGGCTGATCAGAGCTCAGCGTCTCATACGACTACCGACGGATCAAAGATCCGAGCTAACAAACGCTACGCTACGGTTGGAGACATTTGGCTTGGCCTTCGTTGGCCATTAAGCGAATGTCA
>ENA-ORXT01004519-ORXT01004519.1-marine-metagenome-genome-assembly--contig:-NODE-4519-length-14304-cov-112.431925_pt1 | contig 14304 bp, 5 predicted proteins | sample MGYA00237868_ERZ511482 | MGnify/ENA metagenome assembly ERZ511482 | reverse complement strand
GCAGTAATGAGTGGAAAATTAGATATTAAAGGAGATATGAATGTTGCTATGAAGTTGCAAAGTTTGTTTAATTAAAACGAAAAGGTGAGTGCAGTAAAGCAAAACATGTTATATTAATTTTAGTGTATAGTGTTACACAAAAATTTTGATTTGATATGGTGAAATTGAGACAAAAATGCAGACATAGCCGTTAGCTACGGCGAGTATTTTTAACGAAAATACATGTGGTGAACTTGATTCAGTACCTTAATATTAAAACGGCGTTTGTGTCACATTTTATAGTTAATTTGGTGTTAAGGGTGTATTTTTACAACAGCCAGTCAGATAAAACTACTCTGTTATCTTTCGTTTTTTCTATCTGGTTAAGTTAATTATTTTGAAATCGTCTTTTAAATAGTCAAATTTATATTTGAATAACTTAGCAAGTTTCCTGTTTGCCGTTGAAAAAAATATTTGTCTATTATATTTATGACTAAACATTCTTAGAAAATCTATAAAAGACAAAGCGTTAATATCATCTATAAAGGATATAGGATCGTCAAATAAAACTATGTTAGGACCTTTTTGCAATCTCATATTAAGAGAAAGAAAAACTGATATTACAAATGCTGATCTCTGACCTGTACTAATCTGACTTAAACTCCTTTTTTGATCGTTTATATCAATAAGAAAAATTTTGCCATCTTCTAATTGAATGAGTTTAAATTCTTTTGGATGATGGATTGATTTAAATATATCCAAAATTGATTTGAGATGTGAAGATAAAAAAGAGTTTAACTCGGATTCTTCTGATCCATTGAGGATGAAATCTAAAGTTATAATTGCCTTCTCATATTTTAATGCCTCGTCTTCAAGTTTTGCAGTATTAACTTTTAGAGTTTCAATATCTTTGCTTTCTTTCTCTATTAAACTTTCTGCTATACTTTTTTCTTTCAAGCGATCAAAAGAGAGTGCTACAAATTCTAAATCTTTAATTGTCTTTAGAATTGAGGTATCTGCACTAAAAGATACTTGCGAAGTAACATCCATTAAAATAGGCTTTAACGAATCAATCTGTTGTTTTTTACTTTTGACAAAGTCTTCTATTTCTTCTATTGAATTTAATTCTATAGCTATTTTTTTTGCTTTGTTGATTTCAGCCTCTATTTGAACTACGCCCTCCTTTTGTAGGGTGGATAGAGCATTTTCAAGCTCAAACTTTTTATTTTTTTGTACAGTCTTTGCATTTTGAAATAACTTATTTGAAGTCTTTGTGAATTTCATCACGTTTAGCTTTTCCCCAAGTTGGATCTGTAGATTTTTAAACTGTTCGATTGATAATTTATTATCATCGATTAGTTTAAGTTGTAAAGTATATTCAGATAATTTTGATTCTATATTAGAATTATCTGATATTATTTTACGCAAGGCAGCTATATTTTCGCCTATATTCGATCTTAATATTGAAAGCTTTTTACAGATAACACTTAATTCCTCAATGGAACTAATTTCTGATTTTAACTTCTCTATTTTAGATGTATAAGTAGATAAGGATTTAATTAGGTCATTCAAGTTTTCATCAATTGATTCAATTTTAGCGCTTTTTTCAATTAATGATTTCAACACCTCTTTTCCATGATTGTAATTACACAGAGGACAATTGTTTTCCAAACCATCTATTGATAGTAGTTGAGTGCCTAACCCTTGTATTTGCGTTATAATAGTATTGGCTTGGGTAAGTTTATTAGTTATCTTTTTGATTCTTCGTTCTAAATTTGATTTGCCTATTTGTAATTCATTTAACTCATCTTCAATTGCAGAATTAGATAATTTTAATTTACTAAATATAAGGTTAGGATGGTTTGTTTCAAAATCCGATATGATCGAACTAGCAATATTTAAGCTGTCTTTTAAGCTCATTGCTTTATTGTAATTATCTTTAATGTTATTTATATCAAATAAAAATGGATTGGTAAAATATATCTCTGTAGAGTCTATGAGTTTTATTGTATCATCAATATCTTCCAATTGAATCTTAATTAAATTTTCTTCTTTTAACAAATCAGCCTTCAATTCAGAAATGTCCATATTAACTTTCTCAATTTCCTGAAATTCATTTTGAGATTTAGTGATGTCACTAAAAGTGCTGTAAGAGAATGTAGGATCAGCCAAGTCTTTTAGTAGTTGAATCACTCTATCTATAGTTGGACTTATTTTATCAAATTCATTTTGAATATTAGATTTAGTTTTAATTCCATAGGTGGATAAGATTTGAAACAGAGATTCTACTTTAATCATTTCAATGTTCTCTAATTGATATTCTGCGATCTTGTCTTGTGATGCTGTGATTGATGTTTCATTTTTTTCAATCTCACTTTTTATGGCTTTTAGTTTTGGTTTTAATGCATTTCTAACTCTTTCTGATTTCTTTTTTAGTTCGCTATACTCGTCGCCTAAAACAAGTCTCTTTAGTGACTCTATCAATTCTTCATCTGACTCACTCTTAATAAATTCTACTCCAGCATCAGTATTTAAGAAATTAAACCTATTAAAAGCATGATATAGTTTGATGTTTTTAGCCTTTGGGCTTGAGTACCAGGCTTGATCTCTTGATTGGTAAAAACGTGTTGGCTTTTGTGTGTAGGTGAAAGAAGTATCATTTATCAATCCTTTAATGCTATTATTTGCTACTTCAGATTTTGGATTTCTTCTAGTACCTCCACAAATTAGCTGTTCGATTGATTCTAAAATCGAAGTTTTACCGACACCATTTGAACCATTGATTAAGTTTATTTTTCCAAAATTAAAATTGGCTTCTTTCGGAAAAGGTCTGAATTCTGATGTGTACTCAATTGATTTAACTTCTTTAATATGAAGCTCTTCATCATTGCTAACTATAGTATGTTCTATTTCTTCATTATTATTTAAATTCGGAAAATTGTCAACAAGAGTTGTCGCAGAAATATCTCCAAGCATTTCCGCTAAATAAGATGCTTTGAGCTTTTGTTTCCACTGGTCAACAATTGAAAATTCAAATCCATCCTTTATTTTGTCAATAGAAAAATAATCATCTATACTGTTATCATCTATAAAGTACTTCCGTGCATATTCAAAATCATTTTCAATTAGAGATTTTGTTGTTGAATCTACATTCTCTCTTGCAATAAAATAGTATATGTTCCATTGAAGATAATTGTCGTTACTGTAGTATAAGTTCGCTAGTAAATTTTCTTGTCTATTTTTAAAATTATCCAGTTGGTAATCTTCATCTATATCCAGAAAAAATATAGCAGCATTCTTAGCATTATCCTTTGGTCGATATTCACCTTTATATACTTGAAACTCGCCAATCTTTTCTGTTGCTATAAGATGATCTTTAAATGATTGTAGAATTTTTTCTTTATTCATTAGCTTATAATTTGTCAATTAGTACAGGTGAGTCTTCAATAGTATCAATAATTGAAGGTGGTTTATTATATGTTTCATATTTATCAACCAACCCTTGTTTATAATATAAAACAACCCTTCTTTTTAAAGGATTTTCGTCTTCAAATAGGTCAAGCAATTTTTTGAATTGTTTTTTTGCTTCAATTTCAGTAATATTTAAAGACTGGAAAGTAACAGTAGCCTTTTGAGATTTACCATCAGATCCAATAACATTGCACAAATAATTAGAAGACCCCGTAGTTATATCAAAACCTATATGATTTACATTTTCTTTTAAATTTATTAAGGACTTGGGCAAAAGTTCGTTTGTATTGATTACACGCTCCAATTCATTAAGTGAGGTTATGAATTTAGTTATGACATCTCTGTTTCTGCTACATTTCACATCAATCAAAGAAATTCTTTGGATTACTTCATGGTTTTCATCAATATGAAGTGAAACTAACTTTTCTATTTTTGAATAATCAGATGTAGGTTTATCAAAAAATAATGAACATAGCACACAGAGTCGTTCTTTGTCAAGAATAGACTTATCTGCTGAAGTAATAAAAGAATTAGTACAACCCAACTCATTCAATTCATCAATGTAATTGTTATTTGATTTTATATCAGTTTCAAATAGACCAGCTTCAATATTATAAACAAACTTATTTTTTATTGTTGGGCCATTTTTTCTATATAGTGCAAGATTTGCACCAGGTAGAGGTAATAAAGGTTGATTTCTAAAATGGACTAATTGATCCTGATTTCCGAAGAAGAAATAATATCTACTTTTCTTATTGTGAAATATATGAAAGTCGATTTTAAAATTGGATATAAATGTATTTTCTGTTAATTGGACTTCATTCCCTTTAAATAGAATTCCACTTCTTGATAATTGATCAGGAAAAGGGGTGTTATTTATAGTTGTCTCACAGTGCCAATTCAAAGAAAATAATTCTTTTCGCTCAAATTGCATGAGAAAATTGCGGAATCTAACAAAACCACTATCTTTTGGTTTTGGATTCATCTGAGGGTGAAGTATAATAGTAGGCTTTTCGTCAAACGAAAGGTAGTCGATGTTTTTTGAACACATAGCATTTTGAAATTCAAGAGCTTCAGAACAAATCAATGTAAATAAGTTAACTGAATTTTCATTGTTTCTAAGAACATATATATAAGTGCCTTGAAGAAAATTGTCTCTTTCTAATGAGCTTGTCCAAACCCCCATATGTTGCGTTTTGAATTGAATCAGCACAACTAACAATTCTTGTTCATTTCTTTGAGCTTTGAATAAATAAAATACAGGATCTAAGTTTGCAGAGCTATTAGGATCAATTGATTCATCATATTCAATATGTAAATTTTCATTAGCTAATTTAAGAATGGAATTTAATTGTTCTACTTTCATTGATTCAGAACCTAAGACCCATAATTTATTTTTAGCTGGCCAATTATTTTGATCTAAGATAATTTTTTCAATAGTAGATATCGGGCAAGAATACTCGGGAGTCATTAATAAATCAACATTCTTTTCTTTGCCTTTTGCAATTAAATTATCGAACAGTTCACTTTGGTCTGTCTCGTTTCCAAGTTTATTTTGGTCAGCAAAAAATTTTCCTTTGTGCTGATATAATAGACATTCGTATACTTCAGTAGATTTCTTCAAAACATTCAAATTAATTGAAATATCCTCGATAATCTCATCTATGTACTTAAATTCCATGTACTTATGTTGAGTATGATTTTAGTTTATAAAAAGGCAGAATTAATATACCCATAATTACACACTATATATTAAGCAACTAATATACAAAGTTCTTAATACTTAACGGCACACGAATTACAAATAATTAATTACTCCAAGTGATAGCCGTTTTTCTTCTAAACTTTTGCAAACATTTTTGATTAACAATGTTCCTCTAATAAATTGGCATTTTAAAGCTTAATCTGCCTTAATACAATATTTAGCAATTCAATCTACCAAAATTTAATCGTTCTTATTAAAATAGAACAAGCTATATTTGTTCCAATTAGCAAATCAAATGTACCTCAATACACATAGCAACTTTAGTATGGGCTACGGCACCATCAGCAATAGGCAACTGATGCAGTGCGCTCAACATCACAACATTAAGGCCATAGCCTTGACTGATGTAAACAACACTTCAGGCATTTGGTCTTTTATAGAAGCCTGCCAAAAGCACCATATAAAACCTTTGGTGGGTATCGATTTTAAAAACGAGCAGCAACAAACTACCTTTGTAGGTATTGCCCGCAATTTAAAAGGTTTGGAAGAATTAAACCGATATTTAACGGATTGTTTAGTAACAAAAGAGGTTAAGGGTGTTAAGAAAAGGTCTACCGTCAAAACACCTAACGCGGAGCATCTGTCTGCCAACGTATTTAAAATTTACCCCTTCCAACCTAAAAAAGAATACCAATTAGCAGCTAACGACTATATTGGTGTGGCAGCGCATCAGGTGAATCAATTGTACCAATCGCCAGCATTGTATTGGCCACAAAGGTTGATTATATTGCAGCCGCTTACTTTTTTTAATAAAGCCAACTACCAGTTGCATTTGTTGTTGAGGGCTATTAACGATAATCAGTTAATTACCAAATTAGATAAGACACGATGCGCGCCTGCTACCGAAATTTGGCAAAACCCGACCGAAATTAAAAACGCTTTTGCACCTTACCCTTTTATTATAGAAAACACCGAAACTTTGATGGAGGAGTGCAATGTGGCTTTTGAATTTGGACAAAATTATAACAAAAAAACATTTACGGGTACGTACCAGGGCGATTCAGAATTGATAGAACAGTTGGCTTTAGATGGTTTTAATTATCGCTATAAAATGGATGACCGAACGGCGATGTTACGCTTGCTAAAAGAGTTACGCATCATTAACGAGTTAAATTTTGCCAGCTATTATTTAATTAATTGGGATATGGTACAGTATGCAGAAAGTAAGGGTTATTTTTATGTGGGCAGAGGCAGCGGCGCCAACAGTATGGTGGCTTATTGTATGAAAATTACCGATGTTGACCCTATGGAATTAGATTTATATTTTGAACGCTTTTTAAACAAACACCGCAGCTCGCCACCCGATTTTGATATTGATTTTTCGCATAAAGATCGCGATGATATGTATGCCTATCTGTTTAAAAAATATGGCGATGAACATGTTTGCCTGCTCGGCGCTTATGTTACTTTTCAGCAGAAGGCCGCTATACGAGAGTTGGGTAAAGTATTCGGTTTGCCCAAGTCAGAAATTGACCAAGTGATGAGCCATATTGAACGCGGTCATTTGCCCGATGAGGTGACGAAAAAGGTGTATCAGTTTAGTCAAAAATTAATTGGTATGCCGAAGCATTTGGGCATTCATGCTTGTGGTGTTTTAATTTCAGAAAAACCGATTTATAATTATACGGCTTTGCATTTGCCACCCAAAGGTTTAAAAACGGCACAGTTTGATATGTATGTAGCCGAAAATATTGGCTTGTATAAGTTTGATGTGTTAAGCCAACGGGGTTTAAGCCATATTTGCGATTGTGTGGATTTGGTGGAAGAAAATCATCATACCAAAATTGATATACATAACGTAAAACAGTTTAAAGAAGACCCTAAAGTGCGCGAGCAAATTAAGGCGGCCAAAACCATTGGTTGCTTTTATATTGAGTCGCCAGCTATGCGTGTGTTGCTGACAAAATTACGTTGTTCCGATTATTTAACCTTGGTAGCGGCCAGTTCTATTATTCGCCCGGGCGTGGCTAAATCGGGTATGATGCGCGCTTATATTGAGCGGTTTCACCAACCCGATAGCTTTGAATATTTACACCCGGTTATGGAAAAATTATTGAAAGAAACTTATGGTGTGATGGTTTATCAAGAAGATGTAATTAAGGTAGCGCATCATTTTGCTGGCTTAACTTTAGAGGAGTCGGATGTGCTGCGACGAGGTATGAGTGGCAAGTTTCGCTCGCCCGAAGAGATGGAAAAAATACGTGGCCGGTTTATGCAAAATTGTGTTGAAAGAGGCTATCCTGAAAAAATTTATACCGAAGTTTGGCGACAAATTGCCAGCTTTTCGGGTTACTCTTTTTCAAAAGCGCACTCGGCCAGTTATGCGGTAGAAAGTTACCAAAGTTTATATTTAAAAACCTATTATCCGTTAGAATTTATAACCGCCGTACTCAATAATTTTGGCGGCTTTTATCGCTCCGAATTTTACTTTCACGAAGCTCGCAGATTGGGTGCTGAAATTGAAGCGCCTTGTGTAAATAACAGTAATTATTTAAACCGCCTCATCAGCCCAAAAATATATGTAGGTTTTGTGCATGTTAAAGCATTGGAGCAAAAGGTGATTCATCAAATTTTAGAAGTGCGCAAGAATGATGGCGAATTTACCAGCTTCGAAAACTTTTTAGATCGTATAAAAATATCTTTTGAGCAACTCAACTTACTCATTCGTTTAAAGGCTTTTCGGTTTACCGGGCAAGCTAAAGCAGCCTTACTTTGGCGGGCTGTTATCCGCAATAAAAAAGTGAGTGACACTAAATATGGCCCTGCACAAACGCTGTTTAAAGCCGAGCGCAAAAATTTTGAACTGCCCGATTTTACCGAACATTTTATGGAAGATGCCTACGACCAAATTGAGTTGCTCAATATGCCTTTGTACAAACCGTTTGATTTAATTGATGAGGCACATAAAGCGGACTGCATAGGCAGCAGGCACTTTCCGCTACAATTGGGCAAAGTCATTTCCATTTTAGGCTATTTGGTTGCCATAAAACCCACCCGCACTTCTAAAGGCGAACGTATGTATTTTGGTTGTTTTACCGATGCAGACAACTATTTTTTCGACACCGTTCACTTTCCGCCTTCGGCAAAACGGTACCCTTTTAAAGGCAGTGGCGTTTATAAAATTACAGGTAAAGTGATGCAAGAGTTTGGCGTGTATTCGGTTGAAATGAGTACGATGAAAAAAGTACCTTACCACAGCTTAGATGCCTACGAGTTTAAAGGCGTAAAGCGACAAAGTTTTCCGCAAATAAAAACAATAACCTAATACAAGCTTTTCAAAGTTTTCTCATTAGTTATTACCGAAAATTTATCTCTTAACATATTCACCCAATTTTTTTCAATAAAGGCTTGATAGTCAGATGTTACATAACCTTTGGCTTCTAACAACGTTTTTTGTGCAGGTGGCATTATTTCTTTAATCCAAATCACAACATATCCATCTTCCCACTCCGATGGCCCATACGATCCTTTTGACCATTTTACTGTGTTAACGTATTTGTTTTGATTGCGGTTATAAGTTCCATTAATAACCTCAACATTATATTTATTCAATACCGCATCGTTTATTTTTTTCCGTTTGGCTAACTTTTGTATTTTTTTAGCCACTTTTATATTATTGGTTTTATAGATATCAGCTACTACCCTTTCCTCCCACATATATTTTTGCCGATTATTGCTAAAGTAGTTTTTCAAGCCTTGCTCGTCGTTCATCGATTTATTCCATACCTCTCTTTCTGTAATTTCAAAAAACAGCAAGCCATCATAATATTCTTGTAATTGCCATTTGTAAGATGGGTATTTAACGGCTAAATTGGCTATTTCAATATCAGTACAAACTTTATCTACAAAATTTTCGTACTTCTGTTTTACAACATTTTTTATTTTTTTAATTGAACCAATAACTGGGTATGCCTTAATGTATTTCAAAAATTCTTGTTGGCTAAAATTTTGATCATTAATTTTAAATAGGTTTTTATTGAAGTGTTGATAATCGGCCAAATCAAAACTATTTTTTAAAACTTTAACATCTAATTGATTTATCAGTTCATTTCGAGCGGTTAAATTTTCTTCAAAATTATTTTCTTTTTTAATTCTATCAATAAAACTTTTTTTAGGTAAATCTGATCTATTGTCTTTTTCTACTTTCCTTCTAATTTCACCTTGTTCCATTAGCAGCGTTCCTAAAGTATCTAAATGTAAGCGTTTTATAATATGCCAACCTAAGCTGGTTTTTAATGGTGCGGCAATCGCTTCATCAGTTTTTAAACCAAAAGCAGCATCTTCAAAAGCAGCAACCATTTTACCTGCTCCAAAAGCGGGCAATGCCCCGCCACGTCTATTGCTGCCATTATCTTGAGAAAAATCTGTTACTGCCTTTTCCCAAGGCATCGTTTTATTAATTATCAATTGGTAAATAGAGTCAACTTTATTTTTATTTAGCTGTTTTAATTCCTCTGGAGCATCATCGGGTGTTTTAATTAAAATATGGGCTACCGAAATTTCACCTTGCGACTTACGCTTATCTTTTAACCAAATTAAATGATAACCAAACTTTGTTTTTACTGGGTTGGATACTTCTTCAACTTTCAAATCATAAGCAGCACTTTCAAATGGATATACGGTTTGAAAAGCTGACATATAGCCCAAGTTGCCTCTATTTTCTTTTGCCGACGGGTCTTCAGAATAGCGGTATGCCATTTCTTCAAAATCTTTACCTTCTTCTTTTATTTTTTTTAAGATGAGTTTTATTTTTTTTAATGCTTTATCACTTTCTTCTTGCGTTGCGCCTGGTTCTACTTCTATTAATAGGTGGCTTATATTTAGCTCTTCCTTCATTCTTTCGTAAGCTTCTTTAATTAAATTTTCAGATATATTTTTATCTGTTAAGTAAGATTCAATTAGCTGCTGCTTACTGTTTTCATATTCATTTTTAAACTTTGGTGTTTCTTGCATTTTTTCACTTTCAGCTGCCAAAACTTTTAGCTTTAAGTTTATATATAAATTCATGTACTCATCTATACTCGCTTTACGCTCAACTTCGTTTTGTGGTTGATTGGCTTTATTATACATAAACATAAACTCGTCGGCTGTTACTTTTTTATTTCCAATTGTAAATAAAATAGCATCGTTTTGTTGTGCAAATATTACGGTACTTAATAGTATTAAAAAACTAAAGGCAATAGTTTGTTGAAATAACTTCATTTATAAAATTTGTTGGGCAAAAATAGTATTTTTAAATAATATTTTTAGACTAGGAGATGGCATCATTTATTGTAGCCGTTTGTTTGTATAGCCATCTCTTAAATGGTAGCCTACCCGATTCATCAATTTTTTTCAGTAATTTATCAAATTTAAGTTTAAGTACCCGTTTGTTTTTGTAAGGAATATGCTGCTTAATTTTAAAGAGGCTCTCGGTAAATCTAAACAAATTGTAGTATCTGCGATATTTATCTTTATTAATCATTTTGTTGCGCATTAAATACACTTTAAACGCACTTGTATGAGCTTCTAAGGCAATTATTTCATCTGTTTCAAAAAATACCCTTAATAGCATTGCACGGGCATTTAAATTATACATTAAGTTGTTATACTCTATGTTTACTAATAAATCGTGGGCTTTTTCATAATCATTAGTTTCGCAACAATAAACTGCTAAATTATAATTGTAGGCATTATCTTTTATGCTTTCTGGCAAGTAGGTTTTATATTCTTGTATAAAATTTTTAGCCCATTTATATTCTTTTAAACCTAAAGCAGTAGTAACTAAATTTTGATAACTTAAATGTGGCATTATTCCATTATTAATTAAAAACCCGTTAGCCAGCATTTCTTTTTGTATTTTAAATATATGAGAAAAAAATTGCGTTTTCCCTTGATTAATTTTTCGTGTAGCAAAGTTCATTAAGTTCACATAAATATCTGCTCCATCAGCTCTATCAAATAGTTCAATATGTTTTTCTACCAAATTACATAACTCAAAATAGTTATCTTCATCATTTGCAGCTACTAAAGATTTATATATTTTATGATAAATATTTAATGAAATCACATTTTTAAAATAATCATCATTTGTAACATATTGATCAATAGCCTCAATAAAAGGATATTGATATTTCATAGCTTCGTTTCTACCGGCAAACTTCCCCTCTCTATTAAGCATTTCGCAACTTTGATATAACTTTTCTATAATATATTGAATATCTAAGGCATCCACTTTTTGTTGTATTAAATGGGGCTTACTAAAATCTGATTGACTGATATACCATTCATCTAACAAATCAATCATTTTGTACTTTATATAATAATCTTCTGAATGTATAAAATTACTTGGTTTAGAAAGTATGTTTTCCACTTTTTGGATGGCCTTTCCAATTCGCTTATCCATCTTTTTAGCAATTAAAACGTTTAATAAATCTAAATGATTTGATAATTCATTTTCATTCCTATATTCGGTAATTAACATTTCTTCTAATAGACTTAAGGTAGTAGAAAACAAACGGCGGAGCTGAACATAATTGAATGTATTATTAGAATAAACGTGCTTATATATTATCTCTTTATCAAAATATTTGCTGTCGTAATTATCAAAATGTAAAAGAAAATATTTGATTAACACTTTTACGTGCGAATTGTTATTGTAATAGGGTGATTTAACAAAAAGTAAAAACCTTTCAATTTCTTTTTTACTTAACTTAAACAAGCATTGAATTAAAGATGATTTTACCATACCATATTTTTTGGGAATGATGCAAAAATAAATTTACAAACTGATTTTGTAATTAGCCGATATAATTTATTAAAAAGCCAAGGTTTAGCCCCATTAATCACTTTATCAGTATTTTTTACATTAAAATTAAAAACCAAAAGCATAAACTATATCAAATTTCTTTCGCAAAATAACATTTCAAAAGGTAAGTTGTTACTGTAAAAAATAAGAACCTTACTTACTATAATAATAAGATTAATATATTATAGTATAATTTTAAGATTGACTATACCTTGCCAGTAAATTAACCCGTATAATTCACCGGTTTATGTTGTGAGAAGTAAAAAAGCCAGTAAATAAAGTGAACGCAGCATTTTTATACTGTAGAGAATGCAGCCCATTTTTAAAAAATGAAAATTGTGAGCATTGCTTTATTTAGTCAAATTTTTGGCTCCGTAATAGAAAAGTGGTGAATTATTTGAGTTAAACAATATGAAGGTTTTACCAACCTTTTTTTAACATTTTTAGTCTATACTAAATATAACCTATTATAAAGCCACAAAATGAAAAAGATAATCTTAAATTTAAAACAACATTCAAGTTTAATTCTATTAGCATCAATATTTCTACTTTTATTATCAACAGAGCGGAGTAATGCCCAATGCAATATAAATTTTTTAAGCTACCAAAGCAATTATATTTCAGATGATTCTATATCTATCTGTTATAACTTTATTATTGAAAACAATGTTTCAAATGCATATCAGATATTGTTTAACAATAAGTATATAAAAACAGCTAATTATGAAAACCTTTTATCTGACAGATGCTTTGTAATAAGCAAAAATGACTTTAAGGTAAGCAATCAGTTGTTAGTGCAAGATATGGAGCGTTTAAGTTGTTCTGAATCAATAAATGTTGATATTGTTTTTGATACCTTCCAATCTGGTTCTGGCTGTTTTAAAAACTTTTTTGTAGAAAAAACAGATTGTGCTAACGATGGTAGTTTTTTTATAATGCTTAATTTTGACCCAAGTTATTATCCCAAAGAAGGCTCCTTCTCTATTTTTAGTAATAATAGGCAAATTGGAGAATTTAAATATGAGGAGTTGCCACTAACACTTGGCCCATATTTTGGAACCAAACAAATTGATTTCAATTTTAAAGATATTGAATATTTTTGCGGAGGCAACATACAAGTTTTTACTGGAGCTTGCTTTGTTTCCGAAGAAGCAAATGGCCCAACTTCTGATCCAGGTTGCGGAATTTCTAACCTAAACGTTTCACAAATAAATTGTGCTAATGAAGAAAATAAGACTAGTGTAAGCTTAAATTTCAATTCAATTTTATCTGAAAGCGAAAATTTTTATTTATTTTATTATTATGATGATTTAAGTAGTGACAGTATACTTTATCACTATACAGATTTGCCTATTGAAATTGATAATTTAGTTGGTGATGGTTTTACATCTTACGGTATTGCAGTTGCCGATGCGGTAAACACATTTTGCAAGTCGGAGTTTTTCATACCCGAACTAAGTTGTGTTTTACCAGGTAATACCAATGGTGATGAAAATAATACTGTAAACCATATAGATCTTTTAAAAATTGGTGAAGCCTATGAAGAAAATGGTCCTTTACGCTTAAATGCCACAGTAAACCCTACTGCACAAATTGCCGAAAGCTGGAATAGTTTTTTTAATAATGGTTGGAATTATAAACACGCCGATTGTAACGGAAATGGTATAATTGATAAAAAAGATGCTTTAATTATAAAGCAAAATTATAGCAAAAAGAGTTTTAAAAATGAGAAACATAAATATTTAAATTTTAAAGAACTGGGTGTTCCAATTGGTGTTGAAATACCAGTTCAAAAAATTGACGCATATTCTGAAATTACAATGCCAATAGTTTTGGGTACTGAAAGTAATTTAGTTGAGGGTTTGTATGGTATTGCCTTTAGCTTAAATATTGATACGAGCTACATAGATCCAAAAAATATTAGGTTAGATGTTGCTGATGGTTGGTTAAATAATGATACTGATGAACTACTAAGCCTTTTTGAATTTAATGAATTTGATAGCCAACTTAATGTAAGTATTACCAAAACCAATTGTAAAAGTACAGCTGGTTTTGGCAATATTGCCAACTTACGTATTGTAGTTATGATAGAAATTGAACCCGAAAAACACGCAAAAGATTTTGAAATTACTATTGAAAATGTATTAATTTCTGATAAAAGTAGTGGCTATGAAAGTATAGTTAATAAAGGTTTACAACAAATTGAATCGAAAGCTGTGGTGGTAACAGATGTACCTGAGTTTGATTCTCATATCAACTTTCAAGTTTATCCAACACCAACATACAATGTTTTAAATATAAA
>ENA-ORXT01004517-ORXT01004517.1-marine-metagenome-genome-assembly--contig:-NODE-4517-length-14309-cov-7.052558_pt1 | contig 14309 bp, 13 predicted proteins | sample MGYA00237868_ERZ511482 | MGnify/ENA metagenome assembly ERZ511482 | reverse complement strand
TAAATTCGACGTTGGTCCGTGCCCCGGTACGCCGCCGTTTCGCCCGACCAGGTCGGGGTGTCAGCGTCGACTTTTGTGAAGATTGAACGCTCAGATCTCGATTGGGTCTTCTATCGATCAACTGGTCGACTCTTCGAAGCGGCGTGTGGCCCGCAGAACCTCGAGGAAGCTATCCGCCTATTTTTGGACTTTGCCGGGCACGACTGACGGGTGTGATTCGTTGATTGAGGTTGGTCCCATTCAGGATCCTGTCCGGTTCCTCCTTAGACCCCCATCACCCGCGTCGACACCAAACCCAGTGGTTGCAACGTCTGTTGATATACGTAGCATCTTCCCGTATAATTGTACGGGAAGGAAGGCAGTATACAAATGGATGTTTGGCCGATTCAGCCACAGACCGGGGGTAACCCGAACCCAGACGACATCGTCGGTCGTAACCAAGTAGTCGACTACATGCTGGGTCAGCTTAAGGCTGGCAACAACTTGTTGATTGTTGACCCGCGGCGCACTGGGAAAACCTCGACACTGACTCGGCTCTGTCGTAACCCGGGCGATGACACAGAAGCGGTGATGCTGAGCTATGAGGGCGCACAGACCAGTGACGAAGTTTTCGACCTGACGGTTAAGGCGCTGGTTCGCCACGCAAGTCTGGGTGCACGCGTCGCGAAGGCGCTGCGTCATATTGTCGAGGTCGACGCTGCCGCAGGGCCGGTCAAGATCAAGTCAGCGTTCGCCGGTCGTTCACGGATCGATCTGCTGGTCGATGTGATCGATGCCGTGGAAAGCAAACTGAAGTCCAGTCAGCACCTCATCATCGTGCTTGACGAAGTGCCGTTGGCTGTCGCCAATGTCGCGAAGTCCGAGAGCCCTGACGCGGCGGCGGTTTTGTTGCAGCGGCTGCGAGCGTTGCGCCAGAAACAGAATCGGCTGCGGTGGGTTCTCGCGGGGTCTATCGGCTTTCATCATGTTCTTCGCCAAGCGAACACCACAGAAGGTGTCATCAACGATCTTCAACCGGTGTCGCTTGGCCCTCTTGACGCTGACTCCGGTGCGTTCCTGGCGAAGTGTCTGTTGGCCGGTATCGGCCGCGAGGCAGCGGCGGGGGCTATTAGTCGGATTGTCGAGGACACGGGATCGATTCCGTTCCTGATCCACCACGTTGTGCACTTGTTGGGCGAAACCGGTGACGGCGAGATGACTGACGTAAGCCTCGATGCCGCGGCCGAAGCGTGGGAGTTGTTCTTGGACCGCGACCAGTCACGATCGATGACACACCTCGTCACCCGCCTTGAGGACTGGCCAAAGGAGATGCGTCCACTGGCGAGGTCTATTCTTGACGCTCTAGCAACGGCGGAAGAGCCGATGACTCTTGACGAGATCGCGGAACTTGACGCGTTCGTCCGCCTTGACCGCGACAGGCTTCTCGGCGTGATCGAACTGTTGATCGATGATCACTACCTGGCCGATACCAACCCGACGTTGAGCTGGCGCTACGACGTGCTGCGGCGCATCTGGATCCGGCGGAGGCGACTGTCATGACACTGTCGAAGTTCACGCCCTCCAACCACAAACCTCAACTCCTCGAAGAACTTCTCGTCGGGCGACGCCGTCTCCTTGACACGATCGGTGCCCGTATTGGCGCGGCAGCGGCCTCCGCTGAGAGAAACCACACGCTGCTCGTTGGGGGTAGGGGAGCGGGCAAAACGTTCCTTGTCACGCTGGCTCATGCCCGGGCCGAACAACTCCGACTCGACGGCGCGAAGATCGAAACGTCCTGGCTGCTCGAAGACCTCTACTGGGTGACCACCTATGGCGAGTTCCTCGCCGAGATCGCCAAAACACTCAGCACTCCACTCGACGGTGCACTCGCAACTGGATGGGAGAGTCTCGAAGCCCAACTCGCTGCCCACGCCAACAGCCACGGGCCGATCGTGGTGTTCGTCGAAAACCTCGACCAGATCTTTGCCACTCTGGGAAAGGCTGGCCAGCAACGCCTTCGCCGGTTCTGTCAAGACGACGCTGCTCTGTTACTCGTCGCGACTACCACTGCTATCACCGACGATCTAGCCGAACAAGCCGCGCCGTTCTACGGATTCTTTACCACCAGCACCCTCGACCCTTTCAGTATTGGCGAAGCCGCGGACATGCTCACAAAAATCGCGTCTCGCAACAACGACCCGGAACTCGCAGAGTTCCTCGGCACCGACGAAGCGAAAGGAAGACTCCAAGCAATCGCACATCTCGCCGGGAGCCAACCCCGTATCTGGGCGATGCTCGCCGAAGGTCTCACGGTCCGCGGTCTACGGAACCTCCTCCAACTGCTGTTAACCCAACTCGACAACCTCACCCCCTACTACCAGGAGCAGCTCGGCCGGCTCTCTCCGCAACAACGCCGGGTCATCAACCAACTGATCAAGGCCGAACATCCGCTCCATGTCGCCGAGATCGCCGAACGGCTCGACAATGATCAGCGCAGCATCGCGAAAACGCTGAGCGAACTACGCGACCGCAACTGGATCACACAAACCCAATCGCCGCTCCTGCGCTTCGCTGACAAGCGACGCAACTACTACGAACTCGCCGAACCGCTCGCCCGTATTGCCCTTCAGGTTAAAGCGGCCCGCGGCGACGAACCAATCAAAGTCATCGTCGAGTTCTGCAAGATCTGGTTCGCTCCAGCCGACATCACGCAAAGCGCACTCACAGACACCTACCAGGCCGCCATACTCAACACCGACGGCCAAACCGAAATCTCACTAGCGCACACCGTGTCAGGACTGCCCGCACATGCAACGCCAGCCGTTGAACACCTCGGCCGACTCGACGACGTCCTCACCGACCTCGCCCACGGAAACAGCGACTCCGCCATTGCCTTGCACCACAGCCTCCGCGCCGCAATCGAAACGCGCATTGCACACAACGATGACCCAACAGCACCCGAAGTTCTCGAGGAGATCTCTCGGCAGATCAACGACCTTGCCATCGACCAGTTTGGCGAAACACCACACGCCGACATGGACGCCTGGATCGATCGAGCCGAACAACGCCTAGGACGCACCCAAGCACCAGCTGACACCGCCCGAGTCGCGCAATGGTACGCACGCACCTGGAACTTCGACAGCGCCCACGCAATCGCCGAAACACTCGCCGGCGCCAAGAACCGCAAACGCTCAAAGAAGCTCACCGACCCAGAACACGCCTACTACGAGGCACGCCAATGGCTCGGACAGTCCTACCGGCACGCCGGACAATACGCCGACGCGGTCAACGAACTCTCCACCCTCGCCGACACACTCTCGGCCCGGTCCGACCGCACCAACCCACTCCTTCTCGCGGTTGAGATCGATCTCGCCACCGCTCTTCGCCACAACAACCAAGTGAACGAAGCCATCCGTCTCCTGACCCGCATAGTCGACGACTGCGAAACAGCCCTAGGCCCACACGACGACAAAACCGTCCGGGGACGCGTTGCGCTCGCCGCCGCACACTGGAGCAACGGCCGGCCCGACAGAGCCATCCCCATCTTTCAAGAAGCAATCGAACACGAAACCCTGCAGTCAGGGTCAAACAGTCGAGACGTGCTCCGCCTCACATCGAGCCTCGGCGCCGCCTACCTACAGAATGGCGAATCTGAAACTGCGTTAGAAATCCTCGAGGAAGCCACAGCCCGGGCCAAGAAGGCTTTCGGCCCTCACGAAAGGGTCGTGCTCCTCTTGCGGAATAACCTCGCTGCCGTCTTCTGGGAAACGGGTGACAACCAGAAAGCACTCCAAGAATTCACCGAGCTGCACGCCACCCAAGCTAAGAACCTCGGTGAGCACCATCCCGAGGTCCTCAGCATCAAAATCAACCTCGCGACCGCAATCTGGGTCGACGGAAACCACAAACGGGCCAAACGCACGCTCAAAGAAGTCGTCACCGATGCCACAATCACCCTCGGTAACGAACACGACATCACCGAAAAAGCTGCCTTCGGCCTCCACCGCATGAACGCCGACACCTTCCACCGAATCGCGCCGTCATGAGTTCCGTCTATCTCGCAGCGGGGCCCTCTCACCGACATCGCAGGAAGAAGTTGAACCGTCGGACAAGTAGCTGACTCAGTGCCTGTTGCTTACCGGGTGATGGGAGTCTCTTGGCTCGTCTCTCAGAATTGGGGTGGAGATGTGTCACAGCACGTTCGTACTATGGGTTGGGAATAAGGTGCCAGCGTTGCGGATTGTTCGCTGACGTTGGTGATGCACTTTGGGGGCACAACTCCGCCAAGAGAGGAAGTACTGATGCAGCTATCTGCTGAACGTTTGGTGGCCGCTTGTGGGGATGGCAGCTTTGAAGCGGCTATCTCGATGAGGACCGAGCTTGAGCCGGTGTCTGGCCGGGGTCAACCGGTTAAGCCCGCTGTGTATGAAGGGGGCCGGTATCAGATCGACAAACGTTGGCGTAATAGTGATGATGTGGCTCCCACGGAGGTCGTTGTTATTGACAATGTTGCTTCGCAAGCCAATCGGCTTGAGGCGGCTTTGTTGAAAACGCGGGCATCGACCGGGCTTCCGGAGTTGGTCTTGGATCTTTCTGGCTTTGATCTGCCGCCGCACCTTCCGCGGGCGCTTTCGTCTTGGCAATTCCCTCATCGCCATGCTGATGCGTATGTTCGCGATGCAATGCTGGGGGATGAGGCGTTTGCTGTGACCGCGCTCGGGAAGTCACTCGTTGAGGCCACTGCGCAGAACGCTGCTGCGTTGTTGGCTTGGTTTCCTCAGAGTCTGTTGTTTGGCTACTGGCAGTCGCACTTGGGTAGGAAGCGGAGCCAATCGAAACATGCGCGGGCTTGGGTCTCGGAGATAGTCGGATGGTCGCCTGCGTCCACTGAAACTCGGGTTCTTGGCCTCAAGGGTGATGCGTTGAACCTCAACACTGATGAGACCGTCACGTCGAATCCAGATGACCGTATCGAGTGGGAGTTCGGTAAAGCGAAAATTGATGGCGGTAAGAGTGACCGGCTTTCAGAGATGGGTCATGGTCAGGTTCCTTTTATGCGTGACAGCGATGCAGCGATGGCTGGTATCTCGTTTCGTGAGGTTGTGCAGACGAGCACGGTGTCTCTGGCTCAGCTTCGACGGATCTCGCTTGGGTCAGACTCAGATGATGAGCGCGATGCCGCGGCCCGAGCTCTTCTTGTTGCGATGGGTTTGGTCGCTCACTGTTCGGCGTTTGGTCGCGGGTTCGCGCTTCGTTCCGGGGCCGATCTACAGCCAGTTCAGACAACTATGACGTTCGTGGGAAGCAACGATCCTGCCTTCGAGCCGTTGGCGCTCGACACGGCGATGTCTCTGTTTGATGAATCTAAAGTGATCGCTGAAGCGGCGGGTATAAGTCTCGCTGGTTGGGATACTGACTCAGTGGTTCTGACGCCGAAACCGAACGTGGCGAAAGCGATTGAATCTACCTGGCCGAAGCTTGATGACTGATGCTTCGCATTCAGGTCAGTTTCTTGCACGGTTCGTTTCGCGCTGACCCGGACGGGACAGCACACACAGGGCTGGCTGAGTTGGGTGAATGGCCGCCTTCTCCGTCGCGACTGTTCGCGGCGTTGGTCGCCGCCGACGGCACGGGTGTGCGCAGCAGGTGGACCGACGGAGCTGGTTTGCGGCTGTTGGAGGGCGCTGCGGCTCCAACGATTACAGCGAGCAGCACGACTGACATTGTTCACAACCGCATGCAACCTCGCTTCGTCGTACAGGGCGCTGGCGGGTTGAAAGGCAAAGGTGTGCAGGAGTATGTCGGGCATACGGCAACACTTGTTCGGCCTGGAGTGCGCGTTGAGCCTCGTAGCCGGCTGGTTACCTATCGGTGGGACGTCACAGCTTCCAGTCACGAACTTGACTGCTTGCGGTTGCGAGCAGCGCGGGTCGGCTACCTGGGTTGCGCTGACAGTCCGGTTGAAGTGTGCGTGGACAATGTTGACGAAGTCGGGGCCGTGGGCGAGGACCGGGTGGTCTATACCGCCAATGGGGAAGGGCCGGTTGTTTTGAGTGTGCCGGCGCTGGGAACGCTCGAAGCGTTGGATCATCACTTCAGCAAATGGCAACAGTTGGGGCCCAATGTTCGTCGGTCGCATACCCCGGCGTTGAGGCATCTTGTTCGTTATGGCACGAGTGAAGAGGACACACCGACACGCTCGCAGCCTGCGACGGTGCTGTGGTTTCTTCTCGATAAGAGGGTGAGCGGCCGACGTGTTGTCAGTCTCACGGGTCTGCTCCGCTCGGCCTTACTGGCTACATATCAACAGGTCGTTGGCGATCCGCCTGAGATGCTTCATGGCCATGGCATCTCAGGCAAGGGATATCTGACGGCGCGCTATCTGGCTCTTCCCGATGTCGGATTTCGTCATTCGCGAGGGCAGATCCATGGCGTAGCGATCTGGCTGCCGCCAGGGGTAGACCCTGACGTGTTGGCAGGGACTCGTCGTGCCGCTGCGTCGATCCAGAAACTGACTGGTAGGGGGCTCAATGTAACGCTGGCGCCTCATGACGGTCGACAGCGACCAGTTGCCGCAAGCGCTGCTCGTTGGACTGGGCCCGCCACGAAATGGTCCTCGGCGTTTCCGGTGGTTTTTGAACGCAGGGTCAAAGCGTTAACTCTCGCTGAAGTATCGCGATGGTGCCAACATGCCGGACTTCCTGAGCCAATCGCGTTTCGTTCGGGGCGTGGTCCACTGCTCCATGGTGGCGTAGATCTAGCACCAAACGAAGTGAATCGTCCTGGGCGGCCAGCTCGTCCATATGGCCATGTAGAGGTTGAGTTCGCTTCGCCGGTCTTGGGCCCTGTGGTGTTGGGGGCAGGGCGACAGTTCGGTCTCGGGTTGATGGCTCCGCTCGGCGCGCCTGGAGAGAAGACATGAGTTTGCCGAGCTGCCCGTCTTTCTCTGACTTCTATCGCGAGGTACACGGATGGGACCCGTTCCCGTGGCAACAGAGATTAGCAGAACAGGTCTTCGAATCTGCTCAGTGGCCTTCCGAGGTCGGTGTTGCTACCGGGTTGGGCAAGTCGTCATGCCTCGACGTCGCGTTGTGGGTGTTGGCGGCTCAAGCAGACCTGTCGCCCGCCGAGCGTTCTGCCCCAACCAGGATCTGGTGGGTGGTGAACCGGCGACTGCTGGTCGATTCGACGTTCGAGCATGCTCAGCACCTCAAAGACCTTTTGGCTGATGCTGTTCCTGAGTCTGCGCTCGGAGCGGTTGCTGCGAGATTGCGAAGCTTGTCGTCCACCGGGCGCACACCGATTGATGTTGTGAGGCTCAGAGGTGGCGCTTCGTTCGGGAGACCAAGTGAGCCTTCACAACCGGCGATCGTTCTAGCGACGATCCCGATGTTCGGGTCGCGTTGGTTGTTCCGCGGGTACGGCTCGTCGCGGTCAATGAGACCCGTCGACGCTGCATTGGCCGGCACTGATTCTCTCGTACTTGTCGACGAGGCACATCTGGCACGCCATCTCATCAAATTGGCAGGCCCGCTCGCTGACTGTGATCGCGCCGCCGCCCATCCATTGCGGGGCCAACGCGTTCGGCCCACAATCGTGTCGCTAACCGCGACCGGGTCTGCGGTCGGCCAAGACCGATTCGATTTGGACGCCAACGACCGCGCTCATCGAGTGGTTGCGCAACGTTTGTCTGCTGCGAAAAGATTGACGGTCAGCTCAACTGGGAACCCCAAAAAGCCACACGCTGCGCTGGCCGGGGCTTTGATAGACGCTTTTGAGATGCGGCCAAGCCTTGAGTCTGGAGTTGTGTTCTGCAACACACCAAAGACCGCTCGGCTTGTATCTGATCAGCTGCGGTCTTCGAAAGAACTGGCCGACGTTGAGATCGTGATGCTCACAGGGCGGATGCGTGAACGCGAGGCAAAGTCAGTTCGAGATCTGATCCTTGACCCTTTAACCGGAGTGCGTTCAGGAAACCCACGCGGCAAGCGCCCACGGCCTCTGGTTGTCGTGGCGACGCAGACTCTCGAAGTCGGTGCTGATGTCGACTTTGAATGCCTTGTCACGGAGGCTTGCGGCGTTCGATCTCTTACCCAACGTCTTGGGCGCCTGAACCGTCTCGGACAATTCGCGTCGGCGCACGCCACCTACGTTCACCTTCCGGCCAAGGATGATTATTGGCCGGTCTATGGGTCCGAGCCTGCCATCGTGCTCGAACGTCTCAAAGAAGCTCTTGGACCCGACCTTGAGGCGGGCAGCGTCGATGTTTCCCCTGCAACTGTTTCAAGCTGTCTCGGCGAACCAATGGACGATCCGGGCTACGCCCCAGAGATTCTTCCTGGTCTTTTGTGGGAATGGGCCAAGACGACGACACCACCTCCCGGCGAGGCTGACGTCGAGCCGTACTTCTCGGGTCTGCAGATGCCGACAAGTCACGTGAGTGTCTGTTGGCGCTCTCATATCCCGGCTCATGCAGAGCGAGTGTGGCCCTACGTCAAAGACACCGAAACAGTGGATATCCCAATCGCTGAACTTCGCGAAGCTCTTGAGGCAGGCACAGTTCTGGAGGACACGTCGGCCACGCGTCTCACTATTGACCGCTCACGCGTCGAACGGGTCGCTATCTCAGCGCTTCGCCCCGGTGACACCGTGCTCCTACCAAGCGATTTGGGTTTGTACGACGAGTTCGGATGGAACCCCGACGCGACAGGACCAGTGGCCGACTTGTCAATCCTCGCCGCAGGCGTTCCCGTCGACTCGATTGCTCTTGCCCGCCTGCTGCCAGGCGAGTCGTTCGAACAGGCCGCGAGACTCGCGAACGAGTTAGTGAACCCCGAAGACTCAGATGGCACCGACATAGCCAATCTCGTAACCTCGCTGCGAGTGGTGTTGTCCATGTCGAAGCCTCAGGTCTTTACAGACGACGAGTGGACCTCGACGACCAATGCGCTGGCAAACGTCATGACTGTTGTGCCCGAAGCTGTCGCTCGAATCGAAATTCCTCCGACGAACGATGTCACGATGATCGACGCGAACGATGAGATGTCTCTTGCCGCCGCAGTGAACCTGGATGCTCATGGTTCGGCAGTAGCGAACATGGCCCGGCGCATTGCAGATGCGCTTGGTGTGAACAACGAACTAGCCGCAGCGATAGAGAAAGCGGCCGAGTTCCATGATTTGGGCAAGGCAGATGAGCGCTTTCAAAGATGGCTTGACCCTGGCGCAACCTCTTCGTCGCTGGTAGCGAAGTCCACGACGCCAAGGCACCAATGGCAGTCGGATCGGATCGCGTCTGGGTGGCCAAGTGGTGGACGACACGAGGAGCTTTCACGGCGACTTGTCGATCAGTGGCTACTCGATACCCCATTGGAACCGGCTGGCGATGTAATAAAACATCTCGTCGTGTCTCACCATGGCCACGGCCGACCGTTTCTAGAACCTGCAATGGATGACGACACGAGCGCTCAAGTCCAAAGCGCTATCAATGGCAGCGTGCAAACGGTTTCAGCCGATCTCACCCAGCCGGATTGGTCCCAACCCAAACGCTTCCGAGATCTCACAACCACGCACGGTTTCTGGGGATTGGCCCTCATGGAGGCAATCGTTCGCCAGGCCGACCACATCGTCTCTGGCGGCGGCGCCCCTCTGGAGGTTCTCTAGTGAAACGCGAATGCCCTGGGCTCCCAGCCGATTGGCTCAACGCCTGGCTCGCTGCAATCGGTGCAACCGTGCTTGTTGAAGGGCTCACCCTGGGCTGGACCAACAACGTCGTCCCCCACGCAGTGCTGACACTGCCAGGCGACAGGGACCCCGCCGAGACGCTGCAAGCACAGATGATGGCAATCGATATTTCAGATTGGCCTATCGAGCGTGGCCTGGTTGGTTGCGAAGCAGTGGGCCTGAATCTCACGATTGAGCAATTCCGCGAACGCGCCAACGTTGCTCGCAAACACCTGAACGGCTGGTGCCTCAGCTCGTTCTATGCCGACGGCGTCATCGACCAGAAACGAAATGTGATGGTCGACAAGACCCCGTTCCTGCCAGGCATGCCAGGCAAAGCCAACACGCCGAGCGACCGGATCGCTGCTCTGCTTTCCTCCCGAGACGATTTCGACGTCGATGCCACCCTCAGCGGATTCGGACACCGCCAGCAAGCCAACGGACTCGGCTTTGACGCCGAACGAATTGGCTCTGCGGGCGACGATTCTCAGCTGTTTGTTGAACCCGTCCTGGAGATCATGGCGTTGTTCGGGCTGAGCCTTTTCCCCGCACATGGAGCGCGGCGACAAGTTAGACAACGAGGTTGGACAGGACGTAAGACCGCACGAGGGTCGTTTCGCTGGCCAACATGGCGCTACAGCCTTGATAGCGCCGCCATCGACGCGTTTCTTGACAACTGGCACGCCGCGAAGCCGTCGGCCGAGGCGACAAGTGTGTTTGAGGTAGTCCCGTATCAGGCACGGGGCAGTAACGACACCACTCGCGGCTTCGCCTCACACCGGGTTCAGCATGGAAGCTGAAGGCCCGATGGTGCCCATCTCAGCAATCGAACACTTTGAGTATTGCCCTCGGCAGTGTGCGCTCATCCATGGAGAGGGCCAGTGGGCGGAAAATGCTCACACGATCCGTGGGTCGAGAACACACCGGCGGGTCGATTCCGGCGAAGATCGGATAGAGCGCGGTCGACGTGTGGTTCGGACCATGCAACTCTGGTCTGACGAGTTTGGTTTGATAGGGCGCGCAGATGCTGTGGAGTTCACCGACGATTCGATTTGGCCGGTCGAGTACAAATCTGGCTCACAACATGGACTGGCTGCGCATCTTCAGGTCTGTGCGCAGGCTCTGTGTCTCGAGGAGATGTTTCGTTGCTCAGTTCCCATCGGGTTCCTCTGGTTTGGTGGACCACGCAAACGCGTCCGCGTCGAAATCGACAGTGATCTGCGGTCCAAAACAATCGCAGCCATCGTCTCGATCCGAAGTTTTCTTCTCACTGGGGAACTGCCATCGGCGCCGAATGATAGGAGGTGCGATTCTTGCCAGCTCCAACCGAACTGTCTCCCGTCGGTCGTAACCGTCCCACCACCCCGATTCCGACAGACGGTCCATGATTCGCTCTTCAAATGCGCCTGCTAAGCAGCGTCCTGGTCCGCGACCACGAATCGAGCATTCGCCGGCAGAAAAATTCTCTGGTCGTTTCCAGCAACGGCAACCGTCAGCGGATCCCGTTCGAAGGCATTGACTCGGTAGTTGTCTTTGGTGGAGCCCACATGACCCTCGACGCGATTGGCGCATGCGCTGATAGAGACATCCGTGTCGCAGTGTTACGTCGAGGAGGGAAGGTTCGTTGGATTGCCTCCACCCCGACTCGGGGCAACGTCAACCTCAGATCTGCCCAACACGACCTTTCCCAAAACGAGGCGAAACGCCTTGAGGCCTGTCGTTACATTGTTGGAGGGAAGATACAGAACAGCCTTCGAGTCGTCTCGCGATGGCGACGCGACGCTGAACCTGCTACTCGGAGCCGACTCCAGCACGTCGAACACCGCATCGCAGTCTCACTTGAACGGCTTGAAAGTTCCCCAACCGACAACCACGTTCGAGGCGTCGAGGGCGACGCTGCTCGATCCCATTTCACCGCGGCCGGCATCGTGCTCGCCAAAGGAGATCTTCGGTTCGGGGCCAGAACACGTCGACCACCGCTGAACCCAGTGAACGCGGCGTTGAGTTTCGCCTATGGGCTGCTCCTCACAGAGTGCGCTGGCGCTATCGAAGCATCAGGTCTGGATCCTCAGATCGGGTTCCTGCACCGGGCCCGGTCGGGAAGATCGTCTTTGGCCCTTGACCTCATGGAGGAGTTCCGTCCGCTGTCTGACCGGTTCGTCATCTCAGCTATTCGAAGATCCCAGATTAGCGTATCAGACTTCGAAGATGCCCCGGGTGGCGCCGTCTACCTGTCCGACACGGGTCGGCGCCGATTCTTCGAGTTGTGGGAAGAACACAAGAGTTCATCATGGCCGCACTTGCACTTGGGACGCGACGTCGAACGCTGGGCCCTACCCACGGTGCAGGCCACGCTCATGGCACGGTACGTTCGCGGTGACCTCCCGGTCTACGCGCCGTTTGTTGGTCCGCGCTAGTGGATATTCTCGTCACCTACGACATCGCTGACACCAACGGCGACGGCGCTAAACGACTCCGTTCAATCGCTGCCGTCTGCGAAGGATTCGGTATCCGGTCGCAGTTCTCCGTCTTCGAATGCAGGGTCTCGCCAACTGGGCTGGCCAGACTGATTGGGCAGATCGAGGACGCAATCGATCCGCAACGAGACAGCGTGCACATCTATCGACTCGGCAACAGTTTCGCTGAGAGTCGAGAAGCAGTCGGTCTCACAAGAAGTCACACAGTTGGCGAACCATGGATCGTTTAGAAATGGCGAACCCGCAATGATCCCTCTATCACCATCGAAACCACACATCGACAACTCACCCTGCGTGGTTTCATGCCCGGATCCTCTACTATTGGACCAGCCCATCAACACGAAGAGTGTCGATAGCCCAGTCGCCGGGGGTTCGCCCCCGGCCTTCGTTGAGCGCCAGCATCGAAGTGGACACAGGTCTTGCACGAGTGAGTGCAGTCGCCGGGGGTTCGCCCCCGGCCTTCGTTGAGCGTCGGGGTTCGGGGCGATCGGCTGGTTTTGGAAGTCCAGTCGCCGGGGGTTCGCCCCCGGCCTTCGTTGAGCGTGGCGGGCGCGGTTCATGGCGTTCGACCGGATCGATGTCCTGTCCGAAGTCATCGACGAGTGGATCAAGACCGAACCGTGGCCACCGTCGACGTCTGACCTGACCGCGGCCTACGACAAGCTGGCAGGCCCGAAGTACGTCGGGTTCTGCCCGAGGTGCATGACCGGTCGTCTGTTCGCTGCGGCAGGCGAGGAACGGCCTGAGCATTGCGGGTGTCTCAACACGGCCCGGGAACTTGACCCGGCACCTGAGGAGAAGATCACAGCCGACCGGATGCGAGAGATCCGTCAGACGTTCGGGAGGGCCGATGCCTCGTAAGCAGCGGCCGACGCGCAGCGCGAACGGATACCGGGTCACGGTCTCGTGGGACGAACGCCACGGCCGACCAGACGACGCTGGGAAGGTCCCGGTGATGTCGTTCGCTCTGAAGGCGAAGATCATCGAGTGCGCCGAGGGCGAGATCCTCGCTGTCCTGAAACGGACCATCGCGTCGACCCTGAAGGACAAGCCTGCAGCGTTCAATATCCAGTCGACAGGTGTGCCTGTCAGTTACCAGATCACCGACGACGACGACCCGGACACCATCGTCACGTCGGCGATGGACGCGTCTCGCACCTCGATCGAGTACGCGTTCGGGCCGACTGACAACCGGCTACCCGACGACGTACAGTCAGATCCCGATTAGGAATTTTAGGAAGGCACCCGCTATGGCAGCAAAGACCATCAAGACCGCAGTATCAGGAGCCGTCGAACTCGATGGCAAGTTCCGCAACGATGAGGAAGTTGTGATCGTGATCAAGACCACGGTGAAGGCTGAGCCTCACCGGGTGTCGACAGCGACGAAGGGCGGCGAGACGAAGATGAGCCTTAAGGCCATCGATGCCATCGTGCTCGAAGGCGCAGAAGCGAACAAGTACAAGGAGATGTTCGCTGACATGGACGAGGACGAGGACGACGGCAAGGTCAAGCTCGAAATGGTCTAACACCAGCGTGGTCATGCCTCGGACTATCCTCGGGGGCATGACCACCGCTCAGGCACACCCCGAATGCATCACCGACTCGTGGATCGACCCCGAGCTGATCCTCACCGAATGCCAATCCCTGTGCCCCGAGGTCCTCGAACACGACCTCACCCCGATCTTCGACGAAGCCGCATCCTTTTTCTTCTGGATGACCGGATTCAAGTTCCCGGGCTGCTGCCCCCGAGTCGCCGAACCTTGCTTCGACCCTTGCGACCGATGCGCTCAGAGCCACTGGGGATACAGGTTCACGCCGACAATGGTCGGCGGTCAGTGGCGTAACACGCTCTGCGGATGCTGCAGCACAGAAGACTGCTGCGACACGAACGGCATCCCGCTCCTCCCCGCACCTGTCCGCGAGATCACCTCGATCACACTCGACGGCGTGGTCCTCCCTGACACCGATTGGGAACTGAAGCACGGCAAGGCCGTCCTGTTGAACGGCCGAGAGTGGCCGACCTGCGGCGGCATCGAGATTGACTACCTGTCAGGCCGGATGCCCCCGCCATGGGTCGCGGCCGCGGCACGCGCCTACGCCCGGGAACGCGCCTGCCAGTGCTGGTGCCCGTCG
>ENA-ORXT01004516-ORXT01004516.1-marine-metagenome-genome-assembly--contig:-NODE-4516-length-14311-cov-4.986019_pt1 | contig 14311 bp, 11 predicted proteins | sample MGYA00237868_ERZ511482 | MGnify/ENA metagenome assembly ERZ511482 | reverse complement strand
CAGGTTGATTTTTTGAACCGGCAGCTCAAACAAGTAGATGCTGAAATGGCTCAGATTACTGAGCGGGACGAGACGTTAAGCGACAACTTTGATCTGTTAGTATCCATCCCTCACATTGGAGCCGTCAGTGCTTACACAATCATGGCGGAAACGGACTGTTTCAATCTGTTTGAAAACCGCAACCAACTAATAAAATACGCCGGCCTGGACGTTATTGAAAAGCAGTCGGGAAGTTCGGTACGGGGAAGAACTAAGATATCAAAACGCGGAAATGCTCATCTTCGATCAGCTCCCTATCCTGGATTAAACGCGATTATGCGAACGCAGAGCGTGTTTGTGGACACGTACACCGCGGCTTTGGAACGCGGAATGCACCCCAAGCAAGCTAGAACGGCAGTGGTTCGACAGCTACTTCGCGTAGCCTTTGGGGTAGTCAAGTCAAGACGCCCCTATTGTGAAGCCGACCATCGGAATCGGTCCGCAAAAGAGGTAGGTGAGCACAGTGGCTCACCTACGGTGACTGATTCAGTTGCCTAAACCGTCTTCTTACGCATAAAAATAGTAAAAACTTCGAGGAACGCTTTGATATTTACATAGCACCTCCGGGGACGTCCCAGCACTTGTTGTCAACTATCAAGCAGTTAGACGACTCGATTCTGAGGCGACCGGAAAATCATTGGTTGACAGACCACCAGGAAATAGTGCTCCACTAGCTCCTAGCTCCTAATTCCAGACGCAAGCCACTCCAACACCACTTTATTAAACCCCCGGTGATCCTCCAGATTACAAAGGTGGCCCCGTCCCTCCATCACCACCAGGTCCGCCAGTTCGTGCTTGGCGGAATAGCGTTTGGCGGCGTCCAGGAAAACGTGGTCCTGGCTGCCGTTGACGAGTAAGCTGGGCGTGGTGAGCGGCGTAACGAAGAACTTGCGCACCACCGAAAAGAAATCCCGGTACAAGCCAAGCCACTTCAGAAATTCTCCCGGTGCCAGTTTGAGGGATTGCTTACGGTACTGCAGGCGGCTGAATTTGTGGTTCTTGCGCGGCATAACGATGATGATGAAGCCGTCGTAGATCCAGCGGAAGGGTACGAAGTAGCTCAGGAACTTGGCGGAGTGGGCGAAGAAGCTGATCCGTACATCCGCCTTGAACACACCGCCGGCCATGATCATCGAGGTCATCATCTCCGGCCGTCGCTCGCTCAGCTTTTGCAGAATGATGCTGCCGAGGGAAAGCGCGATGAAATGCGCCCGCTTCACGCCCGCGTGGTCGATGGTGCGCAGCAGGTCGTCGGTGATGATGCCGAAATTATAGACCCGGTAACTGGGTTGGAGGTTCTTACTGTACCCGTGGTCGCGCATATCGATCAGCAGCAGGTTGTAGTGCTCCTTGAAGCTGTCCGCCTGGTATTTCCAGGTCAGGGAACTGCCCCCCGCACCGTGGATAAAGATCATCCAGTCGTCGTCCGGTCGGCCCGTAAGATGCGTCGTGTAATGGAGGAGGTTTTTCAAGGAGATTTGTTTTGCCGGGCGTAAGAACGGTATTGCCTTGCAAATGTAAGCACGGGGAGGGCGGCGGACGTTCGTACTTAGTTTAATTCCTAATGTTAACCCATTGTTGGTGCGTCCGTCTTCTCACACCGCGCATGTTAAGCCCGCATTAAATCACCGTTGAAACGGTGTTATATCGGCTCCGGCGGCTTGGAATCGCCGGATTCACTAGAGACTTTTACGCAAGTGACCGGGGATTAGCTCTTCCTAAAGCCTTGTGCCGGTTCATGCTCAAGCCCCGATCCATGTCTTATCCTTACCTCGAATCCAACCTGCAACTGGCCATCTTCCGCCTGGAGGATGTTTGCGTGCGGGTACAGGATGGGATGGAAGGTTTCCTGCGTACGGCCGCGCTCGAAAAGACGGCTCAAATCGAAGCGACTTTTCGCTGGTTGCGTAAGCGCGGCGTCCGCGTTGCCCTGATCAGCGATGCGGCCCGCCCCGACGCCGAGATCCTGCTCGAACGCCTCAACTGGCGGGTGGGAGAGGAGGAGCCGGTTCAGTTTGTGCTGACCGGGCAGGCCGCAAAGCATAATCCCATCCGTAGGGTGCTCGATCTGGCGGGCCTTCCGAACGGCCGCGCGGTACTCTCCGTATTCGATACGCCGCGGCTGTTGTGGCTGGCGCACGGCGCGGGCCTCCGGTTCAATCTCGGTGTCACCAACGGCCGAACCAGCTACGCCGAACTGGCGACCGTCCCCCGCTACGCCCTGCTCGACGAGCCGGTGCAACTCCCCAATTTCCTGTTAGAGCATCTGCCGACGGCGGATCGTCCGCACGCCCCGCGCCGCCGTTTCGGCAGAGAAGACTTCGGCCCTGGGTTGCCGGGGGCCGCGCGTGGCTTTACGTTCTGAGCGGCCTTGGAAAAGGTCGAGCCCGGGAGGCTTCTCCGTGTCTCCCGTGAACTCCGTGTGACTTGCCGCCTCGTTTGCCCCCGATGCGCGGCACGTATGCCGTCCTCTCCGCTCTAACGCGCCGTTCGAGGCGCGCAGTCAGGGACAATCGCAAGAATACGGTTTCGCGGCTTTTTTGCCCACGGAGTTTCACGGAGGACTACGCGGCATCTCGCGGAGCACAAGGTGGGAGGGTTGGAGTAGCAGACCTTGTGATTGCCCCGGGCACGCAGTACCTGAGGCCCGGGGACTGTCCCGCCATTCCCCCCGCCGTGTGTGTAACCGATTGCAGGTTTGGGATTAAATCCTCCGCCCGCCGTTTTACACCTCCGAGGAGCTCGCGGCTGCGCCAGCTCGACACCTCGGAGGTGAGCATGAAATACTGCGCAGCAAAAACGGCTGGGAACGAGCGGACGTTAATTCAGGTCAAACCTGCAATCGGTTACACACACCCAGGGCGATCGCTTTTGGTAGAACCGGACGCCTCGGGGGACTTCGATTCCGGCGGCAATTTCCTCATAAGGCGTCCTGCGTGAACGTGAGCGTGAGGATGGCATGAAAGGATTCGACCCGCCCGTCCCGTCGCACCCGCGACCCCGCCCGGTTTTGATCGGAAAGCTAGAAATATAAACAGATACGGTGAGTATAGCATATATTCTTTAAGCATCTGATATTCAGTCGGTTGAGGCGTTTTTTACTTCCTGTTAGCCGTCTATAAACGTTTATATACGCAAGTAAACGTATAAATGACGACTAGTCGGTGGTCGGCCCCGCACCTTGCCGGCCAACCAACTCACCGACTATGTCTTCTCCCCTCAATCAGGTACAACTCACCGGTCGCGCCGGTCACGACGTCGACCTTCACGCCCTGACCGACGGTACGCCCTTCGCCCGCCTCCGGCTCTACCACGACGCGAAAAACGACGGCGACTCCTCAACCGCGCTGCCCTTCACCGTCACCGCCTGGGGGCGATTGGCGGATGCCTTTCACGGCGGCGTTCGCAAAGGTGACCGCCTCTTCATCCAGGGCCGTCTCCGCCTGCGGTCCTGGAAGGAAAAGGGCGTGCGGCAGACCCGGCCGGAGATTCACCTGGAGACCTTTTTAGTGCTGCAAAAGCGGCAACGAACCGGCGAAGGCGTAGCCACTTCCGCGGCCGGTCATCACCGGCCTTCTACCAACCCGCTATGATGTGCTTGACCTGTTTTCTCCTTGTACGGTATCCCTTTTTTCTTCACCCCTTTTTTCCCTTACTCCGTTATGAACGAAATCACCCTGATCGGCGAGCTTTCTTTTCCGCCGACCTACCACTGCACAACCGAAGGCCGGGACCTGACCCGATTTGAACTTCGCACTACCTCGGCGGCCTCCGCGTCGCACCGCAAACCGATCGTCGCCGCCCACCACTGCACGGCCTGGGGCCCGGCCGCGCTGGATCTGCACGAACACCTGATTCCCGGCGACCGGCTGATGGTGCGCGGCGAACTGCGGTACCGAACCCGGAAGGACCGGCGGGGTGGGGTGGTGCGGTTGCCGGAGATCTACGTGAGGGGGTATTCTTATTTGGGGCGGGGGTGATGGGCGTGTTTGGGGGTGGAATTCATATGGGTGTGCGCGCGTGTCCGGGGATGAAATCCATTTGGGTGTGTGCGCGTGTGTCCGGGGTGAAATCCATGTGGGTGTGTGCGCGCGTGTCCGAGGGTGAAATCCATTTGGGTATATGCGCGTGTCCGGGGATTCCGATCGGCGCTACGCGCCTCTCTCCATCCCCGGCCAATCAGATGCGGACAGCTACGCAGCCCTTTATCGATTAGTATTAAATCATAAAATCAGTTAACATGAATGCATATCACACCACTACCTATCAGCTTGTGTTCGGCACGAAGTACCGGCGCAAAAACATGACGAAGAAAAACCGGCACATCGTTTACGGCAAGATGTACTTCACGCTGAAGCGTTTCGGGTGCCATGTTTACCGCATCAACGGCGTGGCGGATCACGTGCATATCGTGATGAGCGTGCCGCCGAAAGTTTGTATTTCGGATGTGATCCGGGAGGTTAAATCAACGTCTTCTCTGCTGATCCGACAGAAAAATCTGTTCGAAGACTGGGTGGGTTGGCAACGCGGGTATTTCCTGGCCTCCTATTCCGCCGAGGCGCGTCATGCCCTCATCGAGTACGTCAAACGTCAGGAAATTCACCACGGTGAATGCGATGAACCGGAAGACGAAGACTACCGCGCCGAACTTCGTCGCCTGCTCGACGAGCAAGACATCCCGTGGGACGAAGCGTTTCTGGATTGATGAGCGTTCCAACCCGGTAAGATCAATAATCACACGTCAGGGCTGCGTAGCTGTCCGTACCTGATTGTCCGGGGATGGAGCAAGCCGCGTAGCGGCGCGCGGCATCCCCGGCCGCCGGAGGCCGTCCCACGCCATATCACACGGCGGGTAAAGCGGCGAGCAAAGCGAGTCGCGAAATCCGAGGTACAACACCGTGCGTGGTCACGCGGGCAGCGGGCCTACGTTTTCCACAAATAAACAATCAGTCGGGAGAACCCCTACTTCGCCGCTCCCAGGCTAGCCGCCAGGTACTCCCGGTTCAGCCGCGCGATATGCTCCACCGAAATGCCTTTCGGGCATTCCGCTTCGCAGGCGGTGATGTTGGAGCAGCGGCCGAAGCCTTCCGCGTCGTGCTGGGCGACCATTCGCCCGGCGCGTTGGGCGGCCTCGACCTCGCCCTGGGGCATGAGGGCGAGGTGGCTGACCTTGGCCGAGGTAAACAACATGGCCGATGCGTTCGGGCACGCCGCCACGCAGGCGCCGCAACCGATGCAGGTCGCCGCGTCCATGGCTTCGTTGGCCTGGTCTTTCTCGATGGCGATGGCGTTACCGTCCTGCGCCTGTCCGGTGTTGACGGAGACGAAGCCGCCGGCCTGGATGATGCGGTCGAAGGCATCGCGGTTCACCACCAGGTCCTTCACGATGGGGAAGGCGGCCGAGCGCCAGGGTTCGATCGTGATCGTATCCCCGTCGTTGAAGTGGCGCATGTGCAACTGACAGGTCGTCGTTCCCTGCTGCGGACCGTGGGGATAGCCGTTGATGACGAGGCTACAGGTGCCGCAAATGCCTTCACGGCAGTCGTGCTCGAACGCAACGGGTTCCTTTTTGTCGTGCACCAACTGTTCGTTGAGCACGTCCAGCATTTCCAGGAAAGACATGTGCGAGGTCACGCCGCCGAGGGTGTGGGTCTCGAAGTTGCCTTTTACCTTATCGCTCTTTTGTCGCCAGATCTTGAGGGTGAGGGTCATGTTATCGGCTCCCATAATGTTAGTCTTTTAGTTCGTTAGAAATGTAGACCGTTAGTGCGTTAGACCGTTAGTGAACGCGTGACGCGAATATCTAAACTAACGGTCTAACGAACTAACGAGCTACTTATAAGAGCGGGTTTTGAGTTCCACGTTCTCGAAGATCAGTTCTTCCTTGTGCAGGATGGGATCGTTATCGTCCCACTCCCAGGCGGAAACGTAGGCGTACTCGTCGTCGCGGCGCAGGGCCTCGCCGTCTTCGGTCTGGTGCTCTTCGCGGAAGTGACCGCCGCAGGATTCGCCGCGGTCGAGGGCGTCGAGCATCATCAGCTCACCCAGCTCCAGGAAGTCGGCCACGCGGAGGGCTTTTTCCAGTTCGGGGTTGTACTCGTCGGAAGAACCGGGGACGAAGACGTCGCGGTAGAACTCTTCGCGCAGCTCGCGGATGAGGCGGCGGCCCTTGGTCAGGCCTTCGGCGTTGCGCGCCATGCCGCAGTATTCCCACATCAGTTTGCCGAGGCGGCGGTGGAAGCTTTCGGCGGACTGGTTACCGCCGGTCGCCATGATCTTGCCGATCCGTTCGGCCACGTCCTTTTCGGCCGTCAGGAACTCCGCGCCGTTGGGGTCGATGGCCGGGGTGCGGATCTCGTTGGCCAGGAAGGTGCCGATGGTGTACGGCAGTACGAAGTAACCGTCGGCCAGACCCTGCATGAGGGCGGAGGCACCGAGGCGGTTCGCGCCGTGGTCGCTGAAGTTGGCTTCGCCGGCGGCGAAAAGGCCGGGGATGTTGGTCTGCAGGTTGTAATCCACCCACAGGCCGCCCATCGTGTAGTGCACGGCGGGGTAGATCTTCATCGGCATCACGTAGGGGTTCTCGCCGGTGATCTTCTCATACATCTCGAAGAGGTTGCCGTACTTCTCCGCCACGACGGCGGTGCCGAGTTCCTTGATGCGCGCCTCGGAGGCGTTCTCCTCGTGCAGCGTGATGGCGCGGCTCGTGCCGTACCGCAGGATGGCGTCGGCGAAATCGAGGTACACGGCGAGGCCGGTGGGGCTGACGCCGAGGCCTTCGTCGCAGGCCGTCTTGGCGGCGCGGCTGGCCACGTCACGCGGAACGAGGTTACCGAAGGCCGGGTAGCGGCGTTCGAGGTAGTAATCGCGCTGGTCTTCGGCAATGTCGACGCCCTTGAGGCGGCCTTCGCGGACGGCCTTCGCGTCTTCCAGGTTCCTGGGTACCCACACGCGGCCGTCGTTACGCAGGCTTTCGGACATCAGCGTGAGCTTCGACTGGTACTCGCCGGAAACGGGGATGCAGGTGGGGTGGATCTGGGTGAAGCAGGGATTGGCCATATAAGCGCCCTTCTTCACGGCGCGCCAGGCGGCCGATCCGTTGGAGTTCATGGCGTTGGTGCTCAGGTAGAACACGTTGCCGTAGCCGCCGGAGCCGAGCACGACGGCGTGGGCCGCGTGGCGTTCCAGCTCACCCGTCAGCAGGTTGCGGGCAATGATGCCGCGCGCCTTCCCGTCGACCTTGACGACGTCCACCATCTCGTGGCGGTTGTACATCACGACGTTACCGAGGCTGACCTGACGGCTGAGGCTTTGGTAGGCACCAAGCAACAGCTGCTGTCCGGTCTGGCCGCGGGCGTAGAACGTCCGGCTCACCTGCACGCCGCCGAAAGAACGGTTGGCCAGCAGGCCGCCGTATTCGCGGGCGAAGGGAACGCCCTGCGCTACGGCCTGGTCGATGATGTTGACCGACACCTCGGCGAGGCGGTGAACGTTGGCCTCGCGGCTGCGGTAATCCCCCCCTTTGATGGTGTCGTAAAACAGGCGGTAGACCGAGTCGCCGTCGTTCTGGTAATTCTTGGCGGCGTTGATGCCACCCTGGGCGGCGATCGAGTGAGCGCGGCGCGGGCTGTCGTGGAAGGTGAAACATTTGACCTTGTAACCGAGCTCGCCGAGGGTAGCGGCGGCGGCGCCGCCGGCCAGGCCGGTACCGACGATGATCACTTCAATACGGCGCTTGTTGTTGGGCGCGACCAGCGGCATGGAAGAGCGGTACTTGGTCCACTTTTCGCCGAGTTCGCCGGGGGGTACGTTGCTTTGGAATGGCATGATGTTACTTTCGTTTGAAGTGATAGTTTATTGTTGGACGATGTACATCCAAATAGGGATGATCGCAAAACCGAGCGGCACCAGGATGCTGTAGCCGCGCCCGATCAGCCTGATCAACGGGTTCCACTTGGGGTGGTTCAGACCCAGGGTCTGGAACGCCGACTCAAAACCGTGGAAGAGGTGGAAAGCGATGAAGATCATGCTGATCACGTAGAAGATCACGAACCAGATGTTGGAAAAGGCACCGGCCACGAGGGTGTACAGGTCTTTAACGGAAAGAGGATTACCGGGATAAGTCAGGTCGACCACATTGTCGGTAAACTTCATCTGCGCCCAGAACTGAACCATGTGAACGATGATGAACACCAGGATGATGATGCCCAGAGAGCCCATATAAACGGAGCTTTTGGCACCGTCCGCCACCCGGTTTACCTTGACGGCGTAACCCTGGTCGCCCCGCGCCGCGCGGTTGCGCAACCAAAGCATCGTACCCTGAACGGCGTGCAGCAGGATGAAGAAATACAGCCCGAAACTCGTGAATTTAATCAGCGGATTATGGGTCATGAAAAAGGCATATTTGTTGAACGCCTCACCACCGTCGTCGACCAGTAACTGGAAGTTGCCCACCAGGTGCACAAGTAAAAAGGTGATGAGAAAAAGGCCCGTCAGCGCCATGATGACCTTTTTACCGATGCTGGAGGTGAGAAAACGGCCGATCCAAGTATTCATAATAGGTAGCTTTTACTAAACGCGGCAAACTTAAGTGTAAAAACGCGGATTAACGAAAGGGTTGATGGCAGAAGGCGGCATGGACTTTGTTTAGATTTTGTCTAAATAGCCGGGCTGCAATATGACTCCGGGGGATTGGGCGGAGAACGCGGGTGCGATGGTAATGGGCAGGGCGTGTCGGGCGGCCGGCGGGCCCTGGTCGGGGGATGTCCTCCCGTCCGGGCCTCCGCTGACGGGAGCACCCCGGCGGGGGGAAGAACGCTTTCACCCCGTCGGCCCGATCAACGAGGCCCCTGAACCTCCCGTTGCACCCGCGTACCCCGCCCCAGCCCTCCAAATGTTAAACCAAACCCGCCGCTTCTGAAACGTCGTCGTTGCCGGACGAAACGTGTTTGCATATTTGTCGCATAATCATCCTATTAACTGCTGTAAAGCACGCTTTCAAATGTTCTGGTTTCTATCAGATTTCCAAACTTCCGTCTTTCTTTGAAACACCCGTTAGCGGGTCAGGGAAGCTTCCCGCTTCTCCAATCGCCGGCCCTACACAATCTCTGCATCCCGATTCGTTGGGTTGTTTAACCCTGTTGACACTTACTTTAGCTTGGTGTAATGACTTTACCATGAACCGATATTCGGCGTTCGCTAAGCACTTTGTCCTGGTATTTTTAACCTCTCTCAGTTGGGCGGGCGTAGCTTTAATGGCTCAGCCCGCCCAACTTTTTTTTCGTCAGTACAATACGAACGACGGGTTGCCGAGTTCGGAAACCTACACGCTTTTTGAAGACCGGGCAGGCTATATGTGGGTGGGTACCGACAACGGTATCGCGCGTTTCGACGGATATGAATTCGAGGTGTTCGACGCGGATGACGGGCTGGAAGACGTTGTCGTTTTCGCCATTCAGGAAGATGACCGGGGGGTGATCTGGATCTCTACTTTTTCCGGTCGCGTATATTACTATGAAGACGGGACGTTCCATCCTTTCGCCCACAACGATAAGCTGGAAGCCATGAAGAAAAGCTCGTCTCTGCTGGTGCTGATGGACGTGCTGCCCAACGGTCACCTGCTGATGCGTTCCCGATATAAGGGACTTTGCCGCGTTAATGAAGCGGGGGAATTCTTCTGGATATCGGAATCGCCCGGTCACCTGCTTTACTTCTACGAGCACCCCGACCGCGCGCCCGACTTCGTACATAATCATGTTTTCTATCATCAGAAAGCAAAGACGTCTCCGGAGGGAGGCTTGCGTATTCTTTCGGGTCGTGAAGGCGACTGGAAACATGCCGCTACCCTCGATATGGGCAACAAGGGGAACATCACCAGCATTAATTACGCTCAGATCATTCAGCAACGGGGGCGAAAGGAATACCTGGTGGTGGGGCCGAAGGTAGCCTGGATAATTGATGAAGACGGTGCCGTAAAACATGAAATAGAAGTCAATTCCCGGAGCGTTAATTACATCCTGCCGGGGGAAGCACCGAACGAGTACCTGATTTTTTTCGACCGGGGACTCGGCGTCACCCGTTACCGGTTTACGCCCGGCGTGCGGGAGCCGGAGGTAGATCATTTGCTGGCCGGGCAGTCCCTGTCTTCGGCCATCATCGATCACCGCGGCGGGATGTGGGTGTCTTCGCGCAACGCGGGCATCTTTTACAGTCCGTTTCCCAAACAGCGGGTGTATTCCCCCGAAACGCAAAAGCAACCGGGTAAGCCCATATCCCTTTGTCTGACCGGGCCGGGGAGTTTCTATACCGGATATGATAACGGTATGGTGCTGAGTTACGACAAGGACGTAAGATCTTTTCGTAACATTTTAGGTGATGATCTGTACCGGAAGGAAAGCATTAAGAATATCTTGTACCATAAAATGTCCGGGATGGTCATGTCCTTCTCCGTTGCCTTCCGGCATCCCGTCCCGGCGGGCCGGCGGCTACACACGGAAGACGTTGTATTTTTTCGACGGATCGAAGGGGTAAAAAGCGAAATCGCTTCCTTTACCAGCTTCCCCCTGGAAGACGTTGACAAGATATACGCCGCCAGCAAAAGCTCCCTGATCGTTTTTGAACCAAAGAATGATTTCAGGGTAACCTACAGATATCACGGCTCCTATCGGGTAGCCAACCTTCACGTAGGCGGCACGAACTCCTACGGCCAGATCGTGATCGGAACGCTGCATGGTCTCAACCGCGTTGAAAACGGGGAAATGGTACCCGACAATATGGGAATTCCGGAGTTAAGCGAGCGGGTGGTCAACATCGTCGGAACTCCGGGAAAGGGCCGGCTTTACGGTACGCGGGGCAAAGGCATCGTGTACCACTCCGCCGATACGAGTTACGTCATCCGGGAGGCGGACGGGCTGGTGTCTGACCTGGTGCGCCACATCCAGCCGGCGGACGACAACGTTTACTGGGTCAGTACGCTTACGGGGGTGAGTAAACTTACGCTGTCACCCGACGAAAAATCATACACCCTGAGCAACTTCACGACGACTAACGGGCTGCCCTCCAACGAGGTGTATTACGCCGACACCTGGGGAGACGAGGTGTGGCTGGCCAGCACCATCGGCATCATCAAATTCGTGGAGCCGGCGGTGGACTCGGTATCGCCGCCACCCGTATTGCGCCGCGCCCTGGTCAACGGCCGGGCGGAGGAACTGGCCGCGCTGGCCGCTTTGCCGGCCGGCCCGCAAGACGTTTCCATCAACTTCGGTACCATCAACTTCGTGCTCGGCGATCAGGTCAACTACCGCTACCGCATCAACGCCAAAGCCTCCTGGCAGTACACCACCAACCGGACGGCCAACTACCCGAACCTCCCGCCCGGCGATTACGGGTTCACGGTGCAAAGCCGGAACCAGGATGGCTTCTGGAGCGAGAGCACGACGCTGCCCATCGCCATCGCCGCACCGTGGTACACCCGTTGGTGGGCACTGACGGGCGGTATCCTGTTGCTACTCGGCGCGCTGACGGCCTACTTCCTGTTCCGGGAACGACGCCGGGTACGGGAACGGGACTTGCTGCTGCAGATCAATCAGCTGGAGCACGCCGCCCTGCACGCCCAGATGAACCCCCATTTCGTGTTCAACGCGCTTAACTCGATCCAGAACTTCGTGCTGGAGAACGACGCGCGGCAGGCCTCGACCTACCTCTCCCGGTTCGCGCGCATCATCCGCCAGACGCTGCGGTCTTCCGTATCGGGGGAGCAGACGCTGGCCGAGGAACTGGACATGCTGCGCACCTACCTGGTGCTGGAAAAACTGCGCTTCAAGGAGGGGTTCAACTACGAGATCACGGTGGACGACGAACTGCCGCTGGACGCCGTGACGCTGCCGCCGCTGCTCATCCAGCCCTTCGTCGAGAACGCCATCATCCACGGCCTCAAGGAGAAGCAGGACGGCGGGCGCATCCGGGTCCACTTCGGCGGCACGGCGGAGGAACTGGAAGTGACCATCGAAGACAACGGACGGGGCTACCAGCGCGACCCGCGCGGCAACCGGGAGTCGATGGGCATGGACATCACCCGCCGCCGACTGGAGATGATGAACGTCAACTCCGCCGAACGCTCCGGCATGGAAGTCGAGGTGCTGTACGACGAGCGGGGAAAGCCCAGCGGTACCCGCGTTACGCTGTATATTTACTTGCAGTCGGACAAAGCTTTCATTGCGCCATGAAGAGATCCCAGCCCTGAAGCTTTCCCCGGCATAGATGCGCACTTTGGAGAGTGACACCGGAAATTCAGCCGGACGGGAATTACACGACGAACCCTATTACCCCTACCTGACCTCATAACCACCACCACCCATGTACACCGCATTAGTCATCGACGACGAAGCCGACGCGCGCAACGTGATGCGCAACATGCTCAAGCTGTTCTGCCCCCGGATCACCCGCCTGGTGGAAGCCGCCGACGGCCGCGAGGCGATGATGATGGTGAACAACAACAAATTCGACTTCGCCTTCGTCGACATCCTGCTCAACGACGAGAGCGGCATCGACCTGGCCAAACGCATCAGCCGGCATTGCCCCAACATCATCTTCGTCACGGCGCACGATCGCTACGCCGTGGAGGCCTTTCAGACCCAGGCCATCCATTACCTGCTCAAGCCCGTCGACCCGGAGTTGTTGCAACAGGCCATCAGTAAGGCCGACCTGCCTACGGAAGACAAACCCCGGCTCGATAACCGGCTCTTCCTCTCCACCCGCGAACGGATGGTGGTGCTGCGTCACGAGGAGATCGAATACGTGGCCGGTGACGGCAACTACGCCGACTTCCATGACCTCGACGGCGCGTCGCACTACGTCTCCCGCGGGCTGACGTACTACGAGAAGCTGATCGACTCGGCGCGCTTCTTCCGCATTCACCAAAGCTACCTGGCCAACCTGAATTACGTGCGCCACGTCTCGCCGGTGGGCCGGCGGGGGAACTTCGAGGTGACGATGAACAGCGGGGCGAAGTTGCCGCTGGCGCGGCGGCGGAAGGAGAAGTTTATGAAGGCGTTGAAGGGGGAGTAGGGGTGGATAAAGGAGGTTTCTGAAAAACGTTGCGGGCACCCGCGGCCCCGCCCGTATCCTCGTGCGTAGCGGTCGTCTGACAAATTCTTTTTGAGAAATCGAACTGCGTAGCGGTTTGATTTCTCAAAAAGTTCGTCCGACGACTTAAGGTTGAAGCAAGCCCCCAGGTCGTCCGACGACTTAAGGTTGAAGTAAGCCCCCAAGTCGTCCGACGACTTAAGGTTGAAGTAAGCCCCCAAGTCGTCGGACGAACTTTTTGGTTCGGAAAGCTTGCTACGCGCGCTTTCCGAACCAAAAAGAATTCGTCAGACGACGTTCAGCGAATTTTCGCTGGAATGCCTATCTTCGCCGGCCTAACCCGTTATTTATCATGCAATACGTTTCTACCCGCAACCTCAAATTCGTTCTTAACGAAGTCCTTGACCTCCGTAAACTGCGCTCTTTCGAGCAGTACGAAGCGTGGGACGAGGAGGCCATGGATATGACCCTCGACGCCGCCAAGCAGCTCGCCGACCAGTACCTCTACCCCTTTTACCGGGAGATGGACAAAAAGAAGGCTTACTATCAAGACGGCGAAGTACACGTGTTGCCCGCCGTGGGTGAAAGCATGCGCGCCATGGGCGAAGCGGGCTGGATCAACGGCGCCTGGCCCTACGAACACGGCGGCCAGCAGATGCCGCTGACGATGATGAGCGCGGGCGGTATCATTTTCCAGGCCGCCAACGGTAACATGACGGCCTACAGCGCGCTGACCACGGGGGCGGCGAACCTGATCCTGGCCTTCGGCAGCGACGAGCTGAAAGCTACCTACCTGGAGAAGATGGCCACCGGCCACTGGCAGGGCACGATGGCGCTGACGGAGCCGCAGGCCGGCTCTTCGCTGTCCGACATAACGACCTACTACACGGAAAACGAGGACGGCAGCTACAACATCAAAGGGCAGAAGATCTACATCAGCGGCGGCGACCACAACACGGTCGATAACGTGGTACACCTGCTGCTGGCGCGCAAAAAAGACGGGCCGAAGGGCATGAAGGGCGTCAGCCTGTTCGTGGTACCCAAGTTCCTGCCCGTCGGCGGGGAGCTGGTGGACAACCACGTGACCACCGCCGGTATCTACGGCAAGATGGGCCAGAAAGGCTACGTCGCCGCGCACCTGATGTACGGCGAGCAGGGCGTGACGAAGGGGCATTTGGTCGGCGAAGAA
>ENA-ORXT01004515-ORXT01004515.1-marine-metagenome-genome-assembly--contig:-NODE-4515-length-14314-cov-11.489218_pt1 | contig 14314 bp, 8 predicted proteins | sample MGYA00237868_ERZ511482 | MGnify/ENA metagenome assembly ERZ511482 | reverse complement strand
GCTCACAGATTCTCAAGCTACTAAGGGAGAGATTGACGGTGTGCTCACAGATTCGCAAGCTACTAAGGGAGAGATCGACGGTGTGCTTACGGATTCGCAAGCTACAAAAGGAGAGATTGACGGTGTGCTCACAGAATCTCAAGCTACTAAAGGAGAGATTGACGGTGTACTCACTGACTCACAAGCCACAAAAGGTGAAATCGATGGCTTGCTCAGTGACTCCCAAGCCACAAAAGGAGAGATTGATGTTCTATTCGCTGAATCACAAGCTACTAAAGGTGAAATCGACCAAATTCAAACTGAATCAAAATCAATCTATGATCATATAGTAGAAATGGATAGTGATTCCATAACACGTAATGCCAACATACAATCGTTGGAAACTGATTCTGAATCAAAAAATGCAAATATTCAAACGTTGGAAGTCGACTCTGAAACAAGAAATTCATCCATACGAACACTTGAAGCTGATTCTGAAACAAGAAATGGAAGAATCATTGTATTAGAACAAGAAGCAGAATCCAGCAATAATAGTATACAAGAATTAGAAAGTGATTCTACAAGTCGGAATGGAAGAATTCAAGAATTAGAAGGAGATTCTGAAACAAGAAATTCTAATATCCAACAATTAGAATCAGAATCAGGTGAGCTGATGCAAAGTATTACTTCTTACAATGACCAATCAATGCAACTAACAGAACAAATTGAAGGATGCAGTCAAAAAATCGAAACAACATTACAAAATGTTGAAGGCGCATTAGATGCAACTCAGAATTATGCAACTCAAAAACAAGACGAAATCAATTCTATCAAATCTGACTGTGAATCTAGTTTGAAGGAAACACAGAATTATGCAAGTGATGCAGAGAACTTCAGGTCAGAAGCACAGCGAAGTGCAGATGATGCGCAGCAACAATCACAACAAGCTGACAATAGCGCAGATCAAGCCAGAAGCAGTGCTGAAAGTGCTGACAATTATGAAACGATGGCGAGAAGTGCGGCAAATAGAGCTCAAGCTGCTGCTGACAGTATTGGAGGCTAATGTTAAATTTTATAAAAAGTAAGAATATTCCAATCTCTATCCTTTGATTTCAATTAAATTACAAAGCAAAGCACAAATTATGATTGTAAGAATACTTTTACTTGCCTTTGTTCTGAACTTGGCAACATCATGCGCAACAAGCCAAAGGTCCACAAAATGGAATAAGGCTATATCTGCAATAGAAAAATCTGAATTTGTAGAGTCATATTTAGAAGAGAAAATTAAAATTGAAAATGAGATAAAATCTTTTAAACGAAATAACTTTACTGATAATAATGATAAGGCAGCTATTCAGGCAGGATATGAAGAATCTTTAGTAATGTTTGATGCACTTCTCAATCGAATGAAAACATCATTTACTGACAAGGCGACAAGAAAGGCTTTTTCAAAAAACCCTGACTTAATCCTAAATGGCTTACGCTACGATTTAGAAAATGCAGTTAACAATTATAAGAACAACTGTCAAGCGTACTTAGATTTTGGTAATTCTTCAACAATAGGTGCCTTCGGATTAAGTGAAATAACGCTGCTTTTAGGTTTAGTCAGTGAAGTAGGCAAACTATTTTCTAATAACATTTCCAATACAAAACGCATGTCAGGAGAGTACTTTGAAGATAACTTTCTTTATAAACTAAGATTGAAGGACTGGGATTCTTACTAATCACCTCTGAATATATGCTAAGAGTTATCTTCTTATTGTTGATTCCGTTTATAGGGTACAGTCAAGAAAGGGTTCTAATAGATATCGATACTCAAAAATTTGATAGCTACGACCAATATCAGCCTTTTACTGGTCAAAAATCATCACTGCTTAAGTCTACGATAGATTTGAGATCATTTTGCCCTTCTATTCTAAATCAAGGTAACACAGGAGCTTGTGCAAGTTATGCGACCGCATACGGGGCTTTAACTATTGGACATGCAGTACAAAATCAGATTACTTCCAAAACGCTGTTGGATAAGCTGGCTTTTTCTCCTGCTTTCTTATACAATCAGATACTTAAAGAAACTGATGAATGCACTCAACCGACCGACTTACTAGACTATATTGATTTATTGAAAAATATTGGAGTGTGCTTCAACTCCGACTTTCCCAATTCAGAAAACTGTAAATTAAAACCAGATACAAGCCATTATAAGAAAGCTCTTAATTTCAAAATTGACCATGGAGCTGTTCTATTTAAATCATCCAGAAATGATACATTTAAAATAGGCACAATCAAGAACTTTCTGAATGATAGTATTCCAGTCGTTGCAGTTATTCAAGTCTATGATACATTCTATGAAGCCACTAAACCGTTTTGGAAAAAAGGAAAGTATGATAACTACTTAGGAGGACATCATGTCGTGGTCGTCATAGGATATGATGAAACCACAGGGAGCTTTGACATCATGAACAGTTGGGGCGATCAATGGGGAGATAAAGGATTTATAAAAATTCCATTTTTAGATTTTGTCTCTATTTGCCCTTCTGCCTTAGTGATCGAACCAGGAAGGTCTCAGCTGGATGAATACTTGACTTTAGACAATCCTAAAAACAATACATCTGTTGATGAAGATTTGTTATATACAATTCTAAAGCGTACACGAAATCAGCAGAAATATGTCAGAAATAAATTCGAAATTTACGAAGTATCAAAAATAGACGAAAAGGTAGTTAAGCAAAAAGCCCCTATCTACATGAAAGAAAATGGCAACTACTATACTAAAGGAATTAAACTAAAAGATGCTATTCAAATAAAGACAAGCACCATAACAAAGGGTTCTTATACTTATATTTATTCCTTAAATGAACATGGTCATTTGAATCAGCATTGGCCCAGAGAAAGTGATTCTAAAAACGTTAGCAATCAAGTTAACCTATCACCTCTATCAATAAATTACATTACAATTCCAAGTAAAGAATCTGTATTAGTAAAATCTTCAAATAAGGAAGAGTTAATAGTCATATCATCTTCACAAGAACTTATAGGATTAGAAGACATATTAATCTCACGGTCAAATCTGCAAAATTTAAAAGAGGTCCTTTCTGAAAAATACTTTCATAATTCAGAACTACCTGTTATTGTATTTGAAAAATCTAATTTAGAAGCTAGCGCAATTGTCAATATTAACTCTGATTTCATCATACCTTTAGTCGTCAGCATAGAATGAATTACATCAATAGATTTAGTATTCCTATTTTATTTTTTTTTCTGATTGGCAAAGGTTTTTCTCAACATAGCTACAAGCTAAACTATAAGAATAACCTTAGCATATTCCATCACAAGTCAATACCTAGCTTTTCTGAAGACATTCTGTCTCTTGGAATTACAGAAACATTTTCAAATGATGAAAATCAAGTCATTGTCATTAAGCATACAGAGAACGGATTAACAGAACTATTCTCACTGTTAATAGGATATGATGATAAGCAAAATTGGCCCATAGATATTGTAGAGGATAGTTACGGTAGGATAATTGTATTAGGAAAATCTTCTCTGGCTCAAAATATTGATCAAGTCAATTGGCTCAATATTAGAAACCATGAAGGAGAATTCCTTAAAGAACGAATCTTACCGGGTTTTGAAGACGCGACACAATTATTTGAGACTAACAATGGATATAATATTTTCTATCTGCACCAAGGACAAATCGGACTATTGACATTAAATTATGATTTTGATGTCGTCTCTGATGAAATTATCAGTAAAAAAACAAGTGGTCAAAACTATACTCAATTACTCGTCTCTAAAGATGGAAACCAATCTTATGCTTTAATGGCATTAGACGAATCAAATGAAAAATTTGCTGTACCTGTCATATACAAATTTCATGAAGATCGGATAGTCAGAGACCTAAACTATTTAAGTGAACTAAACACGATTAGTTTAGGAAGTCTTATGGTGTCTGATGGTAAATATCATTATACTCTGACAGTCGACAATGATAGAAACGAGACTGATATACAATATGGATCCGTCTCGAATGAACTAATTACTAATACACATACAAAGAAAGTTCTCAACTATAAATGTTCAAGTCCAAGGGGGTCATGCTTTAGAAACGAAGATATTGCGAATTTAATTTATAGAAATCCTAATGGCTCTACCACATTAGTCAATAAATCTAACTCATACTCAAGAGGCTCAGTTAATTTAAAAGACCAAATAGTATTCCTTAATAAAGAAGGTGAATTAATCAATGAGCCTATATATCCATATATAGAAAGCAAGTATGCTCAACACAGTAATTCTACAATAGAAATCGCCAACAGAGCTATATTGTATTGCGGTGATATTGACAATGGTAAATGGAGTGGTGATGTCGCCCTTCAATTCTACACAATTGAAAGTGCAGTCCCTACCATCGGAACTGATTTATCTATGATTCCAGACGTTGGCACTCTCTTTAAAGTAGATTATTCTATTTCATCGAGATATTCTGATACAGAAATATTAAAGGATAGCCTCAATCGCGCTAATATAAAATTGACTTATACTGGTCAAGATACACTATCAAATATCACCTTAACAACTTCTGACACTCTAAACGAAACCATATCGCTAATTATACCAAACCAGTCATATGAAATAAATCTACCTGTAACACCCAAGACAGCTGATTTTAGATTTGATCTTAATATATCAGATAGAAGCCAGACTATTTCTCTTGTCAAGGAAGATCTTACCGTTATTATGCCTCCTGAAATTGAAGTCAAACTAATAGAATCTGAAATAGTAAGCGATGATATTTCATTAGGCCAGACCTTTCTGATCAATCAAACGATTCTTACAAAAAACTTGATAGCCGATAAAGACTCGATTAGTCTTAGATATACTACTATTCCAGAGACTGAACTTAGCCCTATGCTCAGGGAATACAAGAAAGCAAGTGATAGCACTGTCATTATCACTCATAGTTTCACCATTCCTGAGGCTGTCTCTTCTAAGTATATAAATTTATTGAATCATGTCTATATTGGCGAAAATCTGATGGATACCTTCAATTTACCTTTGCCAATAAACATACCAGTCTTAGCAAAAGAAAAGATTGAAGAAACTTTTGATAATGTATCCATATCATTTATTACCAGTGTAGAAGAGACGACTTATAAGAAAACCCAGGAATTGGAATTCTTGATAGATTCAGACAGGGCGATTACAGATGAAGAACTCGTATGGACACACTCTACAGTACCAGAGGAATTGGGCGTCGTCTATCCCTTTAAAGGAGCTAAGATGGATGAAGTGCCGATCAGGGAACTTAAGACGACTGATGGTAAAAAAAGATACATAAAAAAATTCACCGCAAATCTCTTTCCAGGTTATAATGAGATCAAATTAGGATATGTAACAGGACAAGATCGCTATATTCTCTCTGATCCTGAAGTCAGTATTAAGTACATAGAACAACAAAAAGGCGACTTACATATTATAAGCATTGGTATTCCTGATAAGGCAGAAAAATTAAAATTCACCACAAAGGATGCCATTGATTTTGCTAATTTATTCGAAAGTCAAGAAAGAAGATACTTTGATAATGTGCATACAACTATATTATCAAACGAAAACTCAACGGTGAGATCAGAAATAACTGGATCCTTAATTCCCATTCTCCAGTGGTCAGAATTAGGCACTCTGGATAAAAAAGATCTCATCATTGTATTTGTATCAAGCCACGGTTTTGTCAAGGATGGCGAACATCTATTGCAATGCAGTAATTATAAAAACTTCGATCATGAAAACACATCAATCAGTTTTTATGATGACATCTATAGGAAATTAGATAAGACAAAAGCCAACAAACTATATTTTGTAGATGCATGTCATAGTGGGTTCATCAGAGAAGATCTGATTGGAAGAAAAGGAACAACAGAAGATGTAGAATATAAGCAAGCATTAGCCAATGTACTACAGAATGAAAAGACTTCTAATATTATGTTGTCTTGTAATCCAGATCAATACTCCTATGAAAGTGAAAACTGGGCAAATTCTGCTTTCATCTACGCGTTAAAATCTCTTCTCACTGATGAAAAAAAATGCTCCCTGATGGATGAAAATGATGATAAATTACTTACTTTGAGAGAAATTGAGCAAGAGTTTAGAAAGACGACCTTGACTTTAGTTTCTAAAGAACTTGGGAAGCATACCTTACAGACACCATTTGCCATAAAGAGTAGCGAAGATGATTTGGATATACCGTTCTTTGCCTACTGATTTGTGTAGTTATATCAAAACATCATGTATCAATAATGCTGACGACTTATATCTTAGAACTCAAAAATGAGTTTTTAAAACAGAAAAATGTAAAGGATAAAAAAAGCTTACAGACTGGAAAATGGAATAAAGGTAGCTATAACCTTCTCTCTAAGTTGATCCAACAAAAATTAGATGTTGCATTAAGTGAGGAACAAAAGTCTGATATAGGGACTACGTTGTCTTCCAGAACCCTATACAATATATTCGAGTTAAAACGAAAAATAAACATACCATTAGATCGAAGGGCGCATACGACACTTAATAAAATGGCGATATTCGCAGAATATGAATCCTGGGATAAGTTCGCTTTACACATAGATCTCCTAAACAGTAAAGGAGGTAATACTAAAAAGGCCATAAAAAAAGAGATCAAGCATCTGATCCTAAAAGCCAAGCAAAGTGAATTTCTAATTTATCATCAGCTGCCAAAGGCAGATCTTAACCCATTGAAAGAATACTATCACTTAAAAGGCTCTGCCTACAAGGAGATAAAATCTAATATAAATACACTACAAAATAATAAACTCATCATATCTAATCCTTATAATCCTTCATCCATCGAAGTCATAGATGTAAAGATAAAATCGTCGTCTATTAAGGAGGGAAGTTATGTTGTCAATACGGAGGAATACTGGCTGCTATGCTGGTATAATGAAAAGGAAAGTAAATTTACAAAAAGACAACGCCGTTTAGAAAAACATAAATATGTTGTCATTCAAGACAAAAAAGGTCATTGGAAAATAGATACTAATGCTTCAATAAATGGAGTCATCGAACCATCAATAATAACTTGAGCTGGTATCTCCAAAACTAATAGCAAAACCTATTTCATGGGAAACTCCATAGTTTCTAAATAAGCCTGTACCTATCGGTAACTGTCCACCATAATTGATATGTATTCTACTTGCCTCTCCTACAGTGAAAGTTCTGACTCCAAATCCAAAAGTGACAAAATTCTCCGAATTATAACCAATCACCATATTCACCTTGCTTCGATGACTATAGGTTATTCGTAAATCTGAAATCCATACTCCAGACTCTTGCAATTTTGTCCAGCTACTAAGCTCTATAAATGACTCATCACGAAGACCATTAATAAAACCGATGTTAACATAATTATGCTGTACTGGGGTGAAAAATTGCTCGTCAGCATTTCCTAATGAAAACAAATTTGGCACTGATATACCTCCATATAGAATGTTCTCGCTCGAGTTATAGCCACTTCCTTTAAATATTTTATAATAAAAAAGACCTATGCCCAAATTTGGTATAATGCTTTTAAAATCATCAAGATAATTGGCAAGTTTTGAATAATTATCTGCTGTAATATCCTTTGTGCTTAAGCTATATTGACTTACAGAAACATTTGTCCCGATGGACAATCCACCTTCTTCTATATCAGATGTTATAATTGTGGAGTATCTAAATGTAGCACTTGTATGGCTTAAGCGTCCAGCTTTGTCTGAAAGTAGATTCCCACCGATTACATATCCAAGTTTGCGATTATTAGTTGGAGGAAATAGGAATTCTCCATTGAGCTGAATGGTTTTGGGTGCGCCTTCAAATCCTGCCCAGGCACTCTTATAATTTGCAGACACTTTATTCCAATAATTATAGCGGTAAAAATCCATGTCCACATTGGCTGGATTTAGTAGACTGAGATTAGATCGAAGAAGATTGAAGTTTTGGGTTTGTTGTGCTGAAATTGATTTACAGCAAAAAATAACTACAAACAATAGTGAATTGATTTTTAACATCTTTTTATAGGAGTACTTCATTGACAATTCAAACTTAATATTAATCTTACTCTGCAAAATAGTCATTTCAAGCTTTCACTAATAAACTTTTGGAATTAATCATTAGGATTTAACAACTTATAGGTATTCTGTTAGATTGAGTTAAACAAAAATTACCCAGGGAAGAGCCCTTTTAATAATTCTGACTTAGAAAAAATATTATCAGCTATTGGGTTAATATGATCTGTGACATCATTAATAATTTGTTTTTCCAGTCTTTTAAGAAGAGCATCAAGGGGATGAACCCATAAAAAATGAGGACTAATATTTTGCTTGCCAGATGAAATCATATAAGCACCATTAGTTGGTGCATATCTCCATATTCCTTCATAAGAATCATTAAGGCCTGAATAGAGCGGATCAAAGCTATATGCAGTTGATGCTCTATTATTTGCAACAACTTCTGCTATATGACCTCCTAAGGAATGACCTGTATGTATTATTTGATAATCTTCTGGAATTCTTTCAGCAACGTAGTCATGTACAGCTAATCCATGTTCAGCTTGGAAGTGATTTCTTTCATTTTTAATTGAATCCCAATTCCCTACCCAATCTTTAAACGAAGTTAAATCTGATCCTTTATGAGATATAATTAGTTCTTTTGAATTTACATTGTAAAATACTTCAGCATAGTACCCGTCCCATGTTTCTTTATTGTAATCACTTTTTACCCAGCCTCTTGGCATTAAATTAAAAGGACCGCTCCCGTCATTATAAACCATCTGAGCAAATGTGCCTGCTATAAGCTCTTTAGGCAACTCCACGCCAGCATACCCCGTTTCTGGAAGAAATTCAGGTAGAATCATTTCTTGTCCATCAGGATTTAATAAAAATGTATTATCCCCCTTTTTCTCTATAATCTCTTTTTCAATTGACCGATCTTCATCTGTCCAGATAATATCTCTTTCTTGCGCCTCTCTTTCTCTTTGTTTTACAATTTCACTTTCTCTTGCATCTATTGCTTGTTGAGTCTCTGTTGCTTCTTGTGCTTCTCGTACTTCGCTTTCTTGTCTTACAGCTACTTCTTTTGCTTCTCTTGTTTCCCTTTCTTGCCTTATACCTGCCTCTTGTGCTTCCCTTGTTTCTCTATCCTGATTCCGTTGTTCGACTTGTCTTTGATATACTTCTCTTGCTTCTTGTGCTTCTTGTGCTTCCCTTTCTTGCCTTGCAGCTTCAGCCTGTTGAGCCTCTTGTGCTTCTCGTGCTTCCTTTTGTTGTTTTACAGCTAAAGCTTGTTGGGCCTCATTTTGGGCATTTTGAGAAGATTGACTTGTTTGAGCTTGTTGACTATTTATCCAATCTAAGTTGTTTTGCGCATTGTCTGGATTCACTGCTGTAAATCTATTTTCTGTTGGATTGTAGTTATTTGAACTACCGGTAGAATTAGATTCAGTGTTTACAGATTGATTAGTGGTATTCGGAGGGACTACACCATTCTTAATATCTTCTGCAATTTTCCTATTCTTTTCAGCATTGTTTGGATTTAAATAATCTAACCAATTTGGCATATTTATAGGCTTTAATTAATCCAATCAATTATGATTTGAGTTTATTGTTTCACAAAGATTTTCTGACTTTACTACACATTCATTTGCATCCAAAACAATTTTTTCATATTCTGCTAGATAGTCAGCATTAGTAAAAGGAATAACATAATCATGTGCTTGTGTATTGGATGTCATTTGGGATTGAAGGAGATCCCTAATGTTTGACAATTCAGGACTTAGACTTCCTGAAGATTCTAGCTCTTTTAGAATTGCGCTATAAAGAACAAAATTATAGTCATAATCTGACCATAAATAAGGTATCCCTTCATTTATATTTTCACCAAATGTCAATTCCAAGTCTCCACTAAAAGGATTAGTTCCAAGCGCTATACTTATGTCAAGACCTATTTGATTATTCGAAATATTGAGTTGATTTCCAGACCCAATTTCAATGATAGGTGGTGTAATGTATTTTCCTCCAAGGTCTAAGTCTAACCAACTTGCCCCTGCACCTGGAGATGGAAAGCCTAAAGGAAAGCCTCCCGTTTGAGAAACAGACAAAGATGCTTCAGCATTTAAAACACCAAGTCCACCACTTACTTGCCAAATTTCACCAGTATTAGGGTTTATAAATGCTGCTTGACCATTAGCATCAAATGCAGAAACTTCACCATTTATTGTCACCTGATTAATTCCTCCTGTAGGTTTTCCACTATCTATGCCTATTCCAATTTCGAATTTCGAATCCGGAGTATCAACATCAAGTCTCGCATTTCCTAAACCTGCATTACCATGAAGAATTATTATATTTCCAGAATCCGTCATTCCTATACTATATCCTGAACTACCTTTAAGACTAAAATCAACTAAACTTTCTTGAGTTAATTCTTCGAGATATGCACCAATATTTAGCTGTGCTTCTGGACTAATTCTACCAGCATCTAACTCAGAAAAAAACTTACTTGGATCAATACCTATAATACTCTCCTGAACATTACCGACTGCGTTTATCTGAGATAAACTAGAGGAATATATATCTACCCCGGCTTCAGGTAATTTATCAGGCAAATCAAATGAAATATCCTCCATATCCTGAGCATCCGAACTAACTTCATTTACACTTGTGCTTTGATTATTACGTTCCTGTTCTCCCTCTGTCCATTGACCATTTGACTGCTCATATTGCTGAAATTGATCCCTCCACGTGAAACCCGTTTCCGGATTTGTAAATATAGCAGGTCCTTGCCCTTCAGATGGTCCTGCCTCTGGAACTTTTTCAGGTAAAACAAATTCACCATAGTTTGACGAGTTTGTACTTTCAGCCTCGGCTTGGTTTATAATTGGGTTTTCTATCCTTTCTTCTATTCTTTCTTGAATCCTTTGGTCTTCAATCATATCCGTTTCCTGGCTTTGTGCTCTTTGCTCATTTGCTTCGCTTTCTTGCTTTTCTTTAGCTAACCTTCCATCTTGATTATCTTGATTCTGAAAGGGATCTGTCAAATTATTTTCAGCAAAATTATCAGGATTATCTTCATTTAGCCTTTCTTGATTTTCTCTAATTTGATTTTCTATATTTTGTTCTTCAGTAGAATTTCCGCTATTATTTCCAATATTGCCTTCGCTTATATTTTTCATCACAGTTATTCTACCTTCGTTTTCACTTGTAACTTCAGTTGTGGCTTCCATGAAAAGCGACAATGTTTCACTCTTTCCTGCTTCACTTTGTAGGCTTTGAACTAGACTTTTATATTCCTCATAAGTACAATTAGTATTAATTTTTTGTTGAAGTTGGCTTTTAACATAATTTTTATATTCTGATGGAGTCATAGTCACTTTTTTTTAAAATTGATTAGATGGCTTACTAAACATTCATGCTTAATTTATACTTTATAAAATTATTTAAATATTTTAAGTGGTAATATAAAAGATAGGAAATAACCGTGAAACTAATTCAATAATGTAATGTACCCCGACTTCATCGCATTAGGCTTGATGCCCTCACCATCCTCACTACGCTCAAAGAGCAAGAAGTAATATGTCCCTTCTGGTAGCATGTTGCCACTCCTCTGATATGTCCCATCCCATGTGAATCCGATGGGTGGATTCATGACTTGAAAGACTTTATTGCCCCACCGATTGTAGATAAGCAGTGAATGTGTCTCTTCTGTTATGTCTTCAAATACTGCAGAATTTTCTGGTGTAACCACCATGTCATCTACATCCTCATCTATTGTTACACCATCCAAATCAAGACAGTTCTCTGTGCCTGATACTTCAAATGTAATGTTGACCACAAATGTGCTATCACATCCTAACTGATCAGGAAATGGACCAAATTCAAAAGAAGGATTATTGATATTTAGGGTTTGTCCATTGATCGTGAGGGACTCATAATCACACAGAATCGTATCTAATAAGCTAACATTTTCTGGGCATGGAAGTCCCTGACAATTGCATATTTCTTGATTGGCTCCATCGTATAGTATCATGTCATCGTATGTCTCTGACAACCCATCATCACATACTTCGCCAATCATGTCATCATTACAATCGTCACAAGAATCTGGGATACCGTCGTTATCGACGTCTACTCTATCATCTCCTGCTAGACAAATGTCCAAAGCGTCACAGATGCCATCATTGTCGCTATCTACCTCTATACCTATACAAGTACATGTATTGGGGTCATAAATATCTTCAATAGTACATTCATTGTCATCATCGCAGGCGGTCCCTAATAAAAGATCATTAAAGCCTTCGCATTGGTCATCTGCATCACAGATACTATCGCCATCCATATCATCAAATGCCCCACCGCCGCAAGCACAATCTGATTGCCAGGTCGTGCCTGATGTGCAATCACTGTCATCATCACACGGTAAACCTATCAAATTGTCATCAAATCCATCACATTGATCTAAAGCATCGCAAACTGTATCGTTATCAGAATCACTTGAGACGCCTCCAACACAATCACAATTAGAATCACGAGATTCGCCAGTAGTACATGGATCACCATCGTCACAAGATTCACTTAGAGTGCAATTTCCATTTGTGTCATCATCTGCATCACAAACCCCATCACCGTCAGCATCATCAAATATGCCTCCGCCACACATACAATCTGATTGCCATGTTGTACTCGATGTACAGGCATTCTGATCATCACAAGATGTGCCAATAAGTCTATCATCAAATCCAGGACATTGATCCTCAGCGTCACATACCGTATCATTATCACTGTCTTGAAATATGCCTCCTGTACATTCACAAACTGAATTTAGGGCTTCTCCAGTGGTACATGGATTCATGTCATCACATAGTTGACTTATATTACAAACCTGATCTACACAACCCTTTATTATCGTGAAATCAATATATTCTAGTCTTGGCCAATCAGCCCATACTGGGTTACAGTCACTTGCACGAGCTCCAGTTGTAGTGAATGTTACACACTCAGTAATAAAGTTACCATCCTCATCATAAACATCCGTTAAACCATCTCTGCCAAATGAAAAATAATCTGTAGACCCGTCACTCCATAAACTTACTTGTACTTCATCATTAAAGGCATGATCAGGATAATAATCTGAGCATGCCACTTGAGCAATCCAATCTTTATTAAATGGAGAATCACAAATAAATGTAACCGACTCAAGTCCATCACAAAAAAAATAACTATCGTAAACAATGTTGTTACTACAGTTTGAAATCCCTCCATTTCTATTACAAATAGATATCCTCACACCAGAACAATTATATAAATGATACTCATTTGAATTTAAAATTTCAAATTCTGCTAACTCACCATTATTTGAACATATAAGATTTGGAGTCTTATAATTTTCACCGCTGCAATATATTTGATTTAACAAATCAGAAGTATAGTCTAAATCAGTGCATTGACTTAATAAATTTATTTGGGAAAGGACTATAATTAAACAAGAAATATAAAGTACTCTTATATCAGTCATAAATAACAATAGAAAATTTAAGAATGAAGGTTGAAATTATTTACTTCACCAGCACATTCACAGCTGTACTCCACTACAGCGATTGATTGATACTCATGTTTACCTGAAAAACTACCTGATCTCCACTGACAGAATAATCCACTTTGTCATCATTGGCCCAAGCCACATAATCCTTAGATCTATGTTTGATTTGTAGAAAATCTATGGTACCAGTCTGAGAGGCACAGGTAGACACTAATGAAATGTTTTTTGCTTTCAACATGGCATTAGCATCTTCTACAGTAATTAAGGATTGATATCGATCAGTCTGAAACATTGGGAATTTTTCATCTCCGACATGAAGTTGAAAACAAGGTTGACTACTGACAGAAACGACTTCTTTATTCTTTATATCATCAAAACTGACAATAGTATCTATCGTATTAAGCACATACATTTCACTTTTACTTATGTAACCGTAGTTTGTGCCTTCAGGGCCAAAATATGGGTCATGACTTGGATACTTCAACTCGACAGGGCTTTTATAAATACTGTATGGTGCTCCAGATGGATAGTGATCTATGCCTATTGTATCTCGCCGACTATAGTGCTTATGTACAGTCACTGACTCTTCGAATGTCTCATCATTGAACATGACTAAAGTATCTATCCAAATACGTATTGGTTTCAACGTATAATTTGAGTCATTAATCTGAACTGTATCATAGCCTAGGATAGGATAGGTTACTATTTTGACTTCTTCTTCAAAAGTCACATCGTCAAAGACGACTAAGGT
>ENA-ORXT01004513-ORXT01004513.1-marine-metagenome-genome-assembly--contig:-NODE-4513-length-14315-cov-9.383340_pt1 | contig 14315 bp, 15 predicted proteins | sample MGYA00237868_ERZ511482 | MGnify/ENA metagenome assembly ERZ511482 | reverse complement strand
ATCCCCGAATTTTGTCCTGGTGGACAGAGACTGACTTGCGGACCGACTCTCTCCACCAATCAGATGCGCCCCTGGGAATGACTGGGTGCTCCTGATTGCTTTGCTTACATGTGCCCATACAGCCTGAAAATCAACATCAGCTCCTCATTTTTTCTGGCAAGGAGACAGCAGAAAATCTCAAGATCTCGCGTGGGCAGCTTGCACCGCGCCAAGAAAATCGGATAAAGCGGCAACAAACAGTGAGTTCTGCCAGATGCAAGGTTCTTTTACAAAATGCGGGCTTTCTATTGGCTTCGATGCCTTCATACAGTCGTTTTAAACCGATAGAGTGCTCTTATTCAGAGTCAGTCTCTGTCTCTTTCTCCCAGGACAAAACTCGGCGATCAGCAATATTGGCAGAAAGTTGCCGCCAGGAATCTTGCAGGCCAATCACTGTGTCTTGCCGGAGTCACGGAGAGCCTTTGCAACCCACAACGAGATTTCATGAGATTTTTGGGCCGTTTGCTTTGGCTTAAAGAGGGCATGGTGAGGGTTCTGGGCCAGACCTGTGATTTCTCATGCGATCAAAAAGCTTCTCCAGATCTCTTAACATTCTGACGTGCGTTTCCAGTGCGCAGAGCTGCATGAGGAGACTGTGCGAGGAGCTCTTATGACTTCTAGCCTTCTCATTGATCCACGTAAGCTGTTGAATGATTGCAACCACTGCAAGCGCCATTTTTTGGAGGTCAGCAATGGAAGTACGTGCTATCAATAAACATTAGTGTCGAGGTGAGAGCGTCGACCGAACTCACGGTCTGGGGACGCCACGGCGGACGCAGCACCCACGCCAACGACACTGACCGGAGGAGACCCTCTCGCCCAGCTTGGCGTCAGGTGCGCGGCAGCACAGCTGGGGAAAAGCACAGCTAGGGAGAACGTCGCGGAAATGAACGGGGGGGGGGTCGTATGGCGCTGACAGTCAGCGTGGTGGGGTTTGCACGAGAAAAGGAGTAGACGGCGGGCGCTGGTTGGCTCGCCTTGGCCGAAGCGGGGACCGGACAGGCAGCGTGGATCGCAGTTCGCGTTCCAAGTGGCATCATTGTTCGCAACAATTCCTCAGTACCGCGTCACACGAAAGCACAGGCGCGCGCTCGTTTCTTAAAGTTTTGGCCATCACACGACCAGTCACAGCTCAGGAAGCTGAACTGTTGCTGTCTTCCCAATTTTGGACGATCTGGTTGAAGTCGAAACAGAGTCTGGGTCAACTGCCCATTGGCCGATCCATTTTATCCGGCTGAATGGATGGCTGAGTCGCACGCTCGCACAGTTGATCACCCTTCTTGACATCGACGGCATCGACCAAAATTGGAAAGACAGCAATAAGAACGGGCCACGCTACTTCAGCTGTCGGTCTCGTGGTGCTCAAGCGGAACATCTGGTCATCGCTGTGCGCCGTCCCACTGCTTATTCTGCGCCAATCAGAACCCGATATTGCGTGATTTGGGCCATGCGACCGCCGCTGCCAGTCTCGTGCTTCTGAAGCATGAAAGTCGGTCAATACGAGGCGCCGAGCCATATTTTCTTCTAAACCAGTCAGAACACGCCGTTGCACGATCCCGGCCACGCCACTTTTATTGCCGCTCTCGCTGTTCTGAAGCGTGATAGATGAACGTTCATGGAAACGCCTGTTGACACCTGCGGCCCCGCTTCTGGGCACCGCGCGGCGCCCATTCATTGATAGGACAACGAGGTCATCGGCATCAGCAAAGCAGAACGAATGCAAGGGGAGCCCAGCCGGCTTCAGGACGTGTCCGAGATACAAAGGGAAACGACAAAAGAACCTTCTGATTAATCGACGGGTCGAACACGCACAGACGAAACGATGGGAAGCGTGCAGCACTGGTGGCCCTGGTGAGCGAAAGAGTCGAAAGGGTGCTGGAACCATGTGCTGCAGCTTGAAAGGCACGTACAAAGCCCTGGCCTCTGCACGGCCAGACGGGTTCTTCGTGTTGTCCACTGTTTGTCAAACCACAGAGAAACATGAAGCAACGAACGTACTGCAAAGGAGCAGGAAATCAAATGATGATGAGCAGCGCCGATTTGACCAGTGTCCTCTGCCAGAAAAAAAAACAAAAAAAAAACAATACGAAGAACGACTTCTTCAAATGCGAGAACATGAAGCAGGCGCGCAGCATCTACCAGCGCTCGACGAAGCGTCGACCACCACTACGCCAATCGCTACAAATACTGCACAATCTACGACCACGCTGTCCACGCGGCCGCTCATCCAGAACAAAACAAGCAGTCTCACACTAGGCCACCCGGCCACTACACAGTACTCGGCCGCGTCGTACAAGTCGCCGCTGTGCAATTATCACAAACCTTGAGGCCTCATCCCCACCAGGCGACCAAATTCGTCACTCGCCAAGCCGCAAGGCCCACTCCGGACCTTCAAAGATCTCTGCTTTCAGCACACCTGCCACAGAAGGTAGAGAACCAGCCCGACGCGCCACACGAGCCTCTGCACCGTCCTGGGGAGGCTCATGTTCAGCGAAGGAGCCTCGGCGGACCTCGTTGGTCTGCTTTGGTGCCACTGCAGCCGCACCCGCCTCACTTCCCGCGGTGGCTGGCCCCCCACACGTCGCCATCTTCGGTTTACACGCTGCCAGCTCCTCCATTGTCTTCGCCGTCCCCGCCGCACCAGCGAAACCCGCAGCCTCGATCTTGTTAGCAAAGAAATCGTTGAAATTAACAACTTCATCGTCGTCGGTCCCAACCGCCGAGGCTGCTGCGGCCTTGCCCGTCCCCTCTGAGTCTTAGCAGCCAAGGCCGCGGCGGCTTGCTCATCCTCATCAACGCCGCGGCGGAAGTACGCTGGTCCGCCCCGAGCACGCCCGTCCAGCAAGCGACGGCCCTGCTTTTTTCCTTACCTTACTTTGTTTCCACCGCTGCCGCCGAAGTCGCCCTGGCCTTGGCAGCTGGTGCGGCCATGGTCGTGATCGTGGCAGCGTTTAACGGTCCCCTCTACACGTCCTTCATGGCCTGGCTGTTCACGTAGGCCATTCCATGCGGCCCAAAAGCCTCCGCTACCTTCAGGGTCAAGTGCGACCGGCGCGCCACGCTCAAGTAGACCTTCTCTACGGCCTCTTTTCGGAGCTAGGAGGCATAGATACGCTCGGCCAACAGGAATGCAATGGCGCGCTTCTCCATAGCAGCGCCGCGGAGGACTGCTCGCTGCGTGCGCATTGACCATTTCAGGTCGAGCGCGTCCACGGCCTTCAGCGCACGAGAAAGCTCATCGACAGGAATCTTGCAGCTCTTGGCGGACGCGTCAACCAAGTCGGCCTTGAGCGGAGCCGACATGCTGGACGCCTGAACGGCGCCGTCAGAGTCGTTGCGCGCAGCACCGCCCCTGCTATCCGGGGCCTCTCCGTCCATAATGAACTTCTTCTCGGCCAATTGATCGACCACCTCGTAGCCGTCAGCCTTCTGCTTCCCACTCCCTCAGCCACCGGCCCCTCTCAAGACCAGACGTCGCGAGGCGGCCGACGTGCTTGCCGCGCCATTGCTCGTCATCGAAGAATCAAGCGCGCCCTTGATCACGATAACAATCTTCTTGGCCGCGTCATGGACATTCTTGGTAGCTTCAGCCATATCACGCTCGTACAGGGCCTCGGGCTCCAGGCAAAGCGCAACACGCAGAAAGAGGGAGCCGTGAGGAGTATAACCTTGTAGAAGGCCAGCTCTCGGCCAAATTTCCACGAGAAGGGAGCCAACGCGGTAGATGGGATGGTGCGCGAGACGTGGGACCTAGGAGTGCCGACGCCACGGGTGGAAGAGTGGATTGGAATTGGTGGGCACGCGCGTCACGGCGAGGGTGCGCCGAAATCGGCCAACAGGGGCGTGCCGAGGTATATTCCGGGCCGTGCCCGCGGCAGAGCCGGGGCATGGGTGAGGCGAAAGAGGCTGACAGGGGCATGCCGAGGATTATTTCCGAACCTCTTACTTGCTGCTGTTTGGCCACGCACACTACAGTATGGGCCCCACGAGCAACGTAGACGGGGCTGGTGCGAGATCAATGTGGCCCACGCGAGGTCGCCGACAGATCGTCCGCCACGCGTACTTTTCCCTGTGGCCCCACCTACGTCGTGGGAAAGGTGGGTACGGACCAGCTGAGTGCTGCCCACGGGGGCCCACCGACGGATTCTCCGCGGGTCTTTCCTACCTCTTTAGCCCAGCCCGTGGCGGGGCCGCTTCGGGGGTCGGTTGCAGGCAACGCACGAGGGTCTGACTGCTTGTCCTCCCGGACTCGTGTCCCACTCTTAGGCCCGGCCCGTGCCGTTCCCAGCCCAGGGGTGGAAGTGGCCGAATGCGGCCCAAACGACGCCCCCGACGTGACTTCCGCGGCTTGTGCCATGCTATCTGGACACCCCCCCAAAGCAGCCAGCCTATGACCAGGAGAGCTCTGCCTGGTGCATGGCCAAGAGCGGCTTGCCGGCCAAGCGTCCTCGCCTCGTGCGATGCGACCTGATTCATCTCGCAACATAGACCGGTTCAGATGCGCCCGAGTGGTGCCACTCTAAAATATGGCACTGTGAGATCAAGTAGTACGGCGCTGAGCCACGTGATGATCGCAAATTGGACCCGAAGCGCCGGACTACCACAGTCTGTACTGGTTATCTGGGCAGAGGTAGCCCTGTGATCGGGCGATACCTGCCTAGAATGCAACGACGATCGCGCCGGCGATTGTCGTCGTTTGTCCGAGATCGCAAGGTCACACCTGGCAGCGTGAGATTCCTCCTGAGAGCATCTTCACCAATGGCTCCAACCGTCCAAACAGACAAACTTGGCACCGTTTGGCCAACGGGGGCATTGGTGGAGAAAAGGGGTCCATACCTAGTGTGTGACGGCGGTGTGACGGTCCAAAAAAAGCACTTCTCATATATTCTAATCAGCTACTGCACCTCGAGTTCCGGACGCGCGACAGCCTCAGACTTGTAGCTTGAACCGCAGCACTAGTCCAAACAGGCCTATTGAGCGCAGCTTCAAAGCGCTTGGCCAAAACATGGTTGCATTCTCGCCAATCATTTGCCAATGCATTGCGTGACCCGTGGCGGGCACACAATCTCTAGAAGCGCCGCGATCGAAAGAGGCGCTTGATTTGTCTCGATCGATCGCACATATATACGGCATGTATTGAAATACCCCATCATTGCAGAACTAAAGTCTATCAATAGGCGGTCGATCTCGCTCATTTGCCCTTCTTTTGACGTGGGTGGCGCTTGCTGGCACCTTCGTCGCACACTCTACCGTCCTTCATCGACGTCGCGCCCATCTTCGTCGCAGAGAATCGATGTAGCGCGTCGGTGTGCTAGCGCACCCCGGCTCAATGACAAAGAGTACCAGGTGGACTGAGGGTGAGAAAGTGGAGATCACTCGTGCTTTTATTGTGCGGACATCGACGCACCTGGGTATCAACATGACGGGGGCCGCGTTTTACGCTGGCATGCATGTTGATTTCTTTGGGGCGCGCACGAGACTTCCTGCTACATGGGATGACCCCTGGTATGGGCACGCCCGCAGTATGACCACCGTGCGTGCGCAATGGTCTGACGTGATTGCGCAGATGTGCTCGAGGATGAGCGCATGCCACAAGTTTGTGCAGAGCAAGCCACACACAGAAGTGACAGAGCGCGATATTCAGCATATGGCTATTGCGGAGATGAACGGTACAAGGGCACCGGAGTTTGAAACTGACGTGTCCGGTTCGTGAGGAGAGTTTGCTCATTTGTCATCCTGGTTTTTTTTTTTTGCCACCACCCGTGCGTTTGTGACGTGCGCGGGACGGGTACGGGCGCGGCCAGTGGTGGCAGGTGCGGGCGGCGTCCCTGTTGATGCTGGCGTGGCCGCCATAGATGCTCTCGAGGCACCCGATGCTGCTGGCGATGACCGGCCTCTGGCGCCGGGTCATGACGGAAGTGGAGGAGAGGAGCCCTCCTTGCCTGCAGGGACTCCTGGAGCTCCCGCAATGGGTTCAAACGGTCTAAGGATCTAGCGGCAATGCTCGCTTCGTCTGCCTTCTTCGCTCAGCGTGTTAAGACGCTGACGGAGGCATCTGCTTTCAAGATGCAAATCTTGAGGGACATGGAACGCAACAAGATTTACAACTCTTCCTCCATGCGAAAAACTTGAAACGGGAGAGCTTTTCGGGATCGGACGGCAGCCCACACGATTTCAGAGATGGCTGCCGACGACAAGCTGGACAGCGACAGAAGGGCAAACGATGTAGCAGCACGAGAGCGAGAGGACGGCGAAACCCGGCGTTCACAGGAGGTCACAGACGCCGACGTGCGGGCGAAGACGCGGCGTGCTGCGGCTTGTGCTGCGCGGTTGGCCGCACGGGCTGTAGTGGCATCAGCTCGCGCGGCACCGTCTTCCCCTGGCGACAGCCCGAGAGAGGTGGGTACAGCATCCGCTGGACCCCCGCGCAATCTGCGTGCGACCGACGCGACTGAGAACTGTGGAGGGGGGGTGCCTGCGCGTCAAGGGTACAGTATCCGAGCAGATGGGGACGAGGGTGGTCGAGCAGGGGAGGGAGAGTGTGATTTCGGCATTGATGGTGGTCATGGGTGGAGTCCGGCCTGGGCTGCGGTGGGGAGGGATTGTGAGCGTTCTGGTTCTCGGGGTGGCGGCGTGCTTGACTTTCGCTACTAAAGAACAGACCATGATGATCAGTTGAGGCCGTTTCCACTGTCCCCACTTCGAGCACCCTCTTTTGCGGCTGCGCTTTGTTGTAGCAAACGTCATCAACACGCAACCTCGGCAGCAATCCCACCGCTGGGCAGCATTCCTGGTGAAGGAGCCCTTCGCAGCGGTGCAGGGGGTGGCGCCGGTGGCTGTCGGCGCGGAGGTCCCGGAAACGGGGCTCCTCTGTAACGGAGCTGGTACCGAGCCGACCCCCGCACGGGCCAGCCCCAAAAGCCTGCACGCCTTCGGCGACCACCGACGTCGTTGGCTCGTTCGAGCTCGTCGACGCCGCCCATGGCCAGGCGTCGGCGGCTACGACGGGGACGCCACGTCGCACGGCGGCGTAGACAAGCCCAAACAAGTTGACTTCGACGACGGCAGCCTCACGCGCAAGAGCGGACGGGGACGGGGAAGGCAACGGACATGCGGTGGACATTCCCGGTGTAGGCGGCGGCGGCAGCAAGCCGCAACGGTGTCGGGCGTTGCGGCGCCGTCGGCCGCCGCCGCGACTTGTCACCGGCACCGTCGCCAAGGCACAAGGCGGCGGCAGCGGCAAGGGGCAGCGGCGATGCAGCGGTCGGCGGCCGCAGCTGCCGCGTTGTAGCCGCGTTTGTTTGAGTTTTTTCTCTGTTCGTTTTTCTGTTTGTTTGCAGGGCACGTTGAGTCGTTTTTGTACCAATTTTGCGTTTTGTCAAGACATGTCGTAACTTTGCGTCTGAACGAGCATCCCACAAATGTTGAATGAGGTCCCTCTTGAGCCGCAGGTGGTCTGTCTGGCTTGTCACTCGTTCATGTGTCGCTGCAATCGATTCCGCGCCCAGCGGAGGAGCGTTGACTTGCACGTGAGCGTCTGGCGCAGCACAAGCGGCTGCACCGCAGATATCCCCTGTAGACCCTGGCGGGCACGGATTCTTACGCCTCACGGCACGAAACAAATAGAACGCACACGCGACAGAAGGAGGGTAGAAGCTAGTGGAGCGTCAGCCGCGGTGTTATGCACATATTGAAGCAACGGTCAGAATGACGAGCATGAAGCGAGAAGACATGGAATCACATCATGCCACTAGACTCTCAATACAGAGCAGCAGGCGGCGAGAATGAGCTGGTACGTACCTGGATCAGGGGCATGGGCCTTCTCACGACGATGCGTGACGATTCTATTGTGCAGGATAGCACAGCAGGTGCCTACCTCCACCAACTTCTGGACGCTGTCGAGGCGCGCCGGCTTGTCGAGTTCTTGCCTCTTTTGGTAGAGGACACCGTACACCATATACGCACCTTTGCGCCGCCCTTCGTGTTGTCCAGGAAAATATTTGTCTTTTTCACTGCCCCCCTTGGACGTGCTGATCAACACGGGATGCTCCGGGTAGATGCCGTCGCATAAATAGTATGGCAATGCGCTCTCGACGCCGTTACCGGTATAAGAGATTGGTGAAGAAAAAGAACCAGAACTAATAGACGGGAAAAGCGGGGAAACGTCCATAACGCTGAGTTCATTCATGGCTCCCGGTAGGCCAATATAAAAGTGCCAAAGATACAAATCTTTGTCCGCCACAGTATCCATCACGATGGATCGCTTCAATTATCTTCCCTGGTATTGACCATGCAGAGACATCGGACAGTTCTTCCACACACAGTGAGAGCAATCAACGCACTTCATGCACCCCGGGAAACCAGCCTGCTCGTAGTCACTCAATATGCGCTGCAGATCTGGGAGAGTAGGCTTGCGAAGATAAACAGGGTGGTACTCGTCAACCACAAAGTGAGCGAAGCGATGCACAGTCTTGCACACAGTTGATTCGGACCATCGAACGTACTCACTCACACTGTCATACGCAACTCCAAAAGCCAACACGCGCAAAGCTGCAGTCATTTTCTGCAAAGTCGAAGCCTCCAGAGGCTGGACTGTTGCGTTCAAACGTTGCTGAAAGTACGTACGGCTCGGACGACAAGGCACGGTACACACGGTCAAAAACAAGGCGGGGAAGACGAAAACGGCGGGTGAAGCCTTTCTCATCATAGACCGGCGGATCCACTCCACTCCGGAGAAGTGCCTCATCAGTCCCCTCTCTTCCGATACGAAATCGCGCTGCTTGTTGGGTGCATTCCCGGAAAGCGATCTCCCACGGCGCGTATCAAAGTCATCGATCATATGGACCAGCATTCCGAGGTAGTGCTCTGCAGCCAACACGGCTGCAGCCACGTCGTCGTCATCATCGTTGGCGAAAGCCGCGGCATTGGCACACATTGCCTGGTCATCGTCCGAGTCACGCATAACAGCATTAGGAGGGTGGTCGGCAAAGGCGGACAGAGAAAACAGTGCAGAAGATGACGGAGTGTGTTTGCCAGATCGCTTTGGCGCAACAGTTTACCGCCGGATCGACGCTGCGTCATCCGTTGGCCGACAATTCTGGAGCTTGTCGATAAATTGCTGGATCGACCTGCTTATAGCTCTTCATTTTAACAGATTAGCGGCGACCATCACTAGAAGTTCCTGTGATTTGTTTGTCCATCGTGCTGATCAAAACCGGTTTGCTGACAAAGCCGTTTGAAGCAGTCCCCCGATCGGAATCGCGCCACCTCGCCAGAATGGTGCGATATCGCGACTATACGACTGCCTGCCCATGCTTGAGAGGTGATGCCGTCAATCTTGGAGGAGGCTTTTCAGAGCCCACAGGATAGGGCCGCACGTCGCGAAAACGTGGCCGTTGGCTTTGGCGGTTGGCCGTATTGGTGGAGATGCTCCAACAGCGGCTGCAGGAGCCACGTGAGCATTCACGGTCTGAAGGAGCCAAAAAACCTGCAGTGAGGCACAGAAGAGGTCCTTGTGTCTCGCGAAGGCATCTCAAGACAGTCTCTCACTGCTCATGCAGCGTGGTGGTCCACAGACAGCTTGAGCTAGATCATGGAAATAAGATGCCTCGCACTGAAGCCAACTTTAAGACCGTCGACTTTGCTCGAGGTGTAATTTTTGAAGTACATGTTAACATGTGGGACTGAAAGATTTTTTGGAGAACGACTGTAGCCCCGGCGCGTTGTCAACGTTGCCGCCGCCAGCCATGGCCGTCGTCGCAGACCGGGTAGCCGTTCAAAGCCCCCGGGCGATCGTCGTCGCGGTGGGTACAAGCCACCGCCAGCCGCGACGAGCTACGAGCCACCGCGAGCCACGGCGAGCCGCGGCGCTTGCGGTGAGCCACCGCGAGTTGTGTGGCCTGGTGATGAATCATGAGTCAGTGTAATGCCCACAAGAAAGAAAAGTGAATCGCGATTCAGCGCGAGGCCGCTTTTGTGGCCTGATCGCTCCCATGAAGAAGAGTCACAGGAGCTCAAGCATTAGATCATGCTTGAGCCGAGAATATGCATGGGATACCCTGACCAACCGCATCGTCTGCACAAAACCACCGTGTTTTTTTGCTTTTTTTGTGTGCTTGGCGCTGACGCTCACGCTGCGGCGTGTATTCTTGAGCGCCACAGAGGCTCGCTCCTCGTTGGCGAAAACTGCTCTACAGCCGTGCCTACATGCAGGCAGAACCACCCGTCGACGGTCACATACCCCGGCGTGTGGCGTGCCGCTACTGTACAGCACGCTGGTGCGCCTGGAGGCTACCTCCACCACCGCAGCGCAGTAGTGCTTATCAGGTGTTTTTGCGCGAACGCGCAATTATTGTAAAACGATCGGTAATAAGCCCGCGGACCCGTCTGGATGGCGCGAAAAAGAGCGATTTCGCCCACAGCAATTGGCGCAGCGGAAGAGCGCGCCGTCCGATTCGTCAACTTTACACCATCGGAACCGTCTCGAGACGCTGAGCATGGCCAATGCCTTCCATCAGCCCGGTCGCCACTTCCCTGTGCTTCGCACACAGTTGCGAGGTCAGCATCTTATGGAAGCGGCCCGAAGGTGTATTCCATGCATTAAAGCGTATGAAGAAGGAGTTTTATGTGCTGTTCCATACATTGTTCGGCCATGAGAAGCTAGATGACTGGTCTCTGTTGCATGGTACTCAGAGAAAAACAGAATGCGCTCGAAGGGTCTTGTAGGGCTGAGATACGCCTCGGTGATTCTTTGTGCCTCGAGAATCTCTCCGTTTTCTCCGTCTCTGCCGATCCGTAACAGATCCTGACCAATTTTAGATACTGACACCGTATTATTATGCTTGTATTAGCGATGCTACTTCAGTCGCTGTCGAGATCTTCCGCCAGGAACTCGTCGGTCGCGCGATGAAGACGAGTCCGTTCTCTTCGCGGCTGCTGGCCACAGATTGACGCCCTGCGTGCCTCTCTCCCCCTCATTTATTTTGTCAGTGCGACCGGCGCCACCTGATCCACGAATCCGCATCCGGCGTCTGCCTCGGATGCAATGCTGTAGTGACACTTAAGGAGGGGGGGGGGGGAGTTGAAGGTAGCCAGGCTGCACGAGCAGCGGCGTGCCGTCCCCCCCTCCCCCCCCCCACTCCCCTGCAGCCTGCACGCCTCCGCACATTTCGAATGAGAATCACTACATCATCTGCGAGCTCCCGCACGACGCGCGCGCGCATGGTAGCTGTCATTCCTCGAATTACAGCCGCGCCGTCTTGGGCGGCTGCGGCCGCCGTCACTCCATGGGCGGCCGCCACCGTGCCACGAGCATGGCGGCGCACGCAGGGAGCCACGACCGTGGGCAGGTACCCGGCGCATTATCCGCGGCAGCGTGCGCCCGCCGAGCCAGGCGAGACGCGCCGTACGTCAGTTGGCCTGCTTGGATAAAAAAGGCGCCACGTTCGACTGAGTGGGACTGGAATCCGCACTCGGATCAAATATTGGGCACCACTCCCGACACAAGAGCTAAGAATCACTGTCGATATTGTAGCCCCCCCATACAATTTGCGATTAATCTCATCTGGCGACTCTTGGAAATGCGCTGTATCTCGGATGGCTTCGAGCATCACCAGCCCCCCACCTGCACGGCTCTTTCGCTCCAACGGCCACGAGTGCCGTCCACATATCCCTGCAGTACCTTTGACACGCATTTTGTCGTCAGGCCGTGTCGAAGTACAGCCCGCAGCGTCACCAGCAGGCACCTTTGTACAGAAAATGGCGTTTCATACAACGGTGGGATGCAAGAAAAGCGGTCTATCTCACCAGCCGGTGGTCGTTGCCGCCTGAACTTGTGTCACAAAACAACCGATAAAATAGGCTTCAAGGTGCATCTATGACGAGCAACGAAGAGTGAGCCATTGCTGAGTTCTGTGGGCCGCAATATGGGTCCCGCCCGTGTGCCTTAGTGTGTGGAATCGACCTTCAGCTATAGACGGACCATGTTGCTTACGCCGTGTGCATTGACGACCTCCCCGCCGTCCGCAGCCTGTGCAGCTGGCCGACAACAGCCACGCATGCGGTGACGTGGTCAATATTGACCGACGATTGGATCATGGAAACTCTTATCCGTCATGGCGATTAGCTCCGAGTCGCTCTTGACAGCAGAAAGTATTCTGTGCACCAACCTGTGGTTCACCCCATATAATGTAAGCCACCAACTCTTGTGGCCTCTCCCTCAGTTCCTCGACAGTTCCTCCACGAATCGACGTGTCCTTGCAGAGAGTGTTTCGGACATTTTTACAAGGAAAACGCAATTGCGCGTGAACACACGATAAGCACCACTGACGCCTATTCACATTTCCTGTACATTTCAGTGTGGCCGTGCGTTTGTGTGAACAGCGCTTCCGGGCAACAGGGGGGGGGTCCCTTGTTTGAGACATCAAGTGCGCATAAATACAAGTCCCAATCAACAAGTCCTTCTTGAATTCTTTCTCACAGTTCCCACGCGGCTTGAAGCGACGGCGCCGGAGTGACACTGTTTCTCGCGGCCTCAATGTGGCTTTTCTGACTGAGTGCTCCTTTTCACGAGCCCGACTTTTTTTCTCGCGCACGCCACCCTTGTGCGAGCGACCGCGTGAGCTGCGTCGCCGACCGCCCAGTCTGTGTCGGTAGAGAGACGCTCCAGTGAGTATAAATGCTTGCCCGAACCCACTCTCTGACTTGCCTCCCTTTCTACGACGGTCCACCCCTAACGACCCCCCCACCCATTCCACTGCTGCATTGCTCGTGGTGCTACACCACCTACCATCCCCCCCACACATTTCTACACCATGACTGCGCCATCCAAGTTCGAGAGCGCGAAGCCTGCGTCGCCGAGTATGAACTCTTCGATGCTCGAAAGTGGTCGGCGCAGCAGTGGATGTTCAACGGTCGTGTACCAAGATCTGCTCCGTAAAGCGAGAGAGTTGCCGCGGGATCCCAGGAAGGAAGCCACCTACGAAGTATTTGAACCTCCGAGTGTCCACGATCGTTATCGTCAGCAAGGAGCGCTGCGACTTCCTGTCGGTAGAGTCCTCCGTATGCTCGCCAGAAGGAATGAGGATTGGAGTCAGGCAGCCATCTACGGCGCCACAGCTGTGATGACCATGCAACAAGAGAATGACAGTCGAACTGGAAAGCAGAACGACGTTTGCCGGTGATGGGAAGCGCAACAGTTTTGTCAACCCCAAAACCCGATCGCGAGACAAGAGCAATTAGCTCTACATCCTCCAACGACCGAATGACGAGACAAAGTGTGGATGGCGTCGCCATGCATCGCGATGGAGCACAATCCTTCCCATCGTTGGACCCACCAATGTTTTCTAAGTCCAGCCCCCATGTCCAAAGTCTCAATCACCCAGGAGCCGTTGAGGAGCAAAGGGAATGGCAGCATCAACTTACAAACCCTTCCTGCCGACGGCATGGCCGCTCGTTAACCGAGCAAAGTCTCTGGAAATCTCTTGCCGCTGGGCACAGCCCGGCCACTCCGGCTTCGGCAGCCCTGCGAGCATCGCATGGATGACTGAGGCGCAGAGCTTTGAAAACTATAACTCAGCGACGTCGACCGTCCGAGCGACGACGCGTTGCTTCCCACCCCGTGCAAGCCAAAACAAGACGATTAAAATACGATAGACCTGGGGAATGGTGGTGGGACCTCGGGAGGAGGGCGGGAGGTGTGGAGTTGACAAGACAACTAGCTCATCAAAATGAGAGTGCGTCATTCTTACATCACGAAAAAAACTCCCTTTTGGCACGCTTTTGAGGTAGAATCCGCTCTTCAGGTCGCGCGCATACGGTACCGCGCGGTTGCTCTGTCCACATATATCAACCAAGTGGCCAACTCGACCAACTCACGCAGCGCGGCATGTTCGCAGTCTCCCGCCCCACTCCCCGCCGCTGCCGAAGTCAACGATAGCAAAGCACGCCGAGCGACGCACCAGGTTGGGGCGGCGGACGGCTCAAGGCCAGCGATTAGATCGGCTAAGCCCACCGCCCAATCCAGGACGCCACCGTCGGTCGCGGATGTGCTCTTGAGGTTGAATACAAACTGAGCAGCTGCAACAGCCGCAACAGCCTCATCCACATCGGAATCGATCCCTCCAGCCATCAGCAGGGAGCCCATATTCAACGACTTCCGATCGGCAATCCCGGTGCAGCAGGCCCAAAACCGTCGTCAAAAGCACGTCTGCTTTTGCGTGTTTTCGGACGAACAGATTATCTGCAAACCGCCCTGGGGCTCTGTCAAGGCTGGTTTT
>ENA-ORXT01004510-ORXT01004510.1-marine-metagenome-genome-assembly--contig:-NODE-4510-length-14324-cov-10.423598_pt1 | contig 14324 bp, 18 predicted proteins | sample MGYA00237868_ERZ511482 | MGnify/ENA metagenome assembly ERZ511482 | reverse complement strand
TGCCTCGCAACCGAAACAGCCGTCCTCTCCCCCCCGCCCCCCCCCCCGGCCCCACCGTCCCCCGCGCCCTATCGTCTCGCATTTTCTGTCACTTGCGGAGACGTAAGCTGGGCATTCTCTAGCGGATGCACCCCCCGGCTTCTTCTTGATCACAGCGGCCACTCTCTTGGGGCTGTTGCCGGTGGCTGTAGACGAGCGCGGGCGCCCGACCCGACGCTCGGGCGTTCCTTGTCGGACAGTCCGAGATGTGGTTCAATGCTTACGTGCTCAGCACCAACGTGCTCCCTTATTGCTGATCCCCGAAATTTGTCCTGGTGGACAGACACGGACTTGGGGACTGACTCTCTCCACCAATCAGATGCGCCTCTGGGACAGACATGGTGCTGCTATTTGCTGACATGTGCCCATGCAGCCTGGAAATCAACTTCAGCTCCTCTTCTTCTCTGTACTTCTGGCAAGCAGACAGAAGAAAATCTCAAGATCTCGCGTGGGCAGCTTGCTCCGTGCCAAGAAAGTCGGATCAAGCGGCAAAAAACAGTGCGTTCTGCTGGATGCAAGGTCCTGGCACCCAATGCGGGCTGTCTACTGGCTTCGATGCCTTCTCTCTGTCGTTTTAGACCAATAGAGTGCTGTTATTCACAGTCAGTCTCTGTCTCTGTCCCCCAGGACAAAATTCGCGGATCAGCAATACTATTTTACCTCCGCTTCGGCGTCATCCTGCCTTTGACGCAGTCCCCGTGCACCCCCGCCTTGTGGTCAGCCCACCTGTTCCCCTGCAACCTTCTGCCTCGATCAGTGCCCACTGCTGCTTCACCACCCTCCCTCTTTCCAAACCAGTCTCATCCACATCTGTGTGCTTTCTGCTCCCAATACGTGGCTTACCCTCCCCTCCGCGGACGCGGTCCAGCCTTTACCAACCCCCCTTCCGTCTCGCCACACACCACATCCTACGCCCGTCCTTGTCAATGGATGCTCATCTCTGTACGAAAAGAACCGATTGCGGCGTTGTCGGAGTAAAGATATCCTTGTTCGATGCTGCAGGTGGAACCGAGACGACCAACAGACGACAATGCAGAGGCGCCCGACGCAAAGCGTGAAAGTGAAAACAAACGAGAATATCCCCCAAGGACCACAACACAACAACAAAAAGCCGAAGGGGAAGAAAAATCCACACAGGCGAACCAAAGAGATGGAAGCAACAAAACGGCAAAGCAAGTCCACCAACGATGCCGCGGCCACAGGGCGGCGGGCCCAACTGCCAAAACCGACAAGCCAACACAGCCACACCGAACACAAAAAGGAGTAAAAGAGTCTACAGAACCTGACAAGTGACGAGGGAACCGCATGGGGGGGAAAGTCAAACAGCCAGAACTGGCAAGCTGGCCGCAACCAGGATCTGGCCGACACGCCCGCCGCCCACGCCGGCTTGTGACAGAACGTCGCTTGCAAGTCGATCTGCTCTTGCTGAGGCGCCGGCGTCTCCGGCGATTCGGCCGCTGATTCCTTCAGTGGCGCCACCAAAAACAAGAAAAGAACACGGGAAGCCACAAAAAAACGAGAAGTTGGCGCCGCATTGCGTTAGTGTCCGTGTGTCCGTGTTCCGCCTACTCCACCAAAGCCGCCGCACGTTGCGGGCGTCATGGCAGTTTCGCTGTGGCCTCCGCGCGGCACGCATCGACGACGGCTGCCCTATGTCCCCGGAGCCGTCGAAAGCGTGAACGCAACGCCAAAGAGCAAAACGACGCACAACGCACCTCCACACAGGTTCCGCGCCCATCCCAGGACGGTCGCTGTGTTACCTCCCTGCGCCACATGCAGGCCAAAACGTCTCCCATCGCCCATCCGATTGTCCAACCGCCACCGCGGCCGGCCCAATCACGCCGGCCGTCGTGCCAGCCTCCCGCCGCCGGCCCGCATGCAACATCCCGTTGCGCGCGGAGCGGCGGCGAGCGCTTGCCGCGAATCCTGGCGTTGCCGCCCCTGCCGAGTTCAGTGGTGCCATCAGAAACACAAATACCATACAGAACGGCACAGAAAAGAGGGGTTTGCATCCAAGGTGTGTTAGTGTTCACCTTGTACGTTTTGTCCGCGTACCCCCCCCACCGGTGACCACCGAGGGGGATGCGCGACGGCCTCCTCAAAGCTCCGGTGCGCACACAGCCGTCCCCTGAGCTACTGGCGCCATCCGCACGCTCTCTTTCGTACCTCAGAATGCGTGCACACACCACGCACGCCGCCTTCGCCACTGCCACCACGGCCGTACTGACGCCACTGTCGCACCACTCTGCCGTCCCACACAGCACAAAAAACCCCTCACACCGCCCCACAGACTGTCCAACCGCCACGGCGGCCGGCCCAATCACGCCAACCGTCGTGCTAGGCTCCCGCCGCCGGCCCGCATGCAACATCCCGTTGCGCGCGGACCGGCGGCGAGCGCCAGCCGCGGATCTCAGTTTTTTCGCCTTCTTTTTGTTCAGCGGTTCATCTAGTGACAGAAAAGTGAGGCGTGTGTTATCGAGGAACGAGAACCAGCGGGACGGAAAGCGTTGGTAATGGTTGAGTTAGTTAGAGCAGTGGCGCACCGCTGCTGTGGATTTCTCCCGGTATCGATAAGAGGCAGTTGGGAAAGCATCACTTACGGGCGGTTAGATGTACAGTGTGTAGTTCCGCACCGCGGCCTTGACAAAGCCACGCCATATGGCCGGCGAGATATAGGATAGCATGAGCGCAATGCAAAGGAAGGGCCACTCGTTGAACTGCTCGGGTGTGACGTGCCGTCGCAGCCAGCTGCTCCCAACTGGGAACACGTCCTCAATCGGATTGAAGTCGGGGCTGTAGGGTTGCAGAAGCCGCACTAGCATTCCAGCGGCCTCAATCAGGGCGATTGCGGCCTGGTCGTGAACCCGGGCATTGTCGAGTATCAGAACACAGCGCTCGTTCTGCTTGGACCAGGGCAACGCAGGGTCATACGCGTTCATGTGCGGCAGCAAGTTTTCCGCAGCGAAAAGAAAAACGTCGACGGAGGTCTGGCCGGGGGGCGGCTGCGTGATTATCCAGTCAAGCACCCGGTCGTGGCTCATGGCAACGAAGAAGCTCGTGCTCACCCCCCGAGAGTTCGTTAGGTAACACTCGGCTCGATGCCCACGCAGTGACCAGGCCGACTTCCTGTTTGCAGACTGTCTGCAGCGGTGCGCTTCATCCACGTTAACTCTAGCGCGCAGGGGAATGTGCCACTGATCAAGGACCCAGCGCGCGCGGTCAAGCTCGTTTCGCGTAATAAAGGCAGTCTCGATCACCTTACGCGTCAATCCATTGGCAGCGAGTATATGAGACACGAAGGAGGGAGAAATGACAACATCCTCGCCAAGCGGTTGATGAAGGTTAGTGACAAAGCCCGATACCTCGTCCAGAAAAGCCTCTGGGCACTGCTCAACAGCAAAAAGCAGCGCGGAGCGCAGATCTGGGCACTTCAAGAAGCTGTCAGCGTGAGTGTTCCACTTCTCGGGGGCATAGTGGACCTCTCCCGTGTCCTCGACGTATGCCAAAAAGCGAGTCAGTGTCCTGCGAGACATTTTCGTGTTACGAGCTGCCGTCTCTAGGCTCTGCCCATCATTGAGGTGCAGCGACCCAGCAAGCCGACGCATTCGCGCTGACTTCATCGTGTGGACACAAGCGGTGCGCCAGACGTCGGGACGTCTGCGTGGCGCGAATCGTGCAAGACAAGTTGTCACAATTGTCCGAGCCAACCCGAGCGGCGATTGTGAGGCCCATGTGCGACAAATCATTCAACAGACGAGAGCCATGCACCGGAAGAAATGTCAAGAAACTTTTAAGATTCAGTGGATGATGGCCTGTTGCAGGCAGCGAACGGGATTAAGGCCCAGAAAAAGGGTCCTAAAGGGGAGAAACAGTGGCTTCCTGCTCAGGTGGGACACAGTGTGTCGGGAGTCTCCCATTCGGCTGGCAGCGGAGGCACGTACCCTGTTTCCACAGGGCACACAAGGCTTGCAAGCGAGATCGAAATACTTACATGCCTACTTTTTTGTATTGGTTTCCAACTTGTCTGCATCCGATGTGGAATACATGATTGTTTAAACAACTTTCGCGGCTATTGTGAAAATGCAGTCAGTCCCAGTCCCTGACCGCCAGCACAAAATTAGGGGGCCAGCAATAGAAGGCTCTTATTCGAAGTCCGACTCTGTCTCTGTCCCCCAGGACAAAGTTTGGGGATCAGCAATAACAAGCGGCCGGCGGCGTTTGCGCCGACCCCGCTAGTCAGGCTCTGCACCCAGCGTGCCGCCACCGGGCCATCACATGCAGCCACCGCGGCGGCGGCACGCGTCGCCGGCGGCAACGCCGAGAAGCGACGCCGATTCGCAGACAAGGGAGCCGGGGGTTGCAGTCGCACGGCAGGAGGGTCCCCACACCGGCAAACGCGAGCGGTCGCGCCACCGCAGCCGCCGATCTGTCGGTGGTGCGTCCACAAGGCAAAGGTGGGGTGCATGACCAGGCCGCACCGGCCAGAGCGGCTTGGCTGCCGTCCCCGCCGCTGCCGCCGCCGCCGCCGGAGCCAGCACTGCCGCCGCCGACGCCGCCGTTGCCGCCGCCGCCGTTGCCACCGCGCAGGTGGCCTCCACCGGCTGGGCCGTTTCTCTGGCGACCCGCACAGCTGCCGTCGCCACCGAGGTCTTGCGCTGCGACTCTGCCGCTTCTACCACAGTCAGCGCCATGTGGTGTACGCACGTGATGGTGGAAGGCATCGGGAGCACCGTCCAGCGGAAGGCGGGCTCGGCGAGCCTCGCGGCGACACGCGCTGTAACTGCGATCCCCCGACGGCGATGGCGGCGTCGACGGGCCCCCGCGACGCGAGCGGAGGCAGGACGGCGCGTGAATCACCTGCTCCCGGAAGATGAATGACGTGCGGCACGTGGGCACCGACGACAGTCAAAGAGGATGTCGTCTGGGAGTATACGTTGTTGCTGTCATTGGGCGCCAGCAGCACGTCCTGCATGTTCACTGAGAGCTTTGAGTAGGAGATCTGCTGCCACAAAACGCGGTAGCAGGTGAGGAAGACGGTGTCGGGCTGACGCAGGGCCGCGCGCAATCAGAATACGTCGGTCAAAAGCTCTCGCGCCGACAGCTCTCCGCATGGGCGCGACACATTGGCGCTAAGCACGCGGTTGTCGACCGCTTGCAATGAGATGCGGCCGTTCTTTTCGGAGTGCGCGACTTGACCAACAAGGCCGGGAGCCATTGAAAACGTCTTGGTCCAGCGGGATTCATTGTTGGCACAAAACGGGCGAGGGAAGCGTTCCCCAGACGGAAGGTCGATTCCACGCATTCAGGCGCATGGACGCGACTCATATTGGTGCGCACAGAATTCGGCAATGGAACGAGCATTTGCGCTCCGCTTGAACGCATCCTGGAGCCTACTTCATCAGCCGTTTTATGACACACGTTCAGGCGGCTACGACCATAGTCTTGAAAGATAGATGCTTTTCCTTGCATATCACCGTTGTCTTGAACGCCTTTTTGTGGAGTAAATGGCCCGCTGATGACGCTGCAGGCGATAACTCGACGTCCTGGGCAACTAAATGCGTGTCATCGGCGCTGTGGGGAAGTTTGGACGACATTTGTGGCCGTTGGTCAACATGGGCGGTGGTGGTGGGGGGCAGGTGATGCTCGTAGCCGGTCGAGAGAAAGTTCATTTCCATGCGATACCACATCGGATCAATACGTGTCTTGCATCAGAAATTGGTCACATCTAGTTCCGGTTCGGCAGAGACGAAGAAAATGGCGCGATTCTGGTGCGACAGAGAAACACCGAGGTGTATCTCAGCGCTACAAGATCCTTTGTGCGCCTTCTGTTTCTCCCTAGAGTACCCATGACACGAAGAATAGTTCTGTCTGCTTCTCATGGTTCAAAAAAGTCTACAAAAGCAGAAAAACCCTTTCCTCATGCGCCTGAAGGCATGGAATAGACCTTTAGGTTGGGCACAACGGCGGTATAGCCAAGCCTCAAATACGGCGGCAGTGGTCGAGGGCCCTGCGCTCGCGCTAGCGAGAAAAAAATCCAGGCGGCGTCGCCCGCGGTAGGTGGGAGAACGAGGCGCCCTCCGAGTCGCCCGCCGACATTTGCGCCAAGAAACAGTCGAAGTAGTCGAGCGGCAGGTCGTCGCCGTCCGTGGTGCTTGGATTGTCCTCTTGTCGTGGCTGTTCGTGGAGGTCAAAGGACGGACGAGCGCCGTGGTGAGAGTTGCGATTGGGGGCGCCGCTGTGGCCCTCAGCGCCATCAACTGCGAGCTTGTCAAAGGAAGGACGAGGCGCTGGGGGGAAGTGGGGTAGGGGGAGGAGTCCCACCGGCCCTACCGCCGCCTGCGCCACTGCAGCCCGCTGGCTCAATCTCGTTCTCGTCTCCTGCACGCTGCCGGACGCCGGGAACATACGCCAAACCACACTGCAGTAGCCCCAACACAGAGCGCATGCAAAAACGGACACCTTCACAGCGTACAACGCCACGTGCACCCCAGGGACAGCACGTTCACGGGTACCCGCGGCGGGTTTGAGAGGGGAGGGGGATGAGCCCCCCGCACCACGCTCTTCCGCAAGGGGCATCATTGACCCAACCGCCAGACCTCGGTCTGGTCCCGATTACCTACAGCCCAGTGACCCCCAACAAGAAGCCGCTGGATGTCGTCTTATAGCGATGAGCGCGAATGACGACAAAGGTGACTCGTCAGGCGGGGTATGAGTAGCGGAAAGCAGCGGGTCCTCAAGAGCGGTGCGAGCGCCACTACCCCCCCGCCGTCGTTCCGGCCGGCTCGGCCGTCAGAGTCAGCCGCGCTCCCTCTCCCGCGGGGTTGAAGTCGCGCCCGGACCGCACGCATGACCGATTCAATCGATCGACAGCTACAAGGTAGAGGTCAATACTGATAAAGCATGACACGACCAACACATATAAACATGCACGCCGCGAGCGTGCATTTGGGCGCGCTGGAGGCGTACGGCATATCCCTATTGGGGTATGAGCCATCAGGATGCACAATTAGGGGCACAGTTCGTGTCCCTCGAGATCTGTTGTACCCTGAGCGACGCCTTGACTGCCATGTGCGCTGTGTGCGCCGCGTATGGTAATCACCGCGGCCACAGCTTTGACAGTGCCTTCTGCACGCTCGACCCCAAGTCTGACTTGGAGGAGCAGATTCCTCTGTCCCGCACGCAGAAGCGCTGCCCAAACCGCCGCCTCCACGCACTAATGTTGATGTGTTCGTGCCGCTCCGAAATCGGCGCCACGCTGAGGTGGAAATCGGCCATTGAAAAATTCTTCAATATCGACGGACCGCAGCGCCATGGATTCGTAGGAGCCAGTGCCGTGACGCTCCGTTCCTAAATTGACGACGAGGTGAAAAAATGGAACGCCCCGGAAGCTTCGTCGTAAGCGAATAATCTCTTCCAGCAGTAGACCGAGAAGGTGAACACAGAGGTTCAGCAACACGTCGCGGACGGTGGGGCCGGATGGCGGATCATACGGACCGCCAAGACCGTGCACGAATTCCATCAAGAATTTGTTTCCGGCCACAGCAAAGGGCGACAGCGAAATCATCTGGAGCAGGACGAAGCGCGAGCTGTGCGGGCGCGCTGGCACCATCGACATCACGCGCGTACACCGCGATGGCAGGTACCCATCGATGGGGCCGTCCTGTCCGCTCGCGCCTGCCTTGTGTCGATGAGCCTCCTGGCTCCGGTAGGCCATGACAGCGGCATGTCGACGCCGCTGCAGGTCCCCTGCCTTCGCCGAGGTGGCGAAGTTCTCAAATTTACGCCATGATTCGCTTGAGCTTCCGCATTGGAGAATGTATGTTGCAGTGTGGCATGATAGAGCGCACATTGGGCACCGGACCACAAAGCGGCTTTTCCAATCATTCTCGTCACCTTGGAAGGTGTTGGAAAACTCTGCGCCGTAGTCTCTCGAGGTACAGCTCTGTTTTTCAGCCTGGAGGACTTGCTACGTTGACACGCCATGGTTGGTGCATTCCGAACAGTTCAAATGCAGCGTGGGTGCGTAAGTGCCGACGACGCTCGCAGGGAAGTCGGCTGAGGCCCCTGACCGCAAAGAACGGGAGTCGTAGACATCTTTCGATGCTGGCGGCGTCAGCTGCTGCTGGATGAGCACTGTAATGGGGTGAAGCGGGGCAACAGCAATCTCAGGCGCCAACGAGACCGCCACCGCCAGCACTCGTGACACAAGACTGCAGGGCTTTACGGCGGGGGGCGGAGGTACAGTAGAGGAAGCGAGCTGTATGGGTCGCTCACGGACTGTGGCTGTCAAGTGTCGGCTGGTGGTGAGTCTAGCCAAACTTTGCAGACTCTGGCACCAGTCCAGAGGTACTTTGAACCTGCGTCGCTGACCAATGACACGATTCAAACCTCTGACCGTCGTGCCGCTTCCAGCTCTGCAGTCGTGGCCTTCGCTTGCACCGCCCCAACGTTAGATGCCATCTGTGTCCCAGAGAGCCACCGTGAGCCGAATGCTTTACGTCATTCCAACTACAATCTGACTAGGTTTAATTCCGCTAAAAGAGCTTCGATCAGGTCCGGTTTATTCTCCTGCAAGGACAATGAGAACGACGTGATTACACAACTCTTTCTCAGATTCAGGACGTATAGGAGTATTTCGCGCCGATAAATCCAACTCAAAGTTATCGATGAGAGCCCCTGCTAAGGACTACCCTCGCCCTCGCTTGTCCGCCCAACGAGCTGCTGCCGGCAGCCACGGCCGCTCTGCCCGGCCGCACAGTGGCCACAACCGCCCCCTGTGGCGTCCTCATTAGGGCGCTGTCTCAGGGCACCAAGCGAGCCCCCACATCTGGGGCGTCGGAGGCGCGCCCTCACCACAAAACTGCCAGCCGCGTTGGTGCGCGCTTCCCAGCCAGTCTCTCCGCCGTACCGAGGGCAAGCCGCCCAGTCAGGCTGCCCGCCGCGGGGGCCCGTCGCCGCGCCGGGCTCCGCGCTGTGTCGGGGACGCGCCGCACAGCCAGGCTGCCCACCGTGCCCTGGGACACCTCCCAACGAGGCTGGCAGCAGTGCTGGGGCGCGCCACCCATCAAGGTTGCCCGCCGCACGGGGGCGCGCCACCCAGCCAGGCTGCCCGCAATGCCAAAATCGCGCCGTCCATCCAGCCTGCTTGGCTTGCGGACCACAACCTGCGCCGACTTGCACCGAAGCTATCGCCACAGGCGCGGCTGTGCGCCGCGCCGACAGCACCATCCTCTTCCCGACTCGCGCGCAATGCGCACACTCCTTACCTGACAACAGCATGCCTGCTGGCTCGGAACGCGCTGTATTTAGCGAGCCTAGAATCAGGGAGATCGAACACTTTGTCATCCTGGCCTGTCGAACTAAAAGCAAATTGAACTCATCTTTTTGAAGAATACTGGTTCTTTCTTCGGTAGACTGGGGCTTAGGCGAATGATCAGTTTAAGGATTGGCCATGCCCCTTTCCTGGCCTGTACAGAGCGCACAGAGTTTGATGTTGCAACATATCAGCATGTCTCATATCTTAGTTTTCAAGCGGTGGGAGATTAACTGAGCATTGCGATGGTGCCAAGAATGGCAACGTATATACATTGTTCACCGAAACAAAACGCATCCCAACTATAGACAATTTCAAAGTTTATGAGATCGTTCTTGCGTGTCTTGGGCGTTGAATTGGATTCAGCCACTCCCAAGGACCAGTCACACGGGTCTTATGGCGAAGTTGGTTTTTGACCTCATCACGGATTATGGGCCCAGCCTAGCGCTGGTCGGCGTGACGGCCGAGGCCGTCATGCTGAGGTGGACGGCGCGGCGGCGATGATGCTGCCGGCCGACCCTGGCCGCGTCGGAGGAGCAGGGGCGCGCACAGTCCCGCGACGCAGCGGTCGTGGTGGGACCGGGGGAGCGACTGATGGGCGCCCATGAGGCATTGGCGCTACCCGGTGGTTTCTGTGTCCCTCCCTCGTGCTTATCGTGCGGGGATTGGGAAGTGTCGGGGTGCCGCCGAGCCGCGGGTGCGGCCCGTGCCCGACAAGACCCGTGTTGCCGCGGATGGCGGCGGTGCGGACAAGGTGGCCGTGCCGTCGACGGCGACGTTGCAGAACAAGTGGCCGTCCTGATGATATAGGCGGAGCGGGCAAGGTGGCGGTGCCGTCAGTGGCGGCGGCGCGGACAAGAACGGACGCGCGTGGCGGCAATGCCGCGGCCGCGTCAAGGACAACGACGGCTGGCCGCGCGGGACCTCGTGGAGGCGCGCCGCCACCGAGCGGGCGCGCCACATATCATCCGACAAGACCGCAGGAGGCGTTCCCGTCGGGTGACGGTCGCCACGGCTGCGGAAGTTGGTGGTGGCGCTCAACCAGGTGGGTATGTGCAGGAGGTCTGCAAAGACGACGGGCAGGACCCAACGCATGACGGCGTGTGGTGAGCCAGCGTGCGGCCAAGGCACAAGACCACAACGGCTGCAAAAGGCGCCGCGCCCAGCGCGCTTTATTGCGCGCAGGGCTAAGTACCAGACGCCCCCGGCACCATGAGTATCGGGAGGGTGACACGACGGACGAGCAGGCTCCCTTCCCGACACTGACACTGTGGTTGGGGGGCCGCTGTGGCGATACTCCCTGTCAGTGCTCGCCGTTCATCGGACAAAGGACAAGTCTTCATGCGCAGTAAGGTTTGCTGCGTCGAGGACGACACGGGCATACCCGCATTGGACGTCCGCAGGGACGTGGAACATGCTGATGCTGGTTTCGAGAGAAAGGTCAGGGTCCGACGCTAACCGTGCGGGCGGGCCCACGAAGCGCATTTCCCAACCGGGTGCGCGCAGAGCAACCATCATCGGCGCCGGGGGCGCTGGTGCGGGGAAGATGGTGGCGGCGCCCTACCACCTGGGGGTGTGCGCAAGGGCCGCGGAGACGGCGTGCAAGACCGCACGCCAAGATGGCGTGTGGTCAGCCGCCGTGTGGCCAAGGAAAAAATCCACGGAGGGTGGAGGAGGCGCCGCGCCTGGATCGCTGCCATGCGCACAGGGCGAAGCTCCAGACGCCCCCGGCACCGAGAATGCAGGGCGGGCAAGAACACGAACGGGGCGCGCGGCGCACCGTCCGGGGCGTGCGGCTGCACGCCGGTTTTCGACCGCAAGGCCTAGCGCGGGCATGCGCAAGGCGGAGTGTCGACGCCACCGCCAAAGGGCTTGGCGGTGGGCGTTGCCAACGGGGGCGACAGGGCAAGCTGCCCGGTCCCACGCCGAGAAGTCGGGCGCTCGTCGACGGTCATGCCCCCTCGGGGGAGGAAACCGCGACCGCGGATTGGCGGCACCGGCAAGGCTTACTTACTCCACGTGGTGGACTTTGTCAAGATCCCCATGACAAGTACAACAGCCGCCGCGGAAGTATGTGGCCTGCTTGGAGCTGGCACGGCAGAGCGGCGGCGGGCGCAGCCGCGGGAGACGCTCTGCGGGGTGGCCAAAGGCCAGCGGGCGGCGCACCAATTATGCTCTGGGGCGCGAAAATTTAGGCGGCGGCTGGGCGGCGCGGATGGACGAGGAGCGACGGCACTACTGCCATCACGTCAGGCCGCCATGTCCGGCATCGACCGGCTGGGACGCATCTGGAGGACGGCAAGGCCGACGGTGGGACAGCCACGGACGGCCACGCAACCGGCCGCCGCTGCGTGAAAGACTGAGGCAGGGAGTCCTGGGGCGCACGGGCGGCGGGGCGGAGCGAGTCGACGGGCAGGGGTAACCCACCCGGAGAGAGCCATGTGAGCGTGTGGCTGGGCGCGCCGCCCGGTTTGCACCAGAAGTGAAACGCGGCGCTGAGGGCCGGTGGGAGAGCCACGTAAGGGTCACGCCGGGGGCACTTTCAGTTGCTGGCTGGCGACAGCGGCGCCTGCGCCAGGACAGGCGGACACCACCTTCCTGGGCAGACAGGGCGCCAGCGCGCAAAGGGCGCGCGGCAGGCGAGCAGGGCAAGGGGAGGCGCGCAGGGGGGAGCCCGCGCGGGGAGCACATCTCCGCCGAGAGCGCATATAGGGCGGCCAGGAGGTCGACCCGGCAGGTGAGAACAGAAGTAAGAAACAGAACCTTTCCCACCACCCTTCCTCCACCACAGGTTATGGGCCCAGCATGCGCGGTTCACTTCACAGATGTCGCAGGTGCGAATCCCTCGGCTTGCCCCAGGGTTTCGGGGCCGGGTTGGAAATTGCAGGTTTGCAATTTCGAGTCGATCGAGGAATGGTTCCTGGTCGCTGTGGAGAAGGGGGGAGTGTTGAATTGGATTCAGCAACTCCCCTGGACCAGCCACACCGGTCTTGTGGCGTAGTTGGTTTTTGACCTCATCACATTGGGTACGTGTTACGTGCCTGTTGCATGCTCTTCTCGTGACTCTCGTGTATCATATTGGCGTGACAAGAGATCTGTGAAGGGAGCGGTAGTTCGTTGGATGCGTTGCTTTACTCGAGAGCGGTCTGAAGCGCGAGGCCAGCAGGCTCTAAACCCCTTCGTGTGCCTCTCTGGCCACGACCGGCCGGGGCACCCCCCACCAGCGCAGTGCTCCCTCCCTTGGAGGGCACATGCGCTCACCACCCCGCAAATCGCGGCGCCCCTGGAGGAGCCCACGAGAATCTCCCCAAGCTCAGTTCCAAAGTGAGCTGCCTTCGGAATACAAGTACCAGGAGCTACACCACCCGCATAAAGCAATGCATGTCAATGGCACAGCTAAATATGCCGATGACGGCATGAGTACTCCTGTAAATAGCCAGGCAGTCCGCGGTATCTCCGACTTACCTCGTGGGCTTGGAAAGCTGCCTCAACACTCCCCGCAGCGCCTCACAGTCCGCGCCATGAATGCATCAGCGCGGCCACAACCCGTCCCGACCCTTGTGACAACTCCCGCGAGAGTTTGAAGTCATGTAAATGCCCAAGACGATCCCCAGGTCTCAGGTGTTACACCTGCAAAATCAACCTTCGCCGACATCATCAAAATCACCATCGATGTGAAGCAGACGTCGAGGTGAGTCCAGTGCACTCGGGCGCGGCTGGAACGAAGAAAACCCGGCGCATAGGCGGCCCTTCAAAGTGTGAGCGTCAACGCCGGTCATCGACTTCGCGGGAAATCGGCTCGACCCGACGGGGCTGTAGGCCTACACCCAACCACAATCGGCCAAATACAACTCGCACCAAATCGATGCGGGCCCGACCGGCCGACATTGCCCGAAGCTCAAGACGTCCAGATGCGGGCCAAAGACCGCAAAAAAATAGACTTCACCAAAATCGACTCGACCCAACGGAGCTGTAGGCCTACAGCTCCGGGCCAATATCGGCCAAAATCCATGGAAAGACCCTTCCAGCGGCTCGCTGCCGCCGTAGACCTCCCCCAGGCGCGTCGTCCCGCGCAGGAAGCGGAAAACCCCCTTGGCCGCGCGCATGTGGTCCTCTTCAGGGCAGCACATGAAGAGCGACAGCATCCCCATGGAAAAAGCGATGTCTGGTCTTGTCGTGGTAGAGAGGTAGAAGAGGGAGCGAATCAACTTGGCGTAACGGTTGCCCTCCGGCAGCAGGCCACCCCCCGTCCTGGTGAGCTTGACCCCCGACGCCATCGGCGTCTTGTTTGGCGTCGCCTTTTCAATCCGAAGCGCCTTGAGCAGCGTTGCGGTGTGCCCCGGGTTGCTCAATCCTCGGCGGTCGTGCCCAAGGTGAATCTTTGGTTCCTCATGGGCGACACGATGGCGACGCAATACGACAAAGTGTCGCCAGAGAGTCGCGCAGGGAGGCTACATGTGTCGCAGACCGTGACACCACGGGAGCATTTCAGCGGCGGATAAGCATCCGGCCGTGCCGGTTTCTGGCAAAATCTGCGCAAACTATTTACCGCTGATTTTGGGCCTATGTTTCAGGTTTATTTGGCGGATGCAAACTTGTTGATCCAATTTTCTTGCCAATCAAAAGAGCTGTAAACATAATGCTGTGTAGATGCTTGATATCGTGAAAGGCCATTTGAGCAGAATAAAACATGAAGCTGTTAACTTAGGACGCAATAACAGCAGAAGACACTTCTCAGAAGTACACCATTTTCTGTGACGGATGGCAACAACAACACGTGATCTCCTGAGCACGTTGGTGCAGATCGTGCAACTTACTCAAGAAATATGCAGGTGCTAGCAGGAATTACTTCTTCCCAGAGCACCACGCCGCCGCCGACGCGCCGCGCGTGCCGCCACGCCACGCGTGCCGCCGCCGCCGCGTTTGTCACGCCACGGCGACGGCGGCGGCGGCGGCAGCGGCAGCAGCACGC
>ENA-ORXT01004509-ORXT01004509.1-marine-metagenome-genome-assembly--contig:-NODE-4509-length-14330-cov-4.016067_pt1 | contig 14330 bp, 8 predicted proteins | sample MGYA00237868_ERZ511482 | MGnify/ENA metagenome assembly ERZ511482 | reverse complement strand
CCGTTGAGATTCCGGGCCTTCAAATTGGTGGCGGGGACAGGATTTGAACCTGCGACCTTCGGGTTATGAGTTCGTTCGAGGCCATTCCGGCTGGTATCCGCTGTTCCCCTCTAGTGCCGTTTGGTGCTTTGTTTTCAACGGTTTTGACGGTTTAGCGTGATGATCTGTGGTTGTGGATAACAGCCCGTGACGGATCGTCCGTTAGAAGATCCGTTAGAAGAGTTTCATTTTTGGCTTTGTTTCACCGATACTGAAACAGTACACTTGGTGAGACATCGACTTGCCTGGAAGGAGGACTTGTCTGTGGCAAACAAAAGGCCCCCAACTGAAACACGGATCATGCGCGACGTCGAGCGAGTCCTCGTTGAACAACTTCCGGCTAGCTGGATCGTGCGTGCCAAGCCAGCGCAGAGCGGCCCGATCGACCTGGCGATCGAAGTGGGCTCTGAGCCAGATCGGACAGTCACACTCGCTGTCGAAATCAAGCGCTCGATCGACCCCCGCCAGATCCCCGATGCCGCGATGCAGATCAAGGCGCTCACCGACCGAGAGCTCCCTCAAGCCAAGCCAGTTATCGCTGCGGGCTACCTGTCCCCGCGCTCACGTCAGCTCCTCGAAGACTTCGAAGTCGGCTACATCGACACGACCGGCAACATCCGAATCGATGCCGGGAACCTGTTTGTCCAAACCCAGGGCGCCGACAAAGACCCTTGGCCTCAGGACGCCAACCTCCAAACGCTGCGCGGTCGAGGCGCAGGGAGGGCCCTCCGAGCGGTCATAGAAACCGCTCCCCCGTTTGGCGTTCGTGAACTCGCGTCGAAGACGGACAACTCGCCGGCCACCGTGTCGAGGGTTCTTGAGCTGCTCGAGGTCGAGGGCCTCATCAACCGAGAACCACGAGGCCCAGTACTGGCAGTCGACTGGCAAGACACCATTCGCCGCTGGGCGCAGGACTACGACCAAACCACCAGCAACACGGCCACCACATTCCTGGCGCCCCGGGGAATCCCGTCCGTCGAGCAGACGCTTCAAATATCGAAACTCGCCTACGCCGCCACAGGAGCATTTGCAGCTCAACGGTTCAACCCGATCGCACCGGCGCGCTCGGCCACGATCTACGTCGATGACGTGGCCAAGGCAGTGAAGCGCCTCGACCTACGAGAGACCGATGCTGGCGCAAACGTCATCCTGCTCGAACCGTTCGACCCCGTGGTCTTCGACCGAACGATCGAACGCGACGGGCTCCGATGTGTTGCGCCAAGCCAACTCGCAGCCGATCTCCTCACTGGCCCCGGACGGGAGCCGTCACAGGGTGAAGCGATACTGGAGTGGATGAAGGAGAACCAAGATGCCTGGCGCACCTGACCCGCTCTATGTACGAGCCCGCCGAGTACTTCTCGACGCCACCGATGCGCTGGCCGAACAACTCGACGCGATCGTGCTCGTTGGCGCTCAAGCCATCTATCTCCACACCGGAGACGCCGACCTCGCCATCGCCGAATACACCACCGATGCCGACTTCTCGATAGGCCCAGCCGACCTCACCGACTCTCCGCTCCTGGCAGAACTCATGACGGCGGGAGGGTTCGTGCCAGACCAGCACCCAGGGGCGTGGCTCAGCCCCGATGGCATCACCGTCGACCTCATGGTCCCCGAAGCCCTCGCCGGCGCAGGTTCACGGGGTGCACGACTCGGCACCCACGGCAAACGAGTCGCACGACGGGCGAAAGGCCTCGAAGGCGCACTTGTCGATCGCGACCGAATGACCATCGCAGCACTCGACCCAAACGACAACCGATCAGTTTCCATGCTCGTCGCCGGACCAGCAGCACTCCTCGTCGCCAAGACCCACAAGATCGCCGAACGGGCAGGCGATACAACCCGACTTCGTGACAAAGACGCTCTCGATGTCCTCCGAATCCTGCAGGCAACCAGTACCTCTGACCTCGCTGGTCGCCTCAGGAAGCTGCGTGATGATTCCATCAGTGCCGATGCGACGGACGAGGCGATCGCTCGGCTTGAGCCGCTCTTCGGGGGCCCCGATGCGCTCGGTGTCGAGATGGCCGTGCGGGCAGCCGGGCCCGACGCCCATCCCGAAACAATCGCGGTGTCACTGACGGTGTTGGTCGCCGAATTGATCGACTCAGACCAATGACTACGTGGTTCGCGGCCATCTCCATTCTGGCAACACCGAAATCCTGACGACCGCTCAGCCCGCGTTCACTCAGCCCGCGATGAGTTTGTCGAGCATCGCCACGAGCGTTGGCCTCCTTCGATGTTCCTCTCGCAAGTCGACCAGATATGTGTGATGTTCGGCAGCGAGCCCGGCCGCTTCAGCAGCGCGTCTTGCATTCTTGAGCTGCTTGACCGCAGCCCGATACGCCCGTCGGTCGGTCGTTTCCAAGATCGACTCGACAACCCGCACATACACCTCGACCGACGCGGCTGGGTCGACAACCTCGTAGGCCTCCGCAAGTCGCACGAGCCGCTCGTTGCCGAGCTCATCACCATCTTCGACCGCGAGGCCCCAAGCCGCCTCGACCTCACCCTCGGCCAGCAACACATCGACCAGGGAGCCACGGTCTCGACGCCCGAGCACTTCGCGAGCGTCCGCAACGTGTGCATCCCATGATCCAACCGCGTTAGCCGCATCACGCAGAAACGCGTAGGTCGATGTACTGGGCATGTTCTGATGGTGGTCCAGCCGCACGCCGAGAACAGCGGCCGAATCCCCCTTCGCATCGTGTACGCCGGCGGCGATGTCGTAGAGCTGTTTGACCTGCCATCCGCTGGTTGCCTCGATGCCACGCTCGGCCCATCGCAGGGCGTCGCCGTCGCGCCCCAGCTCCAGCATCGCCTCGGCCACACGCGTGTATTGATGCGGCGACGACAAGTCTTGTCCGAGCAGCGCAACGACCGCGTCAACGTCGCCATCGAGAACGGCAAGGCGTTCGATTGCGTTCTTCACGGCGAACGGCATCCGAGCTTGAGCTGAGCGCTCGGCCACGGCGTTCCGGTAGGCGGCCATTCCCTTGTCACCCAAAGCGGGGGCGTATAACACCGGGTCGATCGTGAAGAAGTCCTGATCGTCGAATCCGAACTTGATCATCCACCGAGCCAGCGTTTTCGGCTCCGCCACCCCCGCGAGAGCTACCTGCTCGTGGATCGCCAACAGCCGGTGTGCGACGTCGCCCATCATCCCCGACGAATCATCAGACTTCAGGATCACCTTGACGACCCGACCGACCGAGAGTTCGATCAGTTTCAACAGCTCCCTCGATGGATTGTCTTCTGCTTCGGCCTCGATCGCCTCGACCACCACACCTGCGTCGAGCGCCCACTCATTTGCCTCGCGGTAGTCCAAGTGGCGCCGCGTCCTCAGCACGGCGTCGGCCTCAGCCCGCAAGATCGCAACGCGGTCGGCGGGCTCGGCTACAGCAAGCCGCACCGCTGCGGCGATCGCCGCCGACTCAGTGGCCGCACGTTCCAGCAGCATTTGCGCGGTCGATTCATCCAACTGTTTGATGATCTCCGCCAGCGGTTCGCCATCCTCGCTCATCATCGCTCGGTTCGGCTCAAGAGCCGTCCTCGCTATTGCCCATCTGCCTTTCGAACGCCTGTCGGATGAGCCCCATCACGTAGGGGATCGATTCTTCGTTCTCAACGATCACATCGACGTTCCCATTTCCCCAACGGCCAGCGTTGGTCACGTCATTGGCGAGCCCACGCGGGTCGTGCAGGTCGTGGAAGTCGAGGTTGATCGTCAGGCGTAGCCGTTTCGCCTGAGGCACAACGTCGACAAAGTTGGTCTCCGCCTTGTACGCCACATAGAGCTTCAGAAACTCCTCGGTCACGCAGGGGTCGAGGGCCAACACGTTTGCGCTGAGCAGATCGAAGAGGGCGCGGGTTTGCTCAGATCCCACAAGATGCTTGTGATCGGCGATGGAGTAGCCCGGACTCGGCGCGGCCTTCACGGGTCGGTAGGAGTCGAGGACTTCGACCGGCAGCGTTGGCGCAATCCAGACATCGGTGAATCGTCGTCCGAGCTGCTCGGCACGTTCTTGGATTGTCGTCTCGTTCCACGTGTCCAGCGCACCGAGTCCTTCGTTCACGCGCAGCGGACTCTCGCTGAATCCGCCGGCCATGTCCCGTTTCGTGGCGAAGCCGTGATCGCTGTACTCCGAGTTGTAGCCAGTCAGCGTCAGGTTCCCCAAGGTATGGAGCCAGGTCGAGTGGACACGCTCCCAGTCCTCGCCAAGTGACTCCCGCCATTCGCTGGACAAGTTCACGTTCTGCGGCATTATGTGCTCAATCGTGTAGTCATCGACCGGCACGCGTTCCTTGCGGCCGTGGTTCTCCAGTCGGCGCAGCCAATAGCTACGTCGAGGGAAGTGGTAGAGGTCGCGCTGTCGCAGCTCGCGGGCGAACTCCTCGTCGGCGGGGAATCGCCGGTAGGACGGCAGCAGAAGGAACGCGGCCTGGAGCGACTCCAGATACCGGCTCTTGTCGAGGCCCTTGGCGAAGTTTGCGAAGGTCTTGTTCAAGGAGTTGGTTGGAATTGCGCAGACTGCACGTCTGAAGACGTAGCTCTCGATCAACCGGACCGACTGATAGAACTCGTCTCGAGACAGTCGATCGTTCGCGTAGTCGTCGTAGAGCTCGAGCAAGAGCGGGTACGCAACGTCGACTTTCAGTTCCCTGAGGTCGGAGAATGCCTGGGACAGGAGCGGGTCGGTCTCCCCGCCGAGGGCCATGGCGCAGTAGTAGCTGGCGAACATTTGGATGTCCGCCACAAGTGCCTCGACGCCGCGCTCTGCTACCTCCGGAGTGCGGGAGTGTGATTTGAAAGCTTCATACACATCTCGAATCCGAGGGACCTCGCCGGTCCGCAGGGTGAGGAAGTGGCGCATAAATCCGTCGAAATGCAGGCCATAGGCTTCCTGGCCGAACGCCACCTCCATCGGCCGCCAATAGTCCTTGTACAGCGCTGCCTGCTGCTTTGGTTGCTGGCCCATCAGGACGAAGTTGCGGATGAGATCGGCCTGGCTGAGTTCACGGCCGGTGGAGTTCATGCTCTCAAATATGAGTTGCGGATTGTCCTGGTCGCGGCTGAGAGCAATATCAACGACCATGAGTTTGGCGAGTCCATGACAAAGCGGCACCAGATCGCCGTCGAGGCCTTCGATCAGGTCTTCGAACAGGGCGAAGTTGTCGAGCAGCCGCACCGAGTTTGCTTCGGGCGGTGGCTTCTGGTCCACGAGAGCGAGGAGCGTCTCTCGGTCCGTCTGGGTGAGAAGTAGTTTGTATGCTCGCTCTCCTTCCTCGAGCGCGTTGAGGAGGTAGTAGTTGCGAAGCTTTTTCGCGGAGAACCCATCTACCGGCTCGGTGCCCTCCGGAAGCTGCCGTGCAAGCGCTTCAAGGAGGATGGTCATGGTCGTTAGACGCTGTTGCCCATCGATGACGAGCAATGGCGACTGGCTCGACACTTGGGAGAGTCCCTCCTCGATGTAGACGATCGAACCCACGAAGTGCGTACTGACCCGCTCGTCGGAGCCGGTGCGCATGATGTCGTCCCAGAGCTGTTGGCACTCAGCAGTCGTCCACGAGTACGTGCGCTGATAGATCGGGATGATGAACTGGGGCGACTTCCGCAGAAAGTCGAGCAGCTTGACTTCGGTGGCCTTCACGCCGTCACCTCGCTGAGTTCGTTGATGATTTCGAAGATCCGGTCGAGGTCGGTGGCGACGAAGATCGTTTCGGGTCCTTCCGGCGCGACGCCGACGTAGGGCGTCTCGTAGATGCGTTTGGCGCTGACCACCCCTCGGTCGACGAGTTCGTTGATGATGAGGTTGACGAATTCGATCTGGTTCTTGCTGTAACGCTTGTCGTCGAGAAACTGAGCGAACGCGGCTTTGGCGGCCGCTTGGTCGAGGCCGACGAGCGATCGGATGAAGAGGCCAAAGTTCCCGGCTCGTTCGCTGGCTGCCTCGAAGGTCTCGTCGTTGCCGATGCCCGCGGCAACGAGAATGCGCTGCAGCTCGGCAATGTCTGCTTGGGTTAGCGGTGCACCTGACCGAACCTTCACTACCGCCGCCTCCGCGAGGTTCTGTTTGAGGAAATGCTCGGCCTTCTTGCGGAACTGGAGGAACTCGGTGCTGGCGATCGCTCCCCCGGTTCCTGGTAGTTCGATCTGTTCGCCGTCGCCGATCTCGTCGGTGAAGTCGGAGTAGATGACGCCCTTCTTGGATCGCTCGATGAGTGGCACGAGCAGCCGCAACTTCTTGCGCACTTCTTCGAGCATCGGGTAGCTGACGTTCACCCACCACTCATCGGCTTGGAGGTCTTGGATCAGTTCGAGCTGCTCGGCGATCACGGGAATTGTTTGCTGGTCTTCCAGCGCACCGGCAATGTCGATGATCTTGCGGCGCTGCCGCTCGAACGGTTCGCCTTGCAACACACCGAGTTGGGTGTTCAAGACCAGCACGTCGAAGCGTTTGGCATCTTCGTGGTCGGGGTCGAGCTCGGTGGGCAGCTGCGCGACCCGGTCGGCCAATGCCGCGAGATCTCCAACTGACAATGTGTCCCATGCTTGGCCTTCACGGAACTTCTCGACGAGTTGCAGATGTGGGCGCACCAGGAAGTTGTTGGCGTTCATCGACGCGATGGCTTCTCGGAGCACGCCGGCGACTTCGGCTCGTTCGTCGTCGTGGGCGTGGATTGCATCGAACGCTTGAATCAGTTCGAGTCGTGCTTTGAAGATCTGCTCTGCGAGCGGAGTGCCGCCCGTCCCTTCGGCTGGGAGGAGCTCTTGGCTGAAGTATTCGAGGTTCTGGCAGAAGTCGAACACGTTGAAGTGCGTCTTGTCGCGCTCAGGCCCGAACAGTTCGGGGCGCAAGCGCGTGCCGCGGCCGATCATCTGCCAGAACTTGGTCTTTGACCGCACGAGCTTGAAGAACACCAGGTTGACGACCTCTGGCACATCGATGCCGGTGTCGAGCATGTCGACCGAGATCGCGATGTGTGGGGTCTTTGCGGGGTTGGAGAAGTCGTCGATCAGGCTCTGTGCGTACTTCACGTTGTGGGTGATGACCCGAGCGAAGTTGCCGTTGTCGAGCTTCGGGTAGTTGACGATGAAGCGGTCGTAGATGTAGTCGGCGTGGCGCTGGTTCTTGGCGAAGATGATCGTCTTGCCCAGACGGTCACCTCCGGCCACCTTCACGCCGTCGGTCATCAGCCGTTCGAGGGCCTTGTCGACGGTGTCTTCGTTGAACAGGAACTTGTTGAGCGCTGCGGCGTTGACTTCGTCGGGCGGGTCGAGCGGGTTTCCGTCATCGTCTTCGCCCCAGTCGAACTCGTCCCACTCGTCCTTTTCGTCTTCGGTGAGGTCGCCGTAGTTGATGCCTTCGCGTACGAACTTGAGGGGGACCGACACGCCCCGTGGTGGCACGAGGAAGCCGTCGGAGATGGCGTCATCGAGGCCGTAGGCGTCGGTCGGCACACCGGTCTCGAGGTCGAATAGGTCGTAGGTGTTCTTGTCGACCTCGTCCTTCGGGGTCGCGGTGAGACCAACCAGGAACGAGTCGAAGTACTCGAAGATGCCCCGGTACTTGCGATACACCGACCGGTGAGCTTCATCGATCACGATCAAGTCAAAATGGCCAACGCCGAAGCGGCGTGTGCCGTCGGCCCGGTACTCATCGATCTTGCCCACCATCGTCTGATACGTCGACACGTACACGCGGCCGTCCTCGCCGCCTTCGGTGACCAGATTGACCGGCGCCGAATCGGGCAGGTGCTGTTTGAACGCGTTGACCGCCTGGTTCACCAGCGCGGTGCGGTCTGCCAGAAACAGCACGCGTTTCACCATGTTGGCCCGCATCAACAAATCGGTGAGAGCGATCACGGTCCGGGTCTTGCCCGCGCCGGTGGCCATGACCACCAAGGCCTTGCGTTGCTTGTCGTTGTCGAAGTGCTCAGCGATCGCCCGGATCGCGCGCTGCTGGTAGAAGCGACCCGAGATCTCGTCGTCGACATCGAGCGTCGCCAGCGCCACCTTCGATGAGCGCCGCCCGATGGCAAGGGCCAACTCGTCTTTGGTGAGGAACCCCTGAACCGACCGCGGCGGATACGCAGTGTCGTCCCACAGCCAATGCTCGTAGCCGTTCGAGTAGAAGATGATCGGCCGTTGCCCGGTCATCTGCTCCAGACAGTCGGCGTAGAGCTTCGCTTGCTGCTGACCCGTCGGGGGCGAGACCAAAGACTTCTTCGCCTCGACCACCGCCAGTGGCAACCCGTCATCACCCCAAAGCACGTAGTCGACATAGCCGATGCCCGAATTCGATGGCATCCCCTGAACTTCGTACTCGACATCACGCTTGTCGACGAGCGACGTCCAGCCTGCTTCGGCGAGCAGTGCGTCGATCTTGTACTTGCGGGTCTCGAACTCGGACCAATCATGCGCCTCGACAGGAAGCGCCTCGGCCGCTTTCTTCGCAGCTGCGACTTCAGCGATCAGCGCCTGCCGTTCAGCTTCGAGCTGTTCGACCGTTCGTGTGAGCTCCGCAGCACGCTGCCGTGCCAGCTCGGTCTCTTCAGCTTCACGTTCGAGCTGTTCTTCGAGCTCCTGACGCGCAGTGAGCGAAGCCTTCTCAGCCTTGCCCGCATCCATCAACCCATGTGGATCGAACTTCACCGCAGGGTCAGGCTTGGACGAGCGGCCGTAGGTGAACGCCAGCCAGAAACAGTACTGGAACAGCGACGAGACAACCTCGACCGCTTCCAACTTCGTCGGCGGCTTCGACTCATGAACCGCTCGGTTGCCCGCCCGCTGCACCTTCTTCGCCACCGAGAAAACACGTCCATCAGCAAGAGCCTTGAACGCCGGCTCATTCAGGTACGCGTTGAGCTTGTCCTCATATGGCTGCGGCAACGACCGGTCATGAGCAAACGCCCACTTCACCCCGGACTCGAGACACTTGCGCGCATAGATGACCGCCGGCCCCGGATCGCTCAGCGCATGCCGCTCCGCCCACTCCGCCATCGCGAACTCATCAGCGAACTCCGCCTCCAGAAACGAAAACTGGCTCACAACTCACCCCGAAACGCCCGCTGTTGGAGCGACGCGAAGAGAGTGTCGACCTGGAGTTGCTGCTGTACCAAGTCTTCTCGAAGGCGCAGTCGATCTCGAACCAGGTCGCCGTACTTCAACTGGCTAGCGCTGCTGGGCGCAAGAACTACGAGTTTCTTTAGCTTTGTCACATTGATCCCTGGCATCACAGCGCCGCCGCTCATGACCCGAATTTGCTCCTGCACAGCACGGCTTATTGTGAGCTGATCGGACAGAAAAAGTGGATCAACCTCTGCGCTAGGTCGGACTCTGAGAAGATCCGAGTGCATGATCCCGTCAGGAAAGCCCGCCGGGTAGACGGCGCAGTTGCCAACTGTGCCCTTTCTCGTCATCACGATGTCCCCCGGCCGAATCGAGAAGCTCTCCAGCTCGGATGCTTTCGCAGGCTCAAGGAACTCAATGGTTTTCGTGCGGAAGTGGCGGTTCACCTGCGGGATTCCCCAGAGAGGGACACCCGCAGTTCGATATTCGCTGTGGGCTAGTTGGGTGCCGAATGGGCCGCATTTGACCCCGTCTTTGCCTTCTGCGAGCTCAACCAGCGGCACCTCCCTCAATCCTTGAGGGTTCACGGCCGGGTCGCCGAATATGTCGATGAAGATGGCTTGGGTGAGGGTGTCGAGCTTGGCGAGGGCCTGGCGGCGTTTGGCTCGGAGCGCATCGGCCGCGTCCAGAATCGCCGCAATCCGGCGCTGCTCCTCAATCGGCGGCAACGGGATCTGGAGTCTGACCAGCCAGTCCTTTCCGAATGTCGCTTGGTTGACCCACTGCTTGCATCTCGCTCCGAAGAACCCTCGTTGATACTCACGTTGGAGCCATCGGGCGAGGTACTTCGGTTCGAGGTGGCTCGTGTCAGCTCGAAGTCGGATGAAGTGATTGCTATAGACCGCAGGTTCGTCACACCCAGGAAAGTAGGCAGACTTTCCAACAAGGTCTGGACTGTTCGTCGCGTTGAAGAGGACATCGCCAGGGGCTAGCAATGCCCTTTCAGCCCGTTTGCCGCCCGGCGTGACCCGCCGTCGCTTTCCAAGTATGAGCGAACCATCCCGCGCCACGTTGTTCATGCGAAGCTGAAAGAGGCCATCATCCAAGTTGTCACCAGATGCAAACCCCGGCGACGCATCCGTCAAGACGTCCCCAAGCACGACAGCCTTCACGCCAGCATCGCTTTCAGGTCTTCGATTCCATGCTGGATCTCGGCTTCGAGGGTGGTGAGTTCGTCGAGGATCTCGCTTGGGGCTGGATGGTCGATTTCTTCGTAGACGATCTCTTTGTAGCGGTTGATGCTGAGGTCGTAGTCGTTAGCCGCGATGTCGGCTTTGGGCACGCAGAAGCTCTGATCGATTCGGGAACGCTCGGCTTCCCTCCCATCGCGTTCGGACCAGCGGGCCAACGCGTCAGGCAAGTTGTTCCTGGCGTGTTCTTCCTCGGTCAAGACCGCTCGAACACCGAGCTCGTCTTGAGCAAGTAGCGGCGTGCGTTTGTCGTCGAGGCTGAGGCCGTCGGCTTCGAGGTCGTAGAACCAGACGTGGTCGGTGCCGCCCGAGTTCGTCTTGGTGAACAACAAGATGGCTGTCGATACACCGGCGTAGGGCTTGAACACCCCGGAAGGCAACGACACGATGCCATCGAGCTTCTGATCCTCCACCAGAATGCGGCGGAGCTCTTTGTGGGCCTTGGTCGAGCCGAACAACACGCCGTCGGGGACGATTACGGCGGCTCGTCCGCCAGGCTTCAACAACCTGAGGAAGAGGACGAGGAACAGCAGCTCGGTCTTCTTCGTTTTGACGATCTGCAGGAGATCCTTTGCCGTGCCTTCGTAGTCGAGTGACCCAGCGAACGGCGGGTTGGCGAGCACGAGGCTGTAGGCCTCGAGGTCTCCGGCGTGTTCTTCGGCGAGGGAGTCTTGGTATGTGATCTTCGGGTTCTGAACGCCGTGGAGCTGCATGTTCATCGATCCGATACGCAGCATCGTGTTGTCGAAGTCGTAGCCGTGGAACATTGCGTCGTCGAAGTGCTTCGACAGGGCAGGGTCGCTGAAGGCGCTCGGGTGTTCGTCACGAATGTACCCGGCCGCCGCGACGAGGAACCCGCACGTGCCGCTCGCCGGGTCACAGATCGTGTCGGTAGGGGTAGGGGCGGTCATGGCGACCATCAGCTCGATGATGTGACGAGGGGTGCGGAACTGTCCGTTCTGGCCGGCAGTGGCGATCTTGCCGAGCATGTACTCATAGACATCGCCTTTGGTGTCGCGGTCCCCCATCGGGATCGCGTCGAGTCCATCGACAGCCTTTTGGAGGAGGGCCGGTGTAGGAATCGATAGCTTTGCGTCGCGCATATGACGGGCGTGGGTGCTGTTCTTGGCTCGTTCCTGCAGGAATGGGAATACGTAGTCGGCCACGAGGTCGAACATTGCCTTCGCGTTGCCGAGCTCCTTGAACCGAGACCATCGCATCTCTTCATAGGCAACGCCTGATGCTCGGCCTTCCGGAGTGAAATCGCCCGCCAGAAACACCGGGGCATCGATGGGCTTGCCCGTTCGGTTGGCCTTGTTCTCCGCAAGGGTCTGCTGTTCGTCGAGGCCCTTGATGAAAAGCAGGTAGGTGAGTTGCTCCATCACCTCGAGCGGGTTCGAGATACCTCCCGACCAGAAATCGTTCCACACCGCGTCGATCTGTGACTTCAACTCACCGGTGATCATCAATTCCCCTTTGCGAATTCCACGCTTCGATCTCGGATTGCAACCACATCTTGCAGCGGCCCTGGCCCAGGTCGACAACCGGCCTCGGCATGTCCGTGTATCGGCGCTGATAGAGCGAAACGGTGTTTCGCTGCGCGAGTCCGAGCAGGTCGGCGACACCCTGCGCGTCGATCAGTTCATCCGTGTCCACCGTTCGGCCCATCACGACCAAGCCTACAAGTGTTGACAGGGCCCTGCCAGCACCATGTTCGCTTGACCTGGAACCGTTTTCGCCGCTTTCAGGGTCAAGGGGCCGCCCGGAGGGCGGAGGTGAGGACACGGAGCGCAGCGGAGTCCCGGAGCCGACCCTTGACGCAGCATCGTTTGCGCACAATTGGGTTGGTCCACCACCTGGGGTGGACCTGGCTGCCTCGCGCGTTTCTTGTGTCTAGCGGCCTCGGGTGAGGGCTGGGCCTTGGTGTTCGTTGGCGATGTGGTGCTCGTGTTGGATGGCCTGGCGGAGTACTTGAACGGCGTTCGATAGGAGGCCTTTGCTGTGGTCGTGTCCGGCAGCGCCGATGCTCGGTCCGTCGATTTGGTTGTACGCGTTGTCGTGTTGGTCGAGGGTTCCCGCTGCGATGTCCCAGGCGTGACGGGTCTTGCCAGTCTCGGGTCGTGCTCCGAGTGCGTCGATGACGTGGCCAGGCTGATCGATTGCTGCGCCGCGGCTTCGGTTGCGTCGATCGCCGATGAGCCGTTGGTCGATGTCTTCGAGCTGCGTTTCCGTTTGAGGTCGTCGTTCGTTCAGCTTCTCGGCTTGGGTGAGTTTGTAGTCGAGGTCGCTGAGCCGCTCGGTCAGCTGAGCGTGTTCTGCTCGGGCGGATTCGATCTGGCCGGGGTTTCGTTCGATGGTGCGGTTCGCTACTGCGATTTCGGTTTCGTGGCCTCGTCGGCGAAGGGGCCGGTCATGGTCAGCCAGCGCCTGCCGGGCTGTGCTCAGTTCGGTGTCGAGCTTCTTTGCGCTTGCATCTAGTTGCGTGCGTTGTTCGAGGGTCCGGTTGTAGTCGTCGCTGAGGTGCGGGAGGTCGTGGTCGAGCTGGGAGAGTGTCGATGAGAGTGCCGCTCGTTGCTCAAAAAGTTGTCGTAGCTCGTGACCGGGCAGGGTTCCGGGCCGATGCCGCAAGTCGATGTCTGGTGAGTGGGCTGCGAGTTCGGCCTGGCGGGCGACGGCGGGCCGGTCGATCCAGTTGTTGGCGATCGAGCTGGCGAAGATCTCGACGGCGCTGTCTTCGCCGTTGGTGACGATGTAGGCGTCGTTGTGGTGACGGCCTCGGGTCATGGGGACGTAGACACCTCGGCTGTCGGTTGGCCCGTCGAGTAGGAGGATGGACCGGTCGACCGTTCGACCTTGGGATGCGTGGCTGGTTTGGGCGTAGCCCAGCTGAACATGTGCGGCGACATAGTCGGCGGGCAGCTTCACGGTCCCGCTTCGACCCTGGACCGTCAGCGCGCCGTCGCGGTGCACCGTGTCGATGGCCCACTGGTCGCGGTTGCGAATGGGTAGGCCCTGGTCGGTGTGGAGTTGTCGGTGGTTGCGGCGGGTCACGATCTCGTCACCGACGTGCAGCCGGTAGTCGCTGGCCTGAACGCTGCGACTCGTCGGGTCGATCTCGCCGGCCGTGATGCGACGCTGTTGGGCGTGTTGATTGAGGCGGGTGACCGTGTCGTTGCCAGGGGCAACGAGTAGCACGGTCTCGCTGTTGGCTCGGGCGACTTCCCAGGAGTCGAGCGCTTGTCGTTCCATGCGGGTTGCGGTGCCGCCGTGGATTCGACCTTGCAGCTCGTAGGTCTCGGCGATGGAGGTGTCGCCTCGTCGGAGTCGCAGGCTGGCCTGTCGTTCCCAGTCGTTGGAGAACCGGTGGACTTCGTCGAGTTCGATGGCGCCGTGGGTGTCAATGAGGTGCTCGAACATTCCTCCCCGCCCAACGGAGGAGAACTGCATCGGGTCACCGACAAGCGCCACTCGCCACCCTCGACCGTCGGCGAGAGCGCAGAGTTTGTCCAGCTTGTCGGTCGGGGCCATGCCAGCTTCGTCAACGATCACGGTCGATCCGGCGGGGAGGTTGTATCGGTGGTCTGGCGGTCGTTCGAGGCTGTGTTCGTGAAGGAGTTTGTCGATCGTGTCGGCGGCGACGCCGGTCTCGGTCGACAACACGTCGGCAGCTACCGCTGATGGGGCGACACCGAACACGGCACGGCCGTCGGCTTGGAGCTGCGCTACCGCTGGCGCGAGAGCGGTGGTCTTTCCCGTCCCGGCTGGGCCAACCACGAGGACCAAGTCGGCATCGCCAGCGATGCTGGCGGCGGCTTCGGTTTGTGGCCCGGTGAGCTCGACTGGTGACCGGTGGGCCGCTTCGGGGCATTCGATGGGGTCTGCGCTACAAAGCTGCCGCTCCAAGTAAGTACGCCCCGGCGGATAGCCTGGATGACAGTGGCCACAGGCATGGGCAAAGTATTTGATATTGC
>ENA-ORXT01004507-ORXT01004507.1-marine-metagenome-genome-assembly--contig:-NODE-4507-length-14334-cov-5.459143_pt1 | contig 14334 bp, 9 predicted proteins | sample MGYA00237868_ERZ511482 | MGnify/ENA metagenome assembly ERZ511482 | reverse complement strand
ATGTTCGGTTACATCGGTGACTTGCGTACGATGACCTCTGGTCGTGGTCAGTTCTCTATGGAGTTCGGTCACTACGCGCCTTGCCCAAATAATGTTGCTGAAGCAGTCATTAAAGAGACGAAAGAGCGTGAAGCGGCGAAGTAGATTGCTTTATTTAAAGCGCTTGCTTGAATCGCCTATTAGGTTGCTCGTTTGAGTTATTTGCTTTAAGAAAGATAAAACGGCCGGAGAATTAGATTCTTTGGCCGTTTTTGCTTGGCTCTTCTGGAATTCCCGTAGTCAGAGAACCTTCTCAATATCAACGAAGTCTTCAACCTCAAGAGACTTATTAATAAACTCCTTAACACACGAATACGCTAAACATCTCTCTTTTTCATTAAGTCGGTCAGATGATGTCAGCATCACCACAACCGCTGTTTTATTACCGAATTGCTCGTAGTTTTCAAGAAACTCGAAACCATCCATGCCTGGCATAGTGATATCTAGCAGGATTAATTCAGGTGCTATGGGTAAGGAACCTAAAATATCCAAAGCTTCCTTGCCATCAAATGCAGTCAGCACTTCAATATCTTTATTGTATTTTTTGATTGCAAATTTTGCGATCAATTGTTCACTTTTACTATCTTCTACTAGCAGTATTGTTTTGATTTCAATAGACATTTTTTGCATCCTTTGACGTTTATGAAATTAGCGGCAGGTAGACAATAAACTCAGTGCCGGGCTGTTTATCGACATGCTTAATTGAGGCATTTAGCTTAGCAATACTCTTCTTAACCATGTAAAGACCCAAGCCAGATCCGTAAGATGTATTGGGGTGGAAGCGCCTAAACATGGTGTAGATATCATTGTGATACGCCTTAGGGATCCCCAATCCATTGTCTTCAATACTGATTTTACAATGATTTTTCAATAACCTAGCGGTAATGTTTATAAATGCATCTTCTCTTTGATAGTCCTGATATTTAACGGCATTGGATAGCAGGTTGTCGATGACTAGCGATAGCAAGTCTTTTTGCGCGACGATGGACAAATCGTCATCACACTTAAGATTGATGGTAACTCGGTCCATTCCTTCTGCATAGGCTAGATTATCAATGGCTTCATTAAATAGAGACTTTAGCGAAATGTCTGCTAGCTGCAAGTTTTCCTGATTTAATTTCGACAGTTTTAGAATGTCCGCCACTAATAGCTCAAGTTTGGTGAGTGAGTTTTGTGCGTGCTCTAGAAACTCAAGTGACTCTTTAGCTTGATCTTCTTCAATCAATGACTGACTGATCTGTAAAAGTTTGATAGATGAGATGAGCGGTGAGCGCAAGTCATGTGAGGTGCGATAAGCAAACTCTTTAAGCTCAGCATTGACTTCCAATAATTCCAGTATCATTTGCTTACGGTCTGTTATATCTCTCGCGATGCCTAAGATAAAGCTGGCGCCTGCTGCATCTCTAAAATGCTGTTTTTTGGTCAGCAGTGTTCTGTATTGGCCATCGGGAAACTTGATGGTTTCCTCCACTTCTGAAAAGCCTGTCTGAAAGGCCTTCTTGTCTTCTGTGAGGAATAAATCAGCTTCCTCAGCAGAGTATTCTTCTAAGGTAGTGAATCCAATCACTTTATCGCGTTGCTCAGGCGGGTAAAGCTGTAAGAAAGCTAGATTGGCATCTACAATCCGAAAGTCAGCATCCTTCACGAAGACTAAATCGGAGCTAACCTCCATTATCAAACGTTGAAATGATGAATCGTTGTCTTGTACATCATTATGATCTGTCATTCCAATCCCCGCCTATGCTGTTCCAAACCCATAACTGGGGTATTTTTTGACCGCTACTCAATGTGGGGCAGTTTTATCGTTCTGGCTGAACCCATTACTTTTTCAATTTGGTCGTTGATTTGGCGGCGTCTAATGGCGTAACGAATACATCTAGACAGCAACACAGCATTGGCATCTTTTTTGTCAAGCAAATCCAGTATCCCGTGCGACAGCAGTAACGCATTCAAACTATTATCAACGGCAGCAGTGAGCACAATCATCGGTATGTCTATCTGATGCTTAGAAAACTCATTCACTAGATCGATGGCCGTTTCATTGTCTAGGTAATAGTCAACTAAGCAGACATCTATCGCTTCAGATTTGGCTATTGCTTTCGCTGAAGCGATATTCTCAGCAATAAAAGGCGTGATCTCGAAATCGCTGATTTTATTTAACTCAAAGTCCAGTACTTTTTGATCGGCTGCCTGATCATCCACAATTAAAACATTGATAGCGCTTTGAAATTCAGAGGTATCTAACACCTCAATGGCATTATTGATACTTCTATGTAACTCTGAATAAGCGACGCTCATGCCTTTCTCTGAGTAGATGACTTGCGTGATATCACTAAAGGTAATGGCCACCCCAGTATTCTGAGAGGTGTCGGCGTAACTGTAGGAGTGAATGGATATTTTCAATACTCGGTGGTCATTCGTAGCAACTTCATGTTCAATCGATTCTCCGGTAGCAAAAACCTGAGCAACATCCGGTAACATATTATCGTATTCGATGTTTTTAGAGAGATGGTGTAATGGTCGTCCAACGTCAGTATGGCGCAGGTTTACATATTGAGCGACGGCGTTTGTGTAACGCCTGACGCTCATGGCTTCATCAAGGAAAATGATGCCGATCTTCGATAGATTGAGTACCTCGTCTAAGTCGTTAGTGGTTTGAGATATTTCAGAAATTTTCTCCTGATATTCAGAATTAACGGTATAGAGTTCTTCATTAACGGATTGCAGCTCTTCATTGGTGCTTTGTAGCTCTTCGTTCGCGGACATCAACTCTTCATTGGAAGACTGGAGCTCTTCATTGGTGGTTTCAAGCTCCTCAATGGTTACTTGCAAGCGCTCTTTGTTCTTGGTCAGTTCAAATTCTAAATCTTCAATGCGCTGCCTTGATTGCTCACTGACATCGAACGAAACAGATTTGACGAATTTTTTATCTGAGGTGGCGTTTTCTTCTTCAAATACCAACCAATAAAAACCGGGAGAGGTTTCCATATCGTGCTCTTTCAGGTAACTAACGCGTAGGCTCAGTGCAATTGATTCGCCATCAAAGAGGGTGTTTACGCCCGTGTAGTATACCTCTTCGCCCGAGCTACTCGCGCGGTGCAGGGCGCTGGTGACGGCGATGCTAATATCTTCATTAACCAAGTCATTGACATTGGTGCTAATGCGACCCGGCGGCAGGCGACGAATGAAACGTGTCACATCACCATAGACGTGAAGCGCTTCGTGATGCTCATTCAATAAAATGCAGGGAGGTGCATATCGAGTAATCAGTGACTGATTAGCAAACCCAATAGCAGATGCATTGGTATTGACGCCCCGATAGTTTTTCATCAGGCGTGTCACTGAGGGGATGGGTTGAGTGTCTACGTGTGCTGTTGGTGCCATGGTATGTTGCACAGCATTCATCGGGATGCGAGAGTTGTCCCGCTTCCTGTACATGCGATTGCGCTCGTTGATCACTTCGAAGTAGGGTGCAAGGTCACCTAAGCTTTCTGAGGAGCCGAGGAACAAGTGGCCAGAATTGCGAAGTGCAAAATGCAGAGAAGCTAAGACCTTTTTTTGGATCGCGTGTTGGAAGTAAATCAGAATGTTACGGCAAACGACCAAGTCCATATTGGAAAATGGCGGATCAACGATCATATTGTGCGTTGCAAAAATAACCGTCTGCCGTATGGCTTTATCAACTTGGAAACTCCCATCGGGGGTCCTGATAAAATAAGTACTGAGAATTTTGGGATCGATATCATGTTCGATATCTTCACGGTAAATACCATTGCTTGCGCTGGAGACAGAGTCTGAATTGACATCAGTGGCAAACACTTTAATGGTGCGTTTCAGGCCTTGTTTTTTAAGCTCATCAGCAAATAAAATACCCAGCGAGTAAGCCTCTTCACCGGTAGAGCAAGCTGCCGACCATACGCGTATGGTATCTCCCTCTTCTGATTGTGAGATGACTTGTGGGATGATGTCATTTTTGAGTAGATTAAATGCGTCGTCGTCCCGGAAAAAACGGGTCACCCCAATCAATAGCTCTTTACTGAGTATCTCGGTTTCATGAGGGTCTTTGAACAGTAGCGTTAAGTACTCGTGCAACGTCGTTAGCTGTTTAATGGTCATGCGCCGTTCTATACGACGGGCTACTGTAGAGGGTTTATACTTTGCGAAATCTATTTCGCTTTTAGTCCTTAGTACATTGAAAATTTCGGCCATGATATCGGCATTGCCCTGAATGTTTTCTTTCAGGAGTTCAATATCACCGCTGACTAACGGATGGCGTATGTAAGATTCAAGTTGCAGCCCCATTTCTTCGGGTGGGAGAATAAGATCGATAACGCCGGTGTTAATGGCGCTGTTTGGCATACCATCAAATTTTGCACTGGCAGGGTCTTGTGCGATAACCAGGCCTCCGGCCTCTTTCAGTGCCTTGATTCCGCGACTGCCGTCGGAACCGGTTCCTGATAGGATGATGCCGATAGCTTTGTGTTGCTGGTCTTCCGCTAATGATCGGAAGAAAATATCGATAGGAAGACTTAAACCTGAGTCGGGAACCTTGTCCGACAGCATCAGTAGGCCTTGTGCAACAATCATGTTTTTCTTAGGGGGAATCAGGTAAATGGTATTGGGTTCAATACGCATACTATCTGTCACATTATTAACTGGCATAGCCGTATGCTTGCTCAATAGCTCTTGCATCATGCTCTTAAAGTCAGGTGAAAGGTGCTGGACAATAATAAAGCTTGCCCCTGTGCTCCTAGGCAGGTTTTGCAGCAGTTGTTGCAGCGCTTCTAGCCCGCCTGCTGAAGCGCCGATGCCAATATAATGGCTAGGAAGCACAGGTGTTAGCTGTTTATGGTCGTCTTGAAGTGTGCCAAGCATGTCGTCGTTCCCCTTTTCAATCAACCCATTGAGTAATATATTTGCTGCGAACACATTTTTTTTGTGTTAAATATAAACACTGTGTTAGATTATACCACATCAAACCTAGACAATAGCTAGGTAGCAAGTACAAGGGTTAATTAAAAAAATAATGTCTAATCTTCCTTCAGAGTTCAAACCTTTCTATCGTGATAGCCTGCATACAAAACCAGATTTTGATAACTGCGTTAAAACAGCAATTGACGCTTTTCAACATTTGCTTTTTGACCCAAAGGCAACAACCAAGATATTTCCTCTTCTGCTCAAGCATATCGAGACAATAACGGACAGTGAGTTCAGTACTATATTAATCCTCGATAGTGAAAAGGATGCATCGGTCACTACTGGCGCAATAGGAGGGGAGCCTGCGAGTACAATATTGGGCGATAGTAACTTCGTGAACCCTTCAGTGGTACGTGAATGGCTAGCGACGGAAACGCTGGCTAAAAGCCCCACTTTTTTCAATTACTCGATTCCAGCGACTTACCAGCGGTTATTGTTAAATGCCGATAACGTCTCTGGTCTCATGGTGTTGCCCATAATGACTTTTACCCAGCTTAGAGGGCTGTGCATTATTGCAAAAAGTCAGGGTGGTTATTCAGATTCTATGATTCGTCGCTTAATGCCACTGCTGGGGTCAGTAGTTTGCGCCTTACAAAGCGCTCACTCTATTAGAAACAACATACTTAGTATTTCCGCTAAGGCTTCGGATAGTAATCTTCTCAATTCTGTTTTATCCAATTCACTGCTGGGTATATTATTAGTAGATAATTCTGGCAGGGTGGTTGTGAACAACTATGAGTCGCATCAGATGTTTATTGATGTCTGCCCAGAAAAATTTAAGGGCATATCGCTGATAGGTAAGAAAATACTGAGCTTGATCCCAAATTTTGAGGAGATGTCTAGATGGTCTCGGTCCCATAACCTTGCAAGCTCTGATCTGACCTCGACAGGCCCGCAGGTTTGGGGTAATCAGTCGGTATTGCGCGTTGATGGCTGTGCTTTCAAAGCGAATATTACAATCTTCACTCATACTCAAGTAGATCAAAACTATTCTGTTATTCAGCTGCAAAACACGACTCACATCGAGCGACGCGCAGAGGAGTTTCGAGAGGCTACTCAAAAACTGAGTGCATTGATGCATTTAGCGCCGGTGGCCATTATACAAGTAGACGCCAATTGGAACTGTGTGTTTGCTAACGACAAATGGTACGAGTTCACTGGGCTAACCGATGCTGAGAACCAAGGTAACGAATGGATTAATGCCTTACATAAGGATGACGTAGAAGACATACTTAAGCTGCTAAGAAAAGCAATAATCGACGGCTCGGAATTAAAGACAGAGTTACGATTAGTGTCGCCTCTGGGCAGCACTTTGTCGATGGACCTCAATGTTAAAACATTGTTTGATGATAATGGTATAACCCAGGGTTTTCTGGCTACCTTCGCTGATATTACTGAGCGGTTAATGACTCAAGATCGCCTCAGACACCTTGCGCAATACGATGAATTAACCGGCTTAGCTAACCGATCTTTACTAAATGAACGGCTCAGTGAAAGTGTGAGTAATGCAGGCTCAGAATGTGCAGAAATAGCGGTGTTTTTTATTGACCTTGATGGCTTTAAAGATATTAATGACACGCTTGGGCATGATGTAGGCGATAAGTTATTACAACGAGTCGCGGCGCGTATTTTAAACGCACTAAGGGCTGGTGATACGGTAGCGCGCTTTGGTGGAGACGAGTTTGTGGTACTGATACCTTCTATGCGGGACTTTAGTGAAGTAACGATGTTGGCAGAAAGAGTCGTTAATGTGGTTGGCAATGCTTACTCGATAGATGGGCATGATATTTATGTCACGACTAGCCTTGGCATTGCAGTGGGTGAAGCGGGTAGTACGACGCCTGCGCATATTCTAAAGCAGGCTGATACGGCCTTGTATTTCGCAAAATCACAGGGAAAAAATAATTACCGTTTATTCAATGATGATCTAAACAACAAAGCCAATATTCGTGTTCAGTTGACGCATCAGCTCAAGACTGGATTAGTAAAAGAGCGTTTCTATCTCACTTATCAACCACAAGCTAAGGCGGCTGACGATCAACTGGTTGGGTTTGAGGCACTAATTCGTTTCATTGATAACCAAGGTGCTGTTGTGTCGCCTGAACAATTTATTCCGGTGCTTGAAGAGAGCGGGATGATTATCGAAGTGGGTAGCTGGGTGATTCAAGAGGCTTGTCGCCAGTTACGACAATGGATGGATGAGGGATTGTTCCCTGACCGTGGTTATATGGCTATTAATGTGTCTCCAAAGCAGTTGTTAGATGATTCTGTGTTAACCGTGCTGTCTTCGGCCTGTAATAAATACAGGATCGATCCAGCTCAGTTGGTGATAGAGTTAACGGAGAGTGTCCTAATTGATCGACCTGAAAAAGTGAGAGCCATGCTGGGCAAGCTAAAGGCATTTGGTGTGCGATTGTCTTTGGATGACTTTGGTACAGGTTATTCGTCATTGGTCTACTTGCAAAACTATCCCTTCGACCATATTAAAATTGATCGGTCATTCATACAGAACCTGCCAAACGATGAAAACGACCAAAAAATAACAAAATCAATCATTGCGCTGGCCCATTCTCTAAATCTTTCAATTACCGCTGAGGGTGTTGAAGATGAAAATACTCTCAGGTTCTTAAGACAACATGGCGCAAATTATTATCAAGGCTATTTGCTTGGGCGGCCGATGAAGGCGGATGAGGCAGCGGCAATGATGGGCGTGTCTGCTTCATTTAATGATGATTCTAAGCGACGTCATCTTGCTAGCGTATGATTTCACCAGATTCAATAGTTTATTATATAAAATATCTTCCTATTGTTTTTTATTATTTGTAATAGAATCATGCTCTGATCACTACAGTGAGTGGAGAAATTGAATGAACAAATCAGTAAAACTAGCCCCAAGCTGGTTAGCAGCGATCGGTGATGAATTCGATAAGCCGTATATGCAAACACTCAAAGCGTTTTTAGTGGCTGAAAAAGCGGCCAATAAAAATATCCTGCCACACAGCTCGCTCTGGTTTAATGCCCTTAACAGCACGCCGTTTGATGAGGTGTCCGTGGTTATTTTAGGGCAAGACCCTTACCCCACACCGGGTCATGCACATGGGCTGTGTTTTTCAGCAATGCCCGAGGTGAAACCCCTCCCAAAATCATTGATTAACATTAATAAAGAACTAAATGACGATTTAGGCATCAATAACTCTCACACAGCTTATTTACAACCCTGGACACAGCAGGGTGTACTGCTGCTAAATGCGGTGCTGACGGTTATCGCAGGCAATGCAAACTCACATCAAGGTAAAGGTTGGGAAGGCTTTACCGATGCGATTATTAAAGCGCTAAACGAACGTGGCACGCCGGTGGTGTTTATTCTTTGGGGAAGCTATGCCCAGAAAAAAGCTGCTTTCATCGACAGCGATAAACACTGCGTGATTAAGGGTGTACACCCCTCGCCACTGTCAGCCTATCGCGGGTTCTTTGGTAGTAAGCCATTTTCTAAAACTAACGCGTATTTAGAAAGTGTCGGCAGGGCACCTATTAACTGGCAACTCTAATGAACTAAGGTAAAAAACAATGCAATATCGTGCTGAAATCGATGGGCTAAGGGCGCTCGCTGTTATTCCGGTCGTCTTGTTTCACGCCGGTATCGCAGGCTTTAGCGGTGGTTTTGTCGGTGTCGACGTTTTCTTTGTGATAAGTGGTTATTTAATCACGTCCATTATTTTAAGTGAGCAACAAAAACAGCGTTTTACGCTCATCAGCTTTTATGAGCGGCGCGCACGGCGCATCTTGCCTGCACTGATGTTAGTCGTTTTGCTCAGCACCGTTGCCGCTTGGTATTTATTGCTGCCAACGGAATTAGTGGATTACGGTAAAAGTCTAGCATCGGTGGGTTTGTTCGCGTCAAATATTCTTTTTTGGACACAAAGTAATTATTTCGCTCAAGCTTCAGAGTTTATTCCCCTGTTACACACGTGGAGTTTGGCCGTCGAGGAGCAGTTTTACTTACTATTTCCGTTATTTATGATCTGGACGGTCACGGCTAGAAAATCGATGCGGCTTTTATCGTTAGGCTTGGTGGCGATTGTTAGCCTGATTTTCTGTGAATGGGCGTGGCGAAATGCCCCTGAAGCTAATTTCTTTTTAGCCCCCTCACGCATTTGGGAATTATTGTTAGGTGTTTTTTGCGCTTTTTACTTACAGCAGCCACGAGCGCATTCAAGTGGTTTAAAACAATTGGGCAGTGCTGCTGGGTTTTTATTGGTGACCTATGCCATTATCTTTTTTGATAAAAGCATTCCGTTTCCCAGTGTTTATGCGCTCATCCCTGTCTTAGGGGCGGCGTTAATTATTTTGTTTACAGACAAAAACACCCTCGTCGGTAAGTTTCTCAGCCTACCATTCATCGTAGGGATAGGACTGATCTCCTACAGTGCCTACCTTTGGCATCAGCCATTATTTGTGTTTGCACGACTCAACAGCATGCAAGAGCTGGGGACGCCTATGCTGTTAGGGCTTAGTGTATTAGCTTTTATCATGGCTTATATAAGCTGGCGCTGGGTGGAGAAACCCTTTCGTAATCGTAATTGGTTAAGCCAAAGACAAATACTGTGGATGGCTGGGCTGTGTAGTGTGATTTTAATAGGTTTAGGACTGATATTCATCTTTGGTGGGGGTTTTGATGAAAGGTTTGTCACTTTGGCGAACGTAATCGCTACGATATAGTCTTATCTCTTTTCCAATAACGGGGGTTAAATATGAAAAATAAACAAAACACTTTGAGTTATGGGCTAGGACTGGCTTTAAGTTTGTTCACGTCTGCGATGCTGCTCAATACAGCGCAAGCAAACAGTCAGGACTTACTAAAGGCGGCCAATCCTGAAATTAACAGGCAATACGTAAAAGCTGAGTTTGGCAGGGTGCAAAACAAGGCGTTCAATGCCAATGATTCACGCAAGAAGCTACTAATTATTGGTGACAGTCAGGCGCAGGATTTTGTCAATAGCGCGATGGAGCATCAATTTTTAAAAGACTATCAGGTGCGTACTCGGCATATACCGGCAAAATGCCAACCGTTTTTAGGCGACCCTGCCCGATCTGGCGTTGAGAGCAAAGATAGAGCCTTTTGTGAAAATGTAGAAACGCTGAGTAAATCAATGCAGCAAATTGACAACGCCGATGTGATTATACTAGCGGCGCTGTGGCGAGATTGGGCGGTGTCACAACTGCCACAAACCATCGAAAATCTTGAACTTGACGCGGCGCAAAAATTGGTTGTGTTAGGGCGAAAGAGCTTTGGCAAAATTTCGCTGCGACACTACTTAAGAATGTCAGAAGATAAACGCAAAGCCTTGCGTAATCCAATTAATCAGGCGTTTTTAAATGCAAACCAGCAGCTGAAACAGCGATTGCCGTCTCATATGTTTGTAGATCAGTATGCGTTGATTTGCGGACAAGGACAACGAACGTGTCCGGTATTTACACCGAACGGCGAGCTGATTTCGTTTGATGGTGGTCACCTGACTAAGCCTGGAGCGAGTTACGTAGGGGAGCGAATCTTTACCAGCGCGGCACTGTCACAACTTAAGTAAACTCATTGTCTCCTGCACCCGTATTTATTGGGTTGCAGGATTTTTTAGTATAAAAAAGGGCGACCGAAAGGCCGCCCTAAAACTATCGCCGAAGCGATTATTTTAATGGCTCGTCCTAAGTGCAGGGGAGCCAGAGCCTGGGCGATCCTTGCCCCAGGTTTTGTTGCAGTTAGTGCCACCGTGGTGGGTAGCCCTAGAGCCGCGAATTGGATGAATTGCGTCTCTTGTAACATAAAGCGCAGAGAGTGATGAAATAAGCCCAGTCTTTACAAATTGCTTACAAAAGATTAATACGCACAGTCTAGGTTCATCTAGTACCGCCTATCATCTCAGTTGTTATTGCTTTGATGAATTTGATTCTAATGCAACTCACGCGCACAATGATAAAGAGACACACATTTACATAGGGAGAGACCATGAGACTTATCATCAGCTTGCTTGCGGCAAGTATGGCTATCGGAGTGGTACAGGCCGAGCAAACGCCTGTCACAAAAGAGGTAGCGACAAAATCTGTTGAAATGATTGAAGCAACAACGATAGCACTGCGTGGTCAGCCTTTTTATAAGCCAGACTTTACGCAGTTTAACTATGTTAAAGCAGATGCACCTTTAGGCGGCCTAATTAAAGATTGGGCCATGGGTACGTTTGATAACTTCAACGCATACTCGCGACGTGGTGACCCTGCAAAAGGGTCGAGCAATTTAAATGCTGACTTGATGGCCTCTTCAGATGATGATTTAAACGCACTGTATCCGTTAGTGGCAGAGAAGATTGTTTATGCTTCTGACTACTCAGAAATAACGTTTCACCTCGACTCACGGGCAGTGTTTCATGACGGTGTAAAAATTAAACCCAGTGATATCAAATTTTCCTACGAGAAGTTTACCAGCGGTGAAGCGCTACCGGGCTTGAAGGAATACTACAGCTTCGTGGAGAAGATCGAGCTTCTGGATGACAACCGAGTAAAGTTTTATCTCAATGAAAAGCGTACCAAAGCAAGAATGATGGCGCTTTGCAGTCTCACTATACTGCCGGAGCATTTTTGGAAAGATAAAAAATTAGATGAGCCTTTAAAAGAACCACCCGTGGGTAGTAGCGCTATTAAGGTGTCTGACTATAAATACGGAAAGTACGTTAAATACGAAACCATTCGTGACTATTGGGCAAAAGACCTGCCAGCAATGAAGGGTTTGATGAACGAAGGCGAAATTCAATACGATTATTACCGTGACTCTACGGTAGCGTTTGAAGCCTTTAAAGCGGGCCATATCGATAAGTGGAATGAAAACACCGCAAAGCGCTGGGCGACAGGCTATGAATTCCCAGCGATAAAAGATGGTCGTGTTTTGAAAACTGAAACACCACACAAGATTCCATTACGGGGTCAGGGTTTCGTTTTCAATACTAAGAAAGAACTGTTTAGCGATATCCGTGTACGTAAAGCTTTAGCCCACTTAATGGATTTTGAGTGGATGAATAAGAATCTGTTCTATGGCCAGTACATTCGCGTTAACAGCTTCTTTATGAATACTGACTACGCAGCGTCGGGACTGCCAAGTGAGGCAGAACTAGCTATTTTAGAGAAGTACAAAGGCAAAATACCAGAAGAGGTGTTTACAGAAGAGTTTGTACCGCCAGCGACCAAAGGTGACGGTAATATTCGCAGTAATTTACGCAAAGCTTTACGTTTGTTTAAAGCAGCCGGTTGGAGCGTTAAAAACCAAAAGCTGATTAATGATAAAACCGGCAAGCCGTTTGAATTTGAGCTGTTATTAGTGAGTCCTTCAATGGAAAAAGTGGCGTTGCCGTTTCGTAATAACTTGGAGCGTGCAGGCATAAAGATGGACGTGCGCACGGTCGATAGCAGTCAGTACATGAACCGCACGATCGGTCACGATTACGACATGATCTCTAGCAGTTACCGCCCTAATGCTTATCCAAGCTCTGGAACCCACCAGATGTTTCACTCTAAGAGTGTTGGCTCAAGCTACAACCACGCTAATCTAACCGACCCTGTAGTTGATGAAATCTTAGACGCGATTTTAGAAGTGCAAGAAGAGGAAGAGAAGCTGCTGCCACTTGGTAAAGCTCTGGATCGCATTTTAATGCACAGCTACATTATGATCCCGCAGTGGAATATCAGTAAGTTTCGTATGGCGCATTGGAACAAGTTCGGTAAACCGGAGCAGACACCCCGCTATTCTCAAGGTGATGGTGCATGGTGGATTGACCCTGACAAAGCGAACGCACTAAAAACTAACTAAAACAACGCGGTAATCCTGTGACAGCTTATATAATTCGTCGCCTTCTGTTAATGATCCCCACGCTGTGGGCGATCATTACGCTGAATTTTTTCATTATTCAAATTGCACCAGGTGGGCCGGTAGAGCAAGAAATGGCTCAAATGCAGGGCATCAACAACTCTGCGCTTGACGTCATCTCAGGAAATAACCAGTCAGACATCCAACAAAACTCACCCAAAGATGACTCCGCTTCCAAATACTTGGGCGCGCGTGGTCTAGACCCTGCGGTAATCAAAGCTATAGAAGAACGGTTTGGTTTTGACAAGCCACTCATGGAACGCTATTGGATGATGTTGAAGTCTTACCTCTTGTTCGACTTTGGCGACAGCTTCTTCAAAGGCGGTTCAGTCATGGGGCTGGTGCTGGAACGAATGCCGGTCTCCATATCCTTAGGGTTATGGAGCACGCTGATTATCTATTTCCTCTGTATACCGCTAGGCATTTATAAAGCCCGCAACTCAGGCACACAGTTTGATACCAGCACCACAACGATACTGATCGCGTTAAGTGCGATTCCTGGGTTCTTATTTGCGGTACTACTTGTGATTATCTTTGCAGGCGGTAACTATCTGGATTGGTTCCCACTGCGAGGGTTAGTCTCAGATAATTGGGAACAGTTATCGTGGTTTGGGCAAATAACCGATTACCTCTGGCACATGGTGCTACCGACTATTGCGCTAACCATTGGTGGCTTCTTGGGCTTAACGTTGCTGACCAAAAACTCATTTCTAGATGAAATCAGCAAGCAGTACGTAATGACCGCGCGAGCCAAAGGAAACACGGAGCGTCAAGTCATGTATCGTCACGTTTTTCGTAACGCGATGCTGATTATTATTGCCGGTTTCCCAGCAGCTTTCATCGGTATCTTGTTTGCAGGCTCTCTCTTGATAGAAGTAATTTTCTCACTCGAAGGCTTAGGGCTGTTAGGGTTTGAGGCAGTCATTCAACGAGACTACCCGATCATGTTTGCGACCCTTTATGTGTTTACCTTCATTGGGCTCATCATGGGTCTAATTGGTGATTTAATGTATACCGTGGTTGATCCGCGAATTGATTTTGAGGCGCGCGGATGACTCTTACTAAAATTAACCAGCGCCGTTTCGAGCGCTTTAAAGCCAACCGCAAAGCCGTTTGGTCATTTTGGATATTTACCTTCTTGTTTGTGATTAGCCTGTTTGCCGAGTTTGTAGCAAACGACAAGCCCTTGATGGTTTCCTATGACAACGAGATTTACTTTCCCGTGTTTAAGTCATACCCAGAAACAGCGTTTGGTGGTGAGTTTGAAACGGAAACAGAATATACCGATCCATTTGTTCAAGAACTTATAAACGAGAAAGGTTGGATCTTATTTCCACCAGTTGCCTTTGACCATCAAACTGTCATCAATAACCTACCAGGGCCAGCACCTTCAGCGCCGACCAAAGAAAACT
>ENA-ORXT01004504-ORXT01004504.1-marine-metagenome-genome-assembly--contig:-NODE-4504-length-14345-cov-8.195823_pt1 | contig 14345 bp, 9 predicted proteins | sample MGYA00237868_ERZ511482 | MGnify/ENA metagenome assembly ERZ511482 | reverse complement strand
TGGTAAAATTGAGGCTCGTTCGACACAGCCTGTCCGTGGAAACGCACCTCAAGGCGTGTCATTGAAAGATGATGGATCGGACGCGGAGGGCCACTCTCATGTCCTACCCCAGGTCAAGTGAGGGGTTGCACTGTATCCTTCGTCAGCAGCACACTGCCGCGACGTTTGCCATACCTCGGGTCACCACACCCAAGGTAGGTACGGGCAGAGGGGGACGGTGCTCCTTCCAGTCTCTGGACTGCGGTGTGCTCATCTTTTATGCTTTCCTGACACCTCGGGCGTGGCGAAGCGGACCCTTGATCGTTTCTCTTTTTGTTGGTGGCTTGCCTTAGCGCGCCCGGCCTGGTCACCATGGCCGCAGCTCGTGCGGAGCTCCTCGCTTGTGCGCGCTTGCGGCAACATCACCCGTAAGTGGTCTGGCCTCTTCTTATTGACGTTTCGGAGGCTCCTTGCTGTGAGCTTCGTCAGACGCAAGCTCCCCCATATCACTCATCTGTACTGTAGACAGCGTGTCCAGCTTCGTGAGCCCGGGGCAGAGCAGAGGTTTTACTGACATGGCCTTTCCCTGCTCGTTCTCTTTTCATTGTTTGTCTCGTGGTCGGTTGGCCCTCGGCTCTTCTGTCATCTGCAGTCTGGGCCTGCTGGTTCGGAGTACGGTCCGTCAGACAGGGCGGCCGTACACCTCGTCGACAGTGGCTTCAACGGCATCAAGGCGGCTGGCGCGGCTGGAGCGTGAAGCGGATGCGCGTTCCTCTGATGCAGTGGCGCAGGCAGCCTACTTGCGGGAGCTGAACGCAGTCTCCCCCGAAGCGGTCCTCCGCCGCGTAGACCGCGGTCGTCACGCGGTTGGTGAGCCCGTCGCCAAAGAGTACATCAAGGCCCTGGTGGCCACTGGCCGCTTTGACCGCACCCGCCTTCCCCAGGTGCTGCAGCGCGCGGCAGGTGAGATGCCGGCGTCGGCGGTGGCGGTGGAGGCGCCGGCCGTCAGCACGACGTCGGCCGGCTACGAGGCAGAGAGAGCAGCAGCGTCGTCCTTCGGCGGGGTCGCGCCCGAGACCAGCGGGTTTGCTAGTGGGCGCGTCGGTGGGTTTGGGATGGCCTCGGCGGCGGCGCCCTCCATGTCCTCGTGGAGCACCAATATCATGGGTGCGGGCGGCGTGGGCGGTGTGGGCGGCGCGGGCGGTGTGGGCGGCGCGGGCGGCGCAGGCGGCGCGGCGACCGTCAATCCAGCCGTGGCGGCGGCGTCAGCGGCGGGGGAGCCCGTCAATGTGCGACTGGCAGAGCCGTCCATGGCCACCCAAGCGTGGCGCACGTTTCGGTCGCTCGGTACGACTTTTTTGCTCCTCGCCGGCGTGGGCGCTTTTATGGAGGACCGCGGCGTCGGGCGGGGTGTCGGCGTCAACACCAACGTGCAGCCCGAGTCGACCAAAGATGGTGCCGCGTCCAAGCGCTTTTCGGATGTGAAGGGCTGCGACGAGGCCAAGGCAGAGCTGGAGGAGATGGTTGAGTACCTGCGGTCGCCGAAGACCTTTACTCGACTGGGCGGGCGGTTGCCTAAGGGCGTACTGCTGACTGGCCCGCCTGGAACGGGTAAGACGCTCCTGGCACGTGCGATTGCTGGCGAAGCGGGGGTGCCCTTCTTCTACGCGTCCGGCTCGGAGTTTGAGGAGATGTTTGTGGGCGTCGGCGCGCGTCGTGTGCGCGAGCTCTTTGCCGCCGCTAAACGCTCCTCCCCGTGCATCGTCTTCATTGACGAGATTGACGCGATTGGCGGGAAGCGGAACCCCAAGGACCAGCAGTACATGAAGATGACGCTGAATCAGCTCCTGGTGGAGCTCGACGGCTTTACTCCGACGGACGGTATCATTGTTATTGGGGCGACCAACTTCCCCGAATCTCTCGACAAGGCGCTCGTGCGGCCCGGTCGCTTTGACCGCAACGTTGTCGTGCAGCCGCCTGACGTGCGTGGCCGTGGGGAGATCCTCCAGCTTCATACCTCCCACATGCCCCTCGGGCCAGACGTCAAGCTGGATGTCCTCGCGCGGGGCACGCCCGGCTTTACGGGCGCGGAGTTGGCCAACTTGGCCAACATTGCCGCGTTGCAAGCGGCCCTGAACGGGTGCAAGGAGGTCGCGCACCGGCACTTTGAGTTTGCCAAGGACAAGATCCTCATGGGCGCGGAGCGGCGGAGCGCAGAGATCAGCCCCGAAAACCGGCGGCTGACGGCTTACCACGAGGGCGGCCACGCGCTCGTAGCCACGTACACCCCTGGCGCGGACCCGGTCCATAAGGCGACGGTCGTCCCCCGCGGACGCGCCCTCGGCATGGTCATGCAGCTGCCGGAGCGGGACACTACGTCTCTCTCCCGGCGGCAGATGCTCGCCCGCTTGGATGTGATGATGGCCGGTCGCGCGGCCGAGGCGCTGGTCTTTGGGGAAGACCACGTCACGTCCGGTGCGTCGTCGGACTTTGAGCAGGCCACCCGGCTGGCCGAGGCGATGGTTACCCGCTACGGGATGAGTGACAAGCTCGGCAAGGCGGCGTATGACAAGGCCGAGGAGTCGTCTGCCACGCGGGCGGTGATCAATGCCGAAACCAAGGCGCTCCTCGACGCGTCGTACGCACGCGCCGAGGCGCTGCTGGGGGAAAAGGTTGCAGAGCTCCACGCGCTCGCGGGGTCGCTATTGGAGCACGAGACCCTGACGGGGGAGGAAGTGCGGCTGGCCGCGACGGGCACGCTGCGCAAGGCGCCGCCAGTGGCGCCCGTGCGGGTGCCCGCGACGGGCGGCGCCGCCGGGGTGTCGTCGGGGTCGGGGCCGCCCCGCGGCGCCCCCGTGCCGGCGGGCCTGCCGGCGTCTACCCGGATGGCGACGGGGTCGACACGGCGCGACGCAACACCCGCCGCGTCCGCGGCGCCAGTCAAGGGCGTGCCGGGGCGGCCATTGCAGCCGGCTGCGGACGCACCTGCGGCGGCAGTTGTGGTCGCCGCTGCGCCACCATCTGGCACGCCGACAGTTGTGGTCGCCGCTGCGCCACCATCTGGCACGCCGGCAGATGCGCCGCGGGTGGCGGTGGCGGTGCCGCCATCTGGCGGCAGCTTGGAGGCGGCCGCTGCTGTGGCCGCCGCCGCCGTGGCCGCTGCTAGTGGCAAGGCGGAGGCGGCCGAGGGGAAGTCCCTTTCCGAGGGCTTCAAGACTGGCGCCGGCCGGCCAGCGAGGGACCCGGTCGCAGCGGGGAGGGATTGAGTGGGGGCGTCTGGTGTGGTTGTTTCCTCTTGTCTCTTCCTTTTTTTTGTACGCCTGCCGCTGACAGGGCACAACATGCGGCCATCGACGTGTTGGCCCTGCTTTGGCCGGTCTTGTCTCAGAGCGGCATGGCAGCCCAACTGCATGGAAAGCTGTTTTGCAGCGCAGACCGCGCTGACGCACCGCCCTTGGGCCCTCGGCACGGAGGACATAGCCAACAGCCGAGAGGGATTTGCAAATGTAATTGATACTGTACCCACTTCTCTGTCATGCATTGGCTACGCGAAGCACCAGCGGGTGTGCGGCTCGCGGGTCGCCGACGGCGTGATCCTTTACTGTGTTGGTCTCGACGCCATTCTCGCCTATGCTGCCTTCTCTCTCTGGGCTAGGCATATCCCCTCCCTCCTACTCCTTTGGTCTGTAACGTCTGTGCGTCCACGTGTCGCATTTGCGTGTGCCCGCCACCCGCCCCCTCTGCACTCGCTGCAATGACGTACGCCGCCGCACCTGCCGCCACCGTCGGCACGGTGTGGCGGCTGGACCGGCATGTCGACGCTGTCATCTACGCGGGCGACGGGAATGCCGTGGCAGCCACTTCCTCGCTGACGGGGGCGGTGTGGGATGGGCGGGTCATTGGGCTGATCCGTGGCGGGCAGACCGAAGCGCAATTAGAGGTACGTTCCACTGGCGCTGGTGGTGTGCGAGGTCGGCGGAGGACGGTGGTGCGGGTGTGTCCTGCGAAAAGCAAGTGGTTGTGCAAGAAATCAAGTACATCAGAGACGGAGGGGGGCTGCGTTCAAGATGCATGCAGGAAGAGTCACGCTCTGTTTGTCGATGCACTCAGGAGTGCGCATCTGACCCTCCGTTTCATGTGTGGTGTCCTTCCCGGGCTGATGTCTGTATCACGCGCCTTCTGGTTTCCCTTATCGATGTCTGGTTGCTTTACTGCTCCTCTGCTTGGTCCATGTCTCCCTCACAGGTAGAGGTTGGCCTTTCTTCCTTGGCCACCCTAGCCGAAGGCCAGTTTATCGCCGGCGGCGATGACGGCGTCGTGCGCGTGGTCCACTCAGGTGGCATCCTCCCCCTCCCAGGCGGCCACGACGGGGGCTCCTCCATCTGCGTCGCTGCCCTCTCCTCCTCCCCCCTGACGTCGCCCGGCGGCGACGCCAGCCCAGCGTCCGCATCAGGTGGCGCCTCCTCCCCTGCCTCGGCCGCCGGTGGCGACGCTGGCACTGTCCAGCGCGTCGCGTCTGGCGGCTCAGACGGGGTGGCGCTCGTCTGGGATGTGGCCTCCCCCGCCGCTGCCCCGTCGCGTATCATTGGCCACTCGTGCGCGGTGACGGCGGTGGACTTCCCGCCACCGTCGTCGCTGGTCGCGTCGCGCGGCGGGGGCCTCTTGACCGCCTCCCAAGACGGGCGGGCGGCGGTGTGGGACGACCGGTTTGGCGCTTCCGACGCTGCCGGCGGCGGCGGCGACAGCGGCGTTGGGGGTGTCGGCGGCGGCGGCACTGGCGGTGGCGGCGGCCTCGGCGCCGGCGGCGCTGGCGGCGGCGATGGCGATGGCGGGCGCGGCGGGGGGCCGGCCACCCCCGCGTCTGCTTCGCGGCTGCCCGCCATGGTCTTGCCCCTCACCGGCGACGCGGTTACGGCGGCGGCCTACGCGCCCGACGGCACGGGCGTCCTCGTCGCCACCGACCGGTGCGACGTGGCGCTGTGGGACGTGCGGGCGGCGAGCCGCGGGGCGGTGTGGGTGACCGACGCGTTTTGGCGGCCGGTGCGGGCGATTGCGCCGACGGCGGCGGTCGGCGGGGGGGTGGTTGCGTGCGGCTCAGACTGTCCGGCGGTGACCGTGTTGCAGCTCGGCGACGGGAGTCTGGGCGGGCGCTCCTTCCACCACGCAGACTTTGTGCGGGGCGTCGCGTGGGGGGGTGGGGGGGGGGGGGGGGGGAGCATCTTCTCCGCGAGTTGGGACAAGACGGTGGCGGAGCTACAGTTTGAGGGGCTTTGAGAGACGGGGGAAGATGGGTTGTTTGACGGAGGTCACAGAGACTGTGCGGGCGCCTGGTCGGCCCAGGGCCACTCTGGTAAATTGTCCTACGGCACATGTGCGTCGTCTCTCCCTGCGGTGGCATAAAAAGGTTTTCGGTAGACAAGTCGGATCAATTGTATGTACTTCTGATGATGTTATTGCCACCCGACAGTTTTTCCGTGGGCTAGTCGAGGACGTCGACGTCCAGCGACGTCACGACGTCGACCCGAACTCCCCAGACTGCCTCCGCGCGTGCCACTGTTTGCCTCGCTGACGATTACCACTGCCATTGACCTGCCGGTTTCAACGGCGTCTTGCTACTACCGCGCCGCCCCTGCATCCCGCGTCTCCAACTCGTGTCGGCTGCCGCTAGCCCTGGGGTTTGCCAACCATGGAGGCCGCCAGCGATCAGCTGGCGGGCCTGAGCGTCAACGGCGGCGCGGCTGACGCTGCGGCTGCTCGCCCCACCCCCCGCCGCCCCATTGCCGGGCAGCGTAACGTCCTGGTGACGTCTGCGCTACCCTACTGCAACAACGTGCCGCACCTGGGCAACCTCGTCGGCGCCGTCCTCTCCGCCGACGTCTACGCGCGGTACCTGCGCCAGCGGGGCGTCAACGTCATCTACGTGTGCGGCACGGATGAGTACGGGACAGCGACGGAAAACAAGGCGCAACAGGAGGGAGTCACTCCCCGCACCATCTGCGACCGCTTCACCGCCCTCCACGCGGGCGTCTACGACTGGTTTGACATCCGCTTCGACCACTTTGGCCGCACGTCCACCCCCTCACAGACGGCCATCGTGCACGAGATGTTTTGGGCGCTCCACGAGGCGGGGCTGGTCTTCCCCGACGACGTGCACCAGCTCTACTGCGCGGCGACGTGTCAGCGGCCGCTCGCGGACCGGTATGTTGTCGGCACGTGCCCCATGTGTGGCTACGAGGACGCCCGCGGGGACCAGTGTGATGCCTGCTCCGCGTTGCTCAACCCGGCGGAGCTGCTGCGCCCATGCTGCGCGACGTGTGGGCAGACGCCCGAGACGCGGGCCAGCCGCCACCTCTTTCTCGACCTGCCCGCGTTGGCCGACGCGGTCGACCGGTGGTCCAAGGACACCCAGGCGGGGGGCGGCTTTTGGTCGGCCAACGCCGTGTCCATGACCAAAACGTGGCTCCGCGACGGCCTGCAGCCGCGGTGCATTACGCGGGACCTCGACTGGGGGGTGCCCGTGCCCCTCGACGGCTTCACCGACAAGGTGTTTTACGTGTGGTTTGACGCGCCTATCGGTTACCTGAGCATCACCGCCGAGTACGCGCCGGACCACTGGCGGGAGTGGTGGGAGGCGAGCGACCGGCCGCCGCTGCCACCGACGCCCGCGTCGGAGGGGGTGACGCCCACGGTCGCGTCGTCGTCGGCGGCAGACGAAGCGGGGGCGGCCGCGTCCAAGGCGGCCGCGGGTGCTCGCGGGGAGGGCGCCGCACTCCCGACGGGCGCCAGGCCCAAGGTGGAACTGATCCAGTTTATGGGCAAGGACAACGTGCCCTTCCACACGGTGGTGTTCCCCGCGGCCCAGCTGGGCAGCCGCCGCCCGTGGACAATGGTACGGCACCTGTCGACGACCGAGTACCTGCAGTACGAGGCTGGCAAGTTCTCCAAGTCCCGCGGCGTCGGCGTCTTTGGCACCGACGCTCGCGAAACGGGCATTGATCGAGCCGTGTGGCGCTACTACCTCCTCGTCAACCGGCCCGAGACGGCCGACGCGACGTTCACCTGGTCTGACTTGCGGGCCAAGAACAATGATGAGCTGCTCAACAACTTAGGCAACTTTATGCACCGGACGGCCACGTTCTTGGCCTCCACTTTTGACGCGGTCGTGCCGGCGCTCGACACGACGGACGCGGCGGTCGTCGAGTCGACCGCCGCCATCAACGCGGAGCTGACGGCCTACCTCGAAGCCTTTGACGGCTTGTCCATCAAGGCCGCCCTCAAGTGCGCCATGGCTGTCTCCCGCCTCGGCAACCAATTCCTCCAAGCCGCCAAACCATGGCACACGGTCAAGACGGACGCGGCGGCGGCGGGGTCGGCGCTCGCTTACTCTGCCAGCGTCGTTGTCCTCCTCGCGTCGCTCCTCGAACCGTTTCTCGGGCAGGCCTGGTCGGCCGCCGCGCTCGCGCGGCTCGGCGTCGACCGGACCGACGCGGCGGTGGCGCTGCCGACGACCTTTTCCCCGCCGCTGCTGCCGGCGGGTCACGCGACGGCGGCCAAGCCGACACCCCTCTTCTCTCTCATCTCGGCGGCCGACGCGGAGGCGTTCCGTGGCCGCTTTGCGGGCGCGCCCGCGGCGGCGGCCGGCGACGCGGCCGCCGCCGCCGCCACCGCCGCCACCGCCGCCAGCGACGCGTTTGTCATGGACCTCCGCGTCGGCCGCGTCGCGTCGGTGGCGCCCCACCCCGAGTCGGACCGCCTGTACGTGGCGACGGTCGACGTTGGTGAGGCGGACGCGGACGGTACGCCGACGACGCGGCCGCTGGTGGCGGGCCTCCGCGACGCCTACACCGTCGAGGAGCTCCGCGACCGCCGCGTGGTCGTTGCGTGCAACATGGCGCCCGCGACGCTCGCGGGCGTCCAGTCGCGCGCCATGATCCTTGCGGCGGACAAGAAAAAGGTGACGCGCGTGCTCGCTTTTGCGGACGCGGCCGGCGGGGGGGGGGTGGCGCCGGCGGTGGGTGACGCGGTCGCGCCTGCCGGCGCGACGGTGGCGCTGCCGGCGGTGCCACTCGACCGGGCAACATTCCAGGCGGCGGCCAAGCGCCTGCGCGTCGGCAAACAGGGGGACATCCTGTTTGACAAGACGCACGCGCTGCGGGTGATGCCGAGGCAAGGGGGCGGGGAGGGGGTACGGGTGTCGTCTGACGGCGTGCCCGAGGGTGGCAAGGTCCGGTGACGCGGGCGCGGTAGGGTGTGCTTCATTTTTGGGGTCTCGTCCTTTTTTTTTCTGGTCGTTTTTCGTCGTCATTCTCCCGTGATGCGTCCTGCTTGGGCGTGCATCCTCGCTAGCTAGTGTCTAATCAACCGTAAAATGGCATCAAATGATGCCAGGTGGTGCATCAAATGATGCACCCTCTCATAGGGCCAGACAACGACGGTTCGACACCCCTTTTTTCGGCATCTGGAGCACCCCCCGTTTGTATCCGTAGCACAATGGCTCCGAGTTCCCTCAAGTGTGACAAGACCTCTCTGAGTCCGTTTCTGTTGTCAAAAGGAGCGTGCGAGGCTGGGAAGCACGAGGAAAATGGTGACACAAAAGTGCATCAAATGATGCCCAGGGCATCAAATGATGCACTCGGTAGAATAGACACTAAAGTCTATCTCATCTTATTAGTCCTATGGCAAAACGGCTCTGGTTTTGGCGCATGTACATCAATCGACCCCAAACTTTATAGAAGTATCAGAGGGTGGCCCTCGGGTCCTCAGAAGAAAAAAACGGAGCACGAAGCGCAACACATCCCACCCGTTGGTGCCCACTTCCGCATTCGTATCGATCAGGGGCATCCGATCTGCCCGATTCTCGACAGCACCCGATTTATCACTGACCAAATCGGGAAGAATGCAAGGGCAGGGAGGCTATGTTTTTAGCCTCGTGAACCCTAGGTCGAGATCTCGTGATGCCGCACGGATAAGGAGCGGGGACGATGACAGCTGACCAAAGGAAGAGATTTAACGAAGAATAAGTATCTGAGAAGCGGCAGCCATATCAATGACTGGCAGCGGCCTTCGATTAATGTGCACCGGTGGACGCCCACCGGTGTCGGCGGCATCGTCACGGCCGGCAGAATCCCCATCCAAACGGGTTTTAGATGGGCCTTGGATGCTGTCTCGCCACTCCTTCGTTGTTGACGGATGGGCTTCTCCTGCTCATCCAAGCCCATCCAACAGAGTTTTGGATGGGATACCGCTGGGCTTTGGATGGGCTTTGGATGGGCGTTTCCAGCCGATGGCGCAGTCCCCAGTTCACGCCGAGTTAAGCCAGCTCTTACGGCTTTGAGCTTTACATCGGGTGTTTGAAAAGACAAGCTGCGACGTGCAAAAACGTGAGTGGTCGAGAGAAAATTCCCCTCTCACAGAGGCCGCAAACGACGAATTGCGGACGCGTCGCCGATTCCGCCGACGCGTCGCCGATTCTGCCTCTACGGCCCCTGTGAGAAGGGTGGGACGCGTCCCAATTTTCGCATCTAAGGCCTCTCTAACAGAGGTGGCTGACAATCCAGGATGAGCCGTGGGCATTAACTTGATCCGCGGATCACGTCTTGCCCGTGCACCGTCGCCTGCAGTCGGTTTTCCATAGGCAATCAGCGGGTCATGTCTCGCCTCTGCATCGTCGCCAGCAGTCGATTTTCTACAGGCGCTCGGGCAATCGCTGCGCCGTTGTCGTCTTCCTGTGGTGGGGCTCAAGATGGTGGCCAATGATGAAGAGCGGAGGTAAATCTTGTCCACGTATGGTCGTTGCACTTGTCCGTGCAAGGGGGACGCGAGCGTGTGGGGGGGGGGGGGGGGGGGGGGGGGGGGGGGGGGGGGGCGCTACGGCCCGGGCACTAGGAGGGACTCGACGCTCAACCTTCTCCTCTATTACCAGCAGTGCTCCTTTCGATACGCGTGCGTCCTCCCCGCTGTTTCCTATCTCTTTTCCATTTTTAACGCAGGGCAACAGCAGCAGACATTGTTCTCGCTTTCCACGGCACGGTGTGGGCATACCTGTGCGTCGACTGTTCACGTCTCCTCCTCAAAAAACGAAGGGAATGGACAAGTGGCGAGGTTGGGCCCAGTCGTACCCTCGCGGTTCATTCCCTGCTGTCGTGGCGAATCTTCCGGTCGTGCCCTGCAAGCAAGGCGCCGAGGAGCTGGGCAGGGACGGCAGCGGCACCCCTCACGGTCTTTGTGACACGTGTTTTTCCAATAGAAGGAGAACGGCGCGCCGCGAGGCAAGCAGTTCCACTCCCTCTGCTTCTCCTTACTCCCCCCTGCTCCCTGTGGGCGCCCCAGCTTCGGTACCCACGCCTCTCCCGAACGGGGGGACCTCCTGTGGATCTAAACCACCCCACACGCCCACCTTACGCCCTCCTCCCCCGCCTGTGTCGCGCACCCTCGCGGCAATGGCTCCACCTGCTTCAACAGCATGTGTTGGGACCTTAAGACGCGTTAACCTTTTGGTCGGTGGTGCTTTGGCCGCGACGGTGGGAGCGTGTGAGCTGGCCTCCCAGCCGCCTGATCTGCCGGCTCGTCGCCCTCCAAGCACACCCGTTGAGCAGGCAGCTGGTACCCCCAGCCTCTCCTCCCCCCGCCCTGCTGCTGCAACCTGCAAGATGCTTCTTGAAGCCTTGCAGGCTGGACGATTCGACAACGCTGAGGACAAGGAGATTTTTGGAAGGATTGCCAGTGCTGTTCTGCTGCGTGGCTCGCCCGACGTGCTGCGGCTGACCCGCAGCAATGGCGCAGCAGCCATTTACACGCGGCGAGTGTCGCCCTGCAAGGCGTCCGTCAAGAAAAGTCAGGCAAACAAACGCCGGGCTGCCGCCCGCAAGGAATTGCTAGTGACTTGTCCCTCCAACACCTCGGTACCAGTGGCAGCTGCCGATCCTGGAATGCGCACCGGCGGGCCATCGCGTGTGCCGTCGGGCAGCCTCAGCGGCGTGCCCTCTGCTGAGGAGTAGGTGGGGCTACTGGAGGTGGCTGGGCTGAGTCATCCAGGATTTGCGCTCATTAGGCGTGTCTTCGGGGGCAGCCGTGTTGGCATGGCCAGTGTCGCCAAGCTGCGCCAGGCCCGCAAGCGCCTCGCGGCGATGCCTGCAAATCAGATCAAGGTAGACAGCGCTGGCGCCCACATCGCAAGCCTCTCGCTGGCGTTGCAGGAGCGAGTGTCTGCGCTCTGCGAGTCTGGCCGCTTCGTGGAGCGTCAAGTGTACGACGAAAACTACCGGCCCGTGACGAAGACCATCATATTAATGGAAGCGGACGCGAGCGAACCGGGCGTGCAGTCCGGTCGCCCCCCGCCCAACATGAACAACGTCCACGTGACTGTTGGCCTCGACAAGGGAGGCAAACCTGCCTCCGTCAAGATAGTGGTCGGAATCATCAATCAAGCGCGCCCCAACAACCCCAACAATTCCATCCTCTCCGCGGTGTATCCTTGCGAAAAGGACCAGTACGACGACCTGGACTCGATGCTGAAGACACTGGCGCCGCAGATCACCGCGCTACTCGCGGGAGGCCTGCTGGTGGACGGGGCGAAGCGGGCCGTGCGCTTGTTCCTCACAGGAGACTATGCTGCCCTCTGCACGGTGCTAGGGCACAAGGGCCCGAGCGCGACCATGCCGTGCCTGAATTGCCTCAGCACGTGGTCGCCGAGCCGCAAGCACTCCGCACTGGAAGCCAAGTACATGACACTCCAGGATGTGGCGGGCCCAAGGACGTTGCGCTCGTCGACGCAGTTTGCCAGCGGCGCACGGGTGGGGCACAGCGGCAGCGGCAATGATGGCAGCGGTAGCAGCGGCACTCCGTCGGAGCGCCAATAAGCGCATCTGTCCGTAGAGCTGCCGCCTCTTTTGACGGTTGATCCGAAGCAGATCGTGGTAATTCTGTTGCACATTACGCTTGGGGTGAACGGTCGATTCCTCGTCCTTGCCACCGAGTGCGTAATTAAGTGCAAGGGCTCGGCGGCGGGGTTGCGGTTTACGCACCACCTGGCGGCGCTGCTACGGGAGGAGGTGGGGGTGACGCCTGTCACCTACCACGGCGGGGGATTCATAGGCCGCGACTGTCACCGCATAGGTGACAGGAGCGACGCCATCTGCCGGCTGCTATTGCTAGAGCTCTCGGAGGAGTACCACACGGCGTACAAGCGCGCATGGCTGCTCTGGAACAGAGTGCGAAAGCTCCTGAACCGGGCAGCTACTGCCACGGCCGAGGAGGTCAAGCAGTTCCGGGCGGACGCCACCGCCCTGGTTACTCATCTGAAACGCTCATTTCCCTGGATGAGCATTTCCCCCAAACTCCACACGTTGCTCTGCCACGCCGCCGACTTTATGCACCTCTACGGGAGCATTGGCCTATATGGAGAACAAGCCATAGAGGCCTGGCACAGGCGCTACGGGCAGAGCGCCCGTAAGTACTCGCTGGGGTCGAAACTGGCATCAGCAGCGGCGTTTATGCGCTCCATGGCGCTCGAGCGGGAGGCGTGCGAGTCGGACCTGACGCAGTACGGGCCCGCACGCAAGCCAGTCGTGCTTGGAGCGCAAAAGGCCACCAAGGTGGGCGACAAGCGGCTGCGGCCGAACCGGGAGGACGTTCCTGTGTGCGTGGCCAAGGAGGAGAAGGAGAGAAAGGATAGAAAGAAGTGGGCTGATGATTTGCATGAGGTGGCCACTGACACGATCGACGCGCACGTGAGGAGGGAGAAGTGGGCTCGAAGAGAGTAAACAAGATTTCGCTTGCGACACGCACTGGAGCGAGTAGTGACACACAGAGAGAGGGATGCAGAGGGCAGGGAAAAGAGAAAAACAGAAGTCGAAAAGCAGGACCGAAAGAGCGTATGTTGCCTGAACACGGGATGTCAGGCGCTGAAAGCACCTCGGGCGTGTATGAAACCGATCACACCGCGCCGCAAACACTCAGCGCGCCCCGCCGTGCACCAACTCGCACCATACCGATGGTCCGACGTGTGCCAACTCATACGGTGACCTCAGAGGTACACACACAACAGCGAGGCAGAGAGACAATGGCCGCAGTGCAAGTGGCACGAGAACGAGGGGTAGTTGAGACAAGTAACAACCGCTGCACATACCTCGCACTCTCCTCTCAAGGACTGACACTGGCGCATGCTTGTCCGACACGCCGACACGGCGACGAGGCAGATGCCAATGGGGGGTGGCTGTTGACGCATGGCGGAGGAGGTCGTCAATTCTGCTGTGGGAGGGTACAGCAACGAGGTACAATGCAGTAATGGAGCAAAAGGAAAGATGCAGCGAGCACAACCAAAGCGATGGGGGCATGGCGAAGGCAAGGGGCGGCGGAATGGGGGGAGAAGAAGCGGGGGCGGAAGGGAGAAGGGTGCAATGGCACGGGAAGGCTTGAGACGTCTAGACGTGGGCTGCAAGGGAGGGCGCGACGCAACGGTGCACCGGTGACGAACCCGCGGGGGGGTGGAGGCACTCGGACAACCGACGAGAAACGCACTCAGATGGAGGCCAAAAAGGTGCGCATACCTCGTTGATACATAGGCATCCGTAGGCCCGGGGGCGGGGGGGCAGGGTAGCCGCATACATGTGGGGTGGGCGCATACGGGCGGGGGTCCGCCACCCCGACAGTCGTGCGACCGCTCCGAGTGCTTGCTGCACGCATCTTGCGTCTGAGAATCGGCCGAGCCACAAAAAGGGCGCACTTCAGAGCAGCCACGTTGAATTCGACGGCACTTTTAGCCCAGAGTGCTTTCGTGTTTGGCATTAATCTGACAGCACAGATTCCAGCCAATGGATGGTCCGGATTGAGGGCCTCTGCCAATGGAGAGCCAGAGGAGCTCTAAGAGCCGATCCACAGTGTATTAACTCGGCGTGAGTTCAGCCCGGGAGTCCTTTCAGTCGAGATGGCCCGCTCGAGAGACACCGTGTGATCCTCGGCAGGCTCGGCCGTTTCGTATTCAGAAAACCCGGTGTGAAACCAAAAGGCCATGTGATTGGCTACCAGTCGCACGTGGTTTAGCCACACCGCGCAACAATTTGGATCCAATTGGTCTGCTGGAAGGATAAGTCATATGTTCCGGAGCATGCCAATTGCATGGGCCTCGGTTGGAGCCGGCCGTCCTCACGACCGACTCCGGATCCGGCGAGGTGGAGTCGCGGCGGGGGCACAGCTGCAGCGTTCGTGACTCCAGTGGCGTGTTGCATGCACGGGCGGTCTCGGAGGAGTCGAGTGATTGGTGCCATCGCACATCACACTGTGCAAGTGACAGATTCCAGGCACGTGCGTGCAATACCCTGGCCTTCAGGGCGGTGGCGCGCTCGGCGACGCATCGACACCGGGCACGC
>ENA-ORXT01004503-ORXT01004503.1-marine-metagenome-genome-assembly--contig:-NODE-4503-length-14345-cov-114.597631_pt1 | contig 14345 bp, 10 predicted proteins | sample MGYA00237868_ERZ511482 | MGnify/ENA metagenome assembly ERZ511482 | reverse complement strand
GCGCCGAACTTGATCGCGCTTATCTTGCTGTCACCCGTCGTGTTCAAATTGGCGAAAGAATATTTCGACAAAGAGAAAATCGCCAATGACGGTCTGATTGATCAAGACGACATTGAATAGGCCTTGATCGATGACTGAGGAAACACTCCCTCCTGCTGCCAAGCTGGAGGGCAAAAAGAAGCTGCCGTTTTGGATCGATTTTGGTCCGCTGCTGATCTTCTTTGCCGCCTTCCATTATCTAAAACGTGATAATCCCGACGACGCATTGATATGGGCAGCCGGCGTGCTGGCCGTCGCCGCCGTCATTGCGTTAATTTATGCGTGGCTAAAATATAGACACACCTCGCCCATTTTAATTTTTTCGACGGTCGTCATTGGCGGCTTTGCGCTCGCGGCCTTTATTTTTGACGATAAACGCTTTGTCTTTATGAAGCCGACCGTCATGAACGCAATTTTTGGAGCGGCGGTCCTCGGCGGCATTCTCTTCAAAAAGAACGTCATCAAGATGTTCATGGGGTCCGCATTCGAATTGCCGGACGACAAATGGAATGTGATGGCCATACGCTGGGCCTTATTTTTCTTTGCGATGGCGATATTGAATGAGTTGATTTGGCGAAATATGTCGGAAAGCTTCTGGGCAAATTTTAAGGTCTTTGGTTTCCTTCCCCTCACGATCCTATTTACGGCGACGCAAATCCCCTTCCTGACGAAATATGGGAAAATGCGGGAGTAGGCTGTGAAGTCTAGCGATTAGATCAGGCCCCTAATATTCAGTTATATACAGTTCTGTGGGCAGGTTCTTCGTTTTCTTAGGATAGGTTGTTGAATCATAGTTTTATAACTGGCAGTTGCACGCCTTCGCTGGACGAAGCGAGAGTGTGGGAATTATTTTATGAAAACGGATTTACCCCCCAGCCGGATCGCAGCGGTTGACGCTATTCGAAAAGCTGTTGAGACGGATTGCGATTGGGACACCGCCGAAAACGAAGAGAAACTTTATTTTTATATTCTGCGTGCGGCACAAAATGTCGGGCGTTTCGAGCCCTTTTCGAAAGATGAGCAGGCTCTGAACACTTATTTGGCCGGTCGCATGGCAGGAAAACGCCTTTGCGATTATGCGTGGCGGATGCTCGCGCAAAGTCTGTAGTCGGCCAAATTGTCTTAAATTGAATAGCCCAGTGCAGCGATGAAGCGTTGAAAATAGGCCCGTGCTTTGCCATAAGGCCCTCACACTTAGACCCCATTTTTGAGGACCTATCCGACATGGCATCATTGGACAGCTTTAACTGCGAACGCGAGATGAAAGTCCGCGGCGGAACCTATACCTATTACGACCTGAAAGAGGCCGAGAAAAACGGCCTCAAAGGCATTTCCAACTTGCCGCGCTCCCTCAAGGTTTTGCTTGAAAATCTGTTGCGCCATGAAGACGGCAATACGGTCAAGAAAGAAGACATCCAAGCCATCGCGGATTGGCTGGGCCCAAAAACATCCACACATGAAATCGCTTACCGTCCGGCCCGCGTCTTGATGCAGGATTTCACAGGCGTTCCGGCGGTTGTTGATCTGGCCTCTATGCGCGATGCGATTGTCGAACTTGGCGGGTCTGCCGAGGCGATTAATCCGCTTAATCCCGTCCATCTGGTCATCGATCACTCAGTCATGGTCGACTATTTCGGCACACCCGGCGCGGAAGCGAAAAATGTGAAGCGCGAATATGAGCGCAATATGGAGCGCTATGATTTCCTGAAATGGGGGCAGACTGCATTCGAAAACTTCGCGGTTGTCCCTCCGGGAACCGGGATTTGTCACCAAGTGAATTTGGAGCATCTGGCACAAACCGTTTGGACGAAAACGGTCGACGGCAAGACTTACGCGTTCCCGGACACGCTCGTCGGAACCGATTCTCACACAACCATGATCAACGGCCTGTCCGTCTTGGGTTGGGGTGTTGGCGGGATTGAAGCCGAAGCCGCGATGCTCGGTCAGCCAATCTCAATGCTTATCCCGGAAGTTGTCGGATTCGAACTGACAGGTAAATTACCGGAAGGCTCCACCGCGACTGACCTCGTGCTGCGCGTTGTTGAAATGCTCCGCATCAAAGGCGTTGTCGGTAAATTCGTGGAATTTTACGGCGCCGGTTTGGATCATTTGTCTCTCGAAGATCAAGCGACTCTCGCCAATATGGCACCGGAATATGGCGCGACTTGCGGCTTCTTCCCGGTCGACCAAGACACGCTGAACTACCTCCAAGCGACAGGCCGCGACGAAGCGCGCATTGATCTCGTGGAGGCCTATGCCAAAGCCCAAGGGTTCTGGCGCGATGACAGCACACCGACCTTCACCAGCACGATCAGCCTTGATATGGACTCTGTCCGTCCTGCGATTTCCGGACCGAAACGCCCACAAGACCGTTTCGATCTGAAAGGCGCAAATGTGCAATTTGCGAAAATCCTGCGCGACGAGTTTGAAAAGACACCAACAGAAGGCTCGGCCATCGAAGTCGAAGGCCTCGGCTATTCTATCGATCACGGCGACGTTCTGATTGCTGCGATTACGTCTTGCACCAACACATCCAACCCCTCGGTCATGATGGCCGCCGGATTGGTCGCCAAGAAAGCCCGCGAAAAAGGCTTGCAGGTGAAGCCTTGGGTCAAAACATCCACCGCGCCGGGATCCCAAGTTGTCGGAGAATATCTTGAGAAATCAGGTCTGCAAGATGATCTCGACGCGCTCGGATTTGATATTGTCGGCTATGGCTGCACAACCTGTATCGGAAACTCCGGACCCCTCGCCGCGCCAATTTCGAAAGCGATTGCTGAGGGCGATCTCGTCTCTTGTTCTGTCCTGTCAGGTAATCGAAACTTTGAAGGCCGGATTGGACCGGATATTAAAGCCAATTTCTTGGCCTCTCCTCCGCTTGTCGTGGCCTATGCGCTGGCCGGCTCTATGCATCATGATTTCGATGCGGACCCGCTCGGCGTTGACCATGAGGGTAATGAAGTTTTCCTCAAAGACCTTTGGCCAACCAGCCAGGAAATCGCAGAAGTCGTGCGCAAAATCATCACGCGCAAAATGTTCACAGAACGTTATGCCGATGTTTTCAAAGGCGATAAACAATGGCGCGACATTAAAGTCAGCGGCGGCAAGACATATAATTGGAAACCAAAATCCACCTATGTCCGCAACCCGCCCTATTTCGACGGTATGAACGCGACACCCGATGCGGTGGAAGATGTGAAAGACGCAAACATTCTTGCGCTGCTCGGCGACTCCATCACAACAGATCACATCTCTCCTGCCGGCTCCATCAAACATGACGGTCCGGCTGGCGATTATCTCAATGATAACGGTGTGCCCAAGCCTGAGTTTAACTCCTTCGGCTCTCGCCGCGGTAATCATGAAGTTATGATGCGCGGCACATTTGCCAATATCCGCATCAAAAACTTGATGGCCCCCGGCACAACCGGCGGCGTGACAAAATACGTCCCAACCGGCGAGATCATGTCTATCTTCGCTGCCGCTCAGAAATATGCCGCGGCCAAGAAAGACCTCGTGATCTTCTCGGGTAGCCTTTACGGAAATGGGTCGTCGCGTGACTGGGCCGCAAAAGGCACAATCCTGCTCGGCGTCAAAGCTGTCATCGCGTCAAGCTTTGAACGTATTCATCGCTCCAATCTGATCGGTATGGGCGTCTTGCCGCTGGAATTCCAAGAGGGTGAAAGCTGGGAGAAGCTGGGCCTGACAGGTGATGAAACCGTCAGCATTTCCGGCATTGAAGGCCTGAAACCGCGCGGGACGCTCGATATTGAGATTACTTTCCCCGACGGGCGGAAAAAGATCATCACAACGAATGTGCGTATTGATACCGATAATGAGCATGAATATTACAAGAATGAGGGCATTTTGCACTACGTCTTGCGCAACCTCGCAGCAGAAGCCAAAGCCGCTTAACGCGCCACATATTTAGCTAAAGAGAGCTGCTTTGTGCATTTTGCTGACAAGCAAATTCACGAGGCGGCTTTTTTCATCCTATGCAACCAAACGTGAATTGAGGTGTTATTCCTTCGCGGACTCAAATGGTCCAAAATGTCACCCCCGTGACATTCTTAAATTTTGGAGGGAAACATGGGCTTAGAGAGCTTAATTATATTTTTAATCATCGGCGGCGTAGCGGGCTTTCTCGCGGGGCTTCTCGTCAAAGGCTTCGGCTTTGGTATCATAGGTAATATCATCGTCGGTATCGTCGGCGCGTTGATTGCAGGCTATGTCTTGCCAATGGTTGGCTTCGCCTTTGGCGGTGGCATTATAGCCTCAATTTTAAACGCAACAATTGGCGCTGTTCTTTTACTTTTGGTTATAAAGCTCATCAAACGCGCGTAACGCACGCGGCATTAATTCTAAAGGGCCGTCCATTTGGGCGGCCTTTTTTTGTTGAAACCGACTTTTCGAAATCAGTCAAATTGACAGGTAATGGAAGTTGGCGCCTCCTCAACACCTTTATTCTGGGAGCAGCAGCTGGGATTTCGTACAGTTTTCATCGAAAGCCCGTCAGGTAGATCAATAAGTTTTCCTTCGGAGGTGTTGTATGCTCTCGGGAGACTTTTACCGAACGACGAAACCACTGGCCCAGACATCTCCAACATTTCGTTTAGGGATCTGGGTAACTCACCAGATAAGCCTAGCCGCTTCCTGGAAACATATAGCCAAACGTCTTCGCCATGATTGTTTTTACAAACCAGACTCAGATCACCAATCCTTATCACCCTAAGATCGGCCGACTTAAGTGTCTGCATGTTGCGCGCATCCAAGTATGCACGTCTTGAAGTCGATATATGATAGAAATTTTTCTGGCTATCAGTGACTTCAAAGTTGACCCACCCTTCGTAGTAACCAAAGTCGCTTATCGTATATTCCCCCTCGTTAAGATGCTTTCGGATTGAGCTGGCAAAAGCCGACCAACCAACACCATTGAAATCTTCGCGATGTTCGAATGGTAGAAAAACCCAATGCGCAAGCCAAAAGAGTCCGACTGTCAATGTCAAGCAAATGCCAATAAAAACGAGTAAGAACTTTTTCACATCTCAGGGCGTAACCTAATTTGTTTTAAAGACCGTGAAGTCTGCCCTTTTCAAATCGCAGGCTTAGTCCTTCTTCCGATTCAGATAATCGGAGGCGCTCGTCCGGCCGCCGGCATCATTTCTCTCAACCGGATCACGCTTGAGACGTTCAAGCGGGCTTATGGTCTCGCGATGCGCTGCGGCTTCGGCAGCGGTATTTGAGTCAGCAGCATCCGCAGAGGCCTGAGCTTCGTTCGCAGCTTGTTCGGCAGCTTGGGCTTGAGCTTGCGCCTGAGACGCAGAGTCTGCGGCAGCTTGGGCCTCGGCCTGAGCTTGGGCGGCAGCTTCAGATTTGGCTTCCGCATCGGCAGCCGCTTGAGCTTGAGACGCTGAGTCTGCGGCAGCTTGCGCTTGGGCCTGAGCTTGCGCGGCAGCTTGAGATTGAGACTTCGCATCAGCCGCAGCTTGGGCTGCAGCCTGCGCGGCGGCTTGTGCTTGTGACTGAGCTTGAGACGCTGCCTTTGCAGCGGCCTGCGCCTCGGCCTGAGCCTGCCCTGTTGATTGGGATTGAGCGGCAGCATCAGCCGCAGCTTGAGCTTGAGCCGCAGCTTGTGAAGCCGCTTGCGCTTGGGCCCGGGCTTGCGCCGCAGCCTGTGCTGCAGTTTGAGACTCTCCTTGAGTCGCTTGGCCTTGAGGGGCTTGGCCTTGAGGGGCCGGACCCTGAGACGCCTGACCCTGAGGAGATTGGCCCTGAGGAGATTGGCCCTGAGGAGATTGGCCTTGGTTCCCTTGTTCCTGTGGAGCTTGTCCCTGAGAGCCTTGGCCCTGAGAGCCCTGACCTTGACCTTGTTGAGAGCCGCTTCCGCCGCCCGAACCGGAGCGTCCCTTAATTTGATCCAAAATAGACGACGCGGAACTGGAGGAGCCGCCGCGTAGCGGGGACATACCTTGTTGTCCGGATTGGCCTTGTTGTCCGGATTGCCCTTGTTGACCGCCCTGACCCTGTCCTTGGCCCTGTCCTTGGCCCTGTCCACCGCCGGATTGTCCTTGGCCGGCCTGACCGCCTTGGTCCTGTCCTTGACCGCTGCCTTGACCTCCGCCCGTGCCAGTGCCTTGACCGCCGGTACCGCTCAGCCCGCTATTGGCGTCGCGCATCATCTCGTTCCACGCGGCTTTTTCTTGTCTCTCGACATATTCGTCCGTTTTAGCCGTCTCTGACGGCTCATAAGCGGCATCAATAGGCTCGCCCGGATTAGCTTCCGCGAGGGCTTTAGCGCGTTGTTTATTCAGGTGACGACGCGAGTCTTGGTCCAAGAGATCTACCGCCTTCACCTCACGGCCCAAAATTGTGCCATTGCCTGAACTGCGGGTATTTATGTCAATATCATCAAAAATATCGCCCGTGTCGCGGCGACGTTGCGAACGGCGATAATCATCTTCCGCTTGGTCTGTTTGACGGGTTTGAGGATTGTCCTGAGCCACAGGATCAGGCGCACTATCCTGCGCATAAGCTCCCCCATAAGCGGGCAAAGCCAAGACGGCAAAAAGGAGCGAAACTGTCAAAACACGTGTTTTCATGGATATCCCATAGCATATTTTGGCTGAGCGCGGGATGAATACTCTGTTAGGCCCTGTTAAACTGGGAGGTCAGGCGGCTAATTCCGCACCACCCGGAATCCCGTGAAATCATTGGTATCGCCGCGTCTTTGCACCGCCCGCGCTGAATATCGCAGATCATCAGGGCCGGAGAACCAAGATCCGCCGCGCACGATCCGCTGACTGCACGACCCCCGCGCATCGGCGCTGCCGTCCACAGGCGCATCGCGCAAATTCAGCGTATTACAGTCCATTGTCCATTCGCTTACATTGCCGATCATATCTGCCACGCCGAACCCGTTTTTCGACAAGGAGCCCGCAGGTAAAGTGCGGTCCGCCGCCAAATCCGTGCAGGCATTATTCGCCCATGGCAGTTCAGATTCTTTCGAGGCACCATTGGCGAAAGCGCAAACAGCTTTCGGCGAGCCGCCGATGAGCGTGTCCGTCTTGCCGCCGCGCGCCGCATATTCCCATTGCGCATCAGACGGCAGGCCATAATTTTTGCCTGTCGTGTTAGAAAGCCATTGTGCGTAGGCGACAGCGTCTGACCAGCTGACATTAATCACGGGGCGGTTGCCCTGCCCCCAGCCATTGTCACTTGGCATGGATTTACATCCACCCGCCGAGACGCAAGCGCCGTATTGGGCAAAGGTCACTTCGGTGACGCCAATTGCAAAAAGATTGCTGAAGGTCACGGGCCGCGCCGGTTTTTCATTGGGTTTGGCTTTGCTGTCAGAGTTTGGCGCGCCGAGCTCTGCCGTGCCCGCGGGCAGGCTGACCATGGTCGGACAGGCTGCGCAATCCTTAAACGTCTTGCCGGGGCCGGGTCTCAGCTCCTCCAATTTCGCGATCGCCTCCGGCACATGCGCGCCTTGCGGGAAGCTAGTGAGATATTGCTGATAAGCATCTGCCGTCCCTGTCGCATTGGCAGCATTCCACGCCGCTTCATCGGCAGCCGAGGCTTGGCGCTGCGCCTCTTCCGCGCGCAAACGGTCTATGCGCGTCTGTGCCTCGGACGCATTTTTGCCCGTCGGGTATTTCGACAAATAGCCCTCATAGGATGGAATTGTATTTGTTTGCGCGGCGGCCTGCCATGCGGCGGCCTCTTGGCGGGCCGCTTCCGCGGCGTCTTTACGGCGCGCTTCTTCTTCGGCTTTTATTTCGGCGATGCGCGCTTTCGCTTCCGTGACATGCAGCCCGTCCGGCCAGCTTTCTAGATAATCCTCATAGCCCGCAATCGTGTCGCGCTCCTCTGCGAGTTTCCAAGCTTCGTCATCAAATTCATTGATAAGGCGCTGTGCGTCTTCGACGTGACGGCCATTGGGGAAATCCGCGATATAGGCGCGGTAGCCCTCAACCGTGTCAATCTCGAGCGCCTTCACCCAAGCCAAGTCATCCTCGGATTTCGGGGCTTGCGGTGGGGTCTTATCGACAGGGGTTTTGTCGACGCGCTCAATCGTTGGAACATCATCTGCAATGACAACTTTCGACGCGAGCCAAATCGCCCCGCCGCCAACCAATCCAAGAGCCAAAATACCAACGGCATATTTAAACCAAGGCGCGCGTTCTTCGCGAACCGAAAAGCCGCCGCGGTCGTCTACGGGGCTCCAACTCTCATCGGTGCTCGCGGAACTCACCGACGCCGCCTGCGCCTGCGGCTGCGGCTGATTTATCCGTGACTCTTTCCGCTCGCCATCTTCACCCTGAACCTGTTCAAAAACAGTCTGTTGATTTTTTCTATTTTTCGGCCTGAATTTCGTAAATCCAAGGTGAATCATCCAATATTGAATCAGGCTCAGGATAAGAACAAGCACAAGCAGAATGCCCGCAAAAACAGCAAAGCTAATCTCGGGCACAATAGCCTTAACTGACGCAAAGAATCCGCCCGCTAAAACCAAACCCAATCCCAAAGCTGTTACGCCCAGATTTGCCAAAAAACTATATCGGATAAGCTTCTTAATTTCCGTCTTCTCAGGGTAACGCCCTTCATTCTTGAAGAAGAGCATTGCCGCGACATTGGCAGCCACTAACGGCTCAATTATACCCGAAATAGGAATTCTAATGGACGAGAGAAGCTGAAAAGTCGTTGTGACAATAAAGGCAGCGATCAAGACCAATAAAAAAATGATGACATAGAAACTATTGGATTTAACGCGTCCCATTTTTAAGCCTTTCCGGCGATTTGTTTGACTTTGGCATCGGGACCATCGCCCAGACGCAGGATCAAATTATCCAAACAATATTGTCCGGCCTCATTGAGGGCGCGCTCTTCTTTGCCCTGTATAAGGGATTGCAGTAGCACCAACACGGCAGACATAATCAAAGCCAGCAAGGTCGTAGTGAAAGCGACGCCGAGACGCGAGGTCACTTGATAAAGGAAATCATCTGCTTCCGCATTGGCCGGGACGCCCGCATATTGCAGGGCGAACATAATCCCCATCACAGTTCCTATAAAACCGAGAGACGGAATGAGCCATGTGAGGTAGCGCATCATGGAATAGCGCAAATCAATCTCGTGCATGTAAAGTTCCAGCGAGGAATTCAAAACGCTAATGGCTTGGTCTTCATTCCCGCTCATCCGGTATTGGTCGATGGTGCGCTCAATCATGCGCGGCAAGAAAGCAGCGCGGCCGAAGCGGCGATCAACAATTCCGGTCTTGATACGTCCCAAAGTATCCACATCCAGCGAGCGCCCATCCGTTGGAAGATAGCCGCGCTTGAGCTGGTTTTCCTCATCACTGGCGGCGGACCAGCGCAGAAAAAGCTCGCCAAAGCCGATAAAGAGCGCGACCCACATGATATTCTGCACGGTGAACGGCCAGAAACTCGCATCGGCGTCAAGCAAGATTTCCTGCAAAGCGGGCGAGGCCGCCACACGGATAATCCCGATAGTAACAATCGCGCCGACAATGGCGACGAGCAAGACAAACAGTCTGCGAAATAAATTTGTTGAGGTATTCATATCATTTTCACCTAATCACATACGCTTAATCACAGACTCCGGGCGAGGTCGACGCCAAGGCCATGAATTGTCCATTATTTCTGGCTGCCAGATTTTCCATAAATTCGACCGTTCCGCGATAATCAAAATAATTACCGACGACGACAGAATGGATTTCTTTGCGGCCATTATTCCTGCGCGTAATTTCCGCAATCAGGCGATTGGGGGACAGCCCGTTATTTGCGCGCGGGTTCGGCAGGCCGTCACTGACGAGGAAGATCGCCTGACCCGGTCCGGCCAGCATTTTATCAAAAGCGTCCAGCATAGAGGCCGACCCGCCAAATTGCCGGGTTAGGCCTTTCGCATAATCAATCGCGCCTGTTTTTGTGCCGCCCGCATTGACCTGTCGCAGACCGCCGCCCGGTGGCCATTGACGCAAACGATTACCGGCATCTGTTTGCTGAAATCCGACAACTTTCAGGGCGTGATTATCCTGCAACGACAACACAACCCGCTCGACGGCTTTGTTCACGCTGGTCTCATGCCCGCCCATACAGCGGCTCATATCTATGGCGATGACGACATCATCCGCCGTCGTGTTCATACCGAGAAAGCGGAAAGACACGGTCGCGGGTTCCGGCAAAGGTCCGGGCTCTTCCGCGACGGGTTCCGGGACAACGACTGCAGGGGGCGGCGTGGGGACCGCTTGTTTTTCGAGCAAGGTGGCTTCCGCCGCGCGGAGTTTATCTAAAAGCTCTTGCGCGTCAGATTTAATATCCGAGACATTACGCGCCATGGCGGAGCGTTTGATCTCCAGCGCCTTTTTCTTCTCGACCGTCTCGACGGAGCTTTCCTGAGCTGCGCGCAAAAGCTGCGCAATCGCATTGTCAGGCGTCTTCTCCCGCAGCTCATTCTGATAATAAGGCAGCAAGATAATGGCGAGCAGCGCAAAAGCCCCCATCGCAGCCGCGAACAGGTCGATGGCCGACATGGAAAAGACTTCGATCTCACGAGAGGCGCGGCGTTTCATCGTGAACGCCCCACAAATTCACCGCGGTTTTGATTGGCGAGTTCTTGCAAGAAAATCGTGAGGTTTTTATCCTCCGTATAATCGCCAATCGCGACCGTATGAATTTCCGCGCGGCCCCGATTGCGTAAGGCAATATTACGAATAATCGCGCCGGGTTTTCCATCGTCAGGCGCGCCGTCGCTCATAAGGATAATCGCTTCAGGTTTCAAATTCAGCGTCTTGATCAAGGCGCCTTGAGTGGGCGTGCCGCCGCCGAAACGGCTGGGCATACTGTCCACAAAGCTGCGGGCGCGGGACAGGGTTGCGCTGTCGGCGCGCACAAGCCGTCCATTGGACGGGTAGCTGTCATAGGTTGGACCGCCGCGATATCCGATTATGGCAAAGCGGTTATCCGGTTTCATCTGAGACAGAATTTCATTCAACGCTTGCGTGACCTTTGATCGATGGGCCTGCATCGACCCTGACATATCGACAAGAATAACGATGTCGCGCTTATCCGTGGCCAGACCCAGAATTGAGAAGGGAACGCCGCGATTGACGGAGCGCGGCGGCTCCGGGGGTTCGGGCGTTGGGACGGGCGTGGGATCCGGAATGGGCTCGGGTTGCGGCTGCGGGTCCGGGATTTCGACTTCGGTAATAGCTTTTAAGACTTCGGCCAATTTAGCTTCAGTCTCGCTCATTTCGGTTTCTTTTGTCAGATATTGCTTATCCAGAAATCTAATTTCACTTTGCAGCGCACGAATAACGGACATATCCGTGCGGGTAGTTTCGGCGGCGAAGCGGCGCTTGCGGACTTGTTCTTCCAGCTCTTCCATAGAGACATCCGTGCCGCCCAATTTGTAATAGGGAAACAGCACAAGCACGATAAGGATAAACGCCCCCAGCGCCGCTGCAAATAAATCGAGCGCCGAGATAGAAAAGACTGCAATACTTCGCCCTCGGGAACGCAGCTTACCGGCCCCCGCCAAATATTCTGAGGAAGCGGTAAAGCCTCTCTTGCCGGGCGCGTTCCATCGCCGCCTTCGTCATATCATCTGACACTTGAATGGCATCTCCAAGAACCTCGCGGTCCATTTCCGAATTGATGACATCATTGGAGCGGGCAAGACGCCCATCCAAGTCGTCCATGAAAAGCGTCTCGAGTTCCGCAATATCTGTCTCAAAAGCTGCAAATTCGACGGCATCGCGCTGCGCGACCAAACTGCGGGAATATTGACGAGCGGGATTAGCCCAGACAGTATCACCATCCGCGCCGAGACGCGACAGGCTTTCAGACAGAATCTGCCGCAAGAATAAGGCGTCCTCTGCAATGACAGTATTAAACTCAGGGTTTTTCAACTCTGGATCAAAGGCAATCAAGCTGTCTGTTTGTCCCGTAATATAGACGTCACAAGTCGCCGCAAAATCGATGAGGTAATTCATACTGGAGACAATGATCTCCGGCGCAGCCTGCCGCAGAACGGGATTGGCTATATCTTCAATCACAGACAGCACGGGCGTGCCGGGCTCCACCGCGGGCTGGCCGTAATGGTCAAACAAAGCGCGGGTCTGATCAGTCGCGCCATAGGCCGTATCGCTGACTAATTGAAAGAACTGATAGCGCGCCGTTGGATCATCCGTTGGAAATTCCGCCATTTGCGCGATGCAGCGATCCTGGTTTTGCGCAGCCACCGGCCTCGCCTCCGCCAAACCGTAAAGTTCATCCGTGGTCGCCGCATCTTGAGCAAAGCCAAGAGCCGGCCAGGCTAAACATGCCGATATTATGAGGGACGCGCGGAGCATTATTTACCCGCTCCGCCGGTCAAACCGTCAAACGGCGAGGCCGCTTCTTGGCTTGAGGCCCCGCTATCAACGCCGCTCACAAAATTTCGGGTCTTATCCTCACGGCCGGATTGGCTGACGCGGACCGTGCCGTCGGGACGCCCGTTGATGAAGCTGCCTTCATAAGAAATACTGCCAATTTTTGCGTGACGGATCATCAGGCCCGGTCCGTCAGCCAGACCATTTTTCGCATAGCCATAATATTCCATAACCTCATCACCGACCTCCAGGACGCCTGCGCCGGAGCCATTGGCCAAGCCGTTCTCACAGACGCCAAGCCATGTGCCGCGTTTTTGGCCGCCCGGCTCTAAATAGGCGCATTGCGTTGCAACCGTATCCAGGGCGCGCTGGCGCTGGGAATAAAGATTCTGAAGTTTCGCCTGCAAATCTTCATAGCGAATGGCAGTGATAGTTTCGTTGGAGTCGAGCAGGTCCACCGTCACGGTCGTCTGTTGTTCCAAAGCCGGAACAATCGAGTTGAGGAAATTTGTGCCGACTTGTTGAGAAAGCCTCTTTTTGGCCATGGCTTCTTGAATTGCAAACATACCCGCGCTTACCATGCCTGAACTTGCCATGCCGCTCATTTGTTGACGTCGGACACAGGCATTATATTCAGCCTGGGTGCGCGAGCGGCGACAGTCTGTTCCGCCGGCGCTGCCGCCCATGGCAAGACCGCCTGCAACAGAGGCAATGCCCATAATAGTTGCCGCATTTTGCTGACGCGCCAATTTTCGGCGTATCTCCAAAACGTCATGTTCAGCGGAAATCATATCGCGGACTTGCGCGCCCAACTCGCCATTGTGGACGCCGTCAAAAATACGAAGGGATTGCACAGACAGATATTTGCGCTGCGCATCCAACAGACGCTCGGCATAGGCCACGCGCGCGGCGTAATCATCTTCATCGCTGCCAACAAAGGTCAGCGCAGCGAGGCTGGGGTCAAAATCAGAGATGCTGGACGCCCGTCCCATCATAATCGCTTTATCCGCATCCAACCCGTTTATCAGCGCCACAATTCTGCGGGATAGCGCATCAGTGTAAACTTCATCCAGCGGATCAACCGTGCCGTCACTCGCGCCCTCCAATAGCCGCATTTCAGATGCGGGAATCCGCACTTTTTCTACCGGTAGAACCATGGCCGCATTTTTATTTGACCGGGTCGCCAGTGATTGGACGGAGACGTCTTGCGGCGTGTCATTTGTAATATAGGAAACGAAATCCAGCTCGGGCACAACCGGATCAAAATCACCTCGTTGTAAGGCGTCGATCGTCTCTAAGGCCGTCTCGCGGCCTTCTGCGGCAGCGCGGGATAGAAGCGGGCGCGATGCCATCAATAAGCCTTGGGTGGGGACGCTGGCACGGTGATCCGTGCGAACCGTCACGAGAGGCGTTACGAGATCGCCAAATGTCAAAGGCACGCCGCCCATCATTTTCTTACTGTCGGGGAAGCTATAAGTCGCAAAATCAATCGACACGACGGACGGTAAATCCTCCGCCGCTGTCATGGGCTCCGATGTCAACTCTCCTCCCGGGCCGAGCTTAATCGCATGGGGCGAGAGCAAGACCGCATGTTCGGGGAGTTTGGCTGCCAGCTCTTTATAGAGCGATAGCGCGAAATAATTGGATTTCACAACCGCGGCATCGGCCACGGCGACGGTTTCAATCGTGTTGGTCACGCCTTTACCTGACTGGCCGCCAATGGCGCGTTTCGCATAGGCGCGGTGGTAAACATCCTTGGCGTCTGATTCGACAATGGCCGGATAACGGATAACGGCCAAGACGCCGCCATCCGGGAGATCGGAACGCAAGGCCTCTTGCGGGACGGATTGCGTCACGACAGAGGACCTTACGCCCTTCGCGGTCGACGCACATCCCGTCACAGCCACGCTGAGCGCGAGGA
>ENA-ORXT01004501-ORXT01004501.1-marine-metagenome-genome-assembly--contig:-NODE-4501-length-14348-cov-3.332002_pt1 | contig 14348 bp, 11 predicted proteins | sample MGYA00237868_ERZ511482 | MGnify/ENA metagenome assembly ERZ511482 | reverse complement strand
TAAAATCGACCGAAATCAATCATGATAGTCCTGATTTAGGCTTTTGGCAGTGGTTGATCGATCATCCTGAAATACCTCTTTGTATTACCGAAGGTGCGAAAAAAGCAGGAGCGCTATTATCTGCGGGTTATAGCGCTGTCGCATTACCAGGAATTAACAATGGTTATCGGACACCCAAAAATGACCAAGGCAAACGTATTGGCAAGTCTCATCTGATTCCACAATTGGCAAAATTAGCGACATCGGGACGCAAGGTATATTTAGTTTTTGACCAAGACTCGAAACCGAAAACGATTAAGGCGGTAAATGCTGCGATTAAGAAAACTGGCTACCTATTACAAAAGGCGGGGTGTGAGGTTAAAGTAGTCACCTGGTCAGGCTCACTAGGAAAAGGAGTAGATGATCTAATTGCTAATCAAGGGCAAACATATTTTACTCAGGCTTTTGCTGATGCTTTAGATTTAGAAACTTGGAAAGCAAAGTCTTGGACAAAGTTAACTTATCCTGCTGATCTCCAGCTTAATACTCGTTATCTTCCAGAGTTGAATATTGACCCAGAAAGTAAGCTGATTGGCATTAAATCGGCAAAGGGAACGGGTAAAACTGAATCTCTAACTAAAATTGTCAAAAAAGCGATTGCAAGTCAGCAGAAAGTCTTAGTAATTGGGCATCGAGTGCAGTTAGTTAAAGGATTGTGTCAAAGATTTGGCTTAAATTATGTGACGGAAATTAGCGATCGCCCAGAGGGATCAGTATTGGGTTATGGTCTTTGTATTGATTCTCTCCATAGTGCTTCTCAGGCGCAATTTGACCCCCATGATTGGCATAATAGTTTAGTGATTATCGATGAGGTGGAGCAGGTATTATGGCACGCTTTAAATTCTAGTACTTGTAAAGATCGTCGGGTTGAGATCCTCAAGTCCCTCAAAACTTTGATGCAGAATGTTTTACTCAATCAGGGGCAATTATATGTTGCGGACGCAGATCTGAGTGATATTGCTTTAGATTATTTGATTTCCTTGTCAGGAGTAGAGATTAAACCCTATGTTGTTGAGAATACCTGGCACAATAATTCTGCTTCATCTTGGCAAGTCTATGACTATCAAGGCAAAACTCCCAAAAAACTGGTAGGGAATTTAGAAACTCATATCCAACAGGGAGGAAAACCATTTATCTGTCTGTCGGCACAAAAACTGACTAGTAAATGGAGTACCCAAACTTTAGAAGCATATCTACAGCAAAAGTTTCCCGAAAAAAAGATTTTACGCATTGATTCTGAATCTTTGGCAGACTCTCAACATGCCGCCTATGGGTGTATTACTAGGCTAGAAGAAATACTTTGGCAATATGATGCGGTGGTGGCTAGTCCTTCCATTGAAACAGGTATCTCAATCGATTTAAAAGATCATTTTACTTCCGTTTGGGCGATCGCTCAGGGCATTCAGGCAGAAAATGCGGTGCGCCAGACTTTATCTCGCCTACGGCAAAATGTGACTCGCCATTTGTGGTGTGCTACCTATAGCTTTAACAAAATCGGTAATGGTTCAACTTCCATTCCTGCCTTATTAAGCTCTAATCAACGTTTCACTCAGCTAAACATCCGCCTGCTGCAACAGTCAGACTTTGCCTATCTTGATGATTTAGATACAGGTTTTCAAGCAGAGTCTTTGTTGTGTTGGGCAAAAATGGCAGTACGGTTTAATGCAGGGGCGATTAATTATCGCAACTCTGTCTTAGCTGGTTTAAAAGCTGAAGGACACGAAATCATTGATGCAGCAAAATTCAAATTTAAACAGCCAGAAGTCAAAACTGATAACTGTTTAGAAGCAGCTATTACTGAAATCAGTACCCAAAACTATCAAGCAGAATGTAGTGCGATCGCTAATGCTCCCCGCCTTAATGACAAACAATACCAAGCCTTGAAAAAGCGGTTAATAAAATCGATTAAAGATCGCCGCCAACTCCGCCAACACGAACTGAAAGAACGCTATCACCTACCCATCACTCCAGAGTTAGTTTCTTTAGACGATGAAGGATGGTATCAAAAGATTAGGCTACACTACTTTCTTACCATTGGTCGTCCTTATCTAGCAGATCGGGATACAAAGGTGGCACGGAAGCTGATCGAACGGGGGAACGGTAGCTTATTCCTACCCGATTTTAATAGCTCTCAGTTGGGTGCAATTATTGGAACACTAGAACTAATGGGCATTCCCATATTGCTACAGGATCTATCGAGACAACTTCGCAACACAGATGCAGACTTGCAGTCTCTAGCTGCGATCGCTCTTAGCAACCGCAGCGAAATTAAAACTATCCTCAATATTGGCATCGCTAAAAACTATAGTCCCATTACTATTGTCAGCCGTTTTTTGAACAAAATTGGCTGCAAAATTCAATGTATAAAATATGAAAGCATCGACGGAAAAAGAGTTCGAGTATATCAAATACTGACCCCAGAAGATAGACGAAATCGGGTGTTTACCCACTGGTTGAACATAGATCGTCAGCGTCCAGGCAACTCCCTATTTTGGTCAGCCCAAGCCCAATCAACGCCATCTACTATATCTGCCATCGATCCTAACTATCTTCAATTGAGCCTGAATATTTAATGGAGTGCGATTAAAATCAATGCCTCGAATGGGAAGTTTGTGAGCAGACAAGGCACGCAGTAGCTTACCGTTACAATTCCATAGTATGAGAGTACCAGAGCGACCTCCTGTAGCAATAGTTTGACCATCAGCAGAAAAAGCGATCGCCAATTATCAGTTATTAGTACATGCGGCTACATGCGGCTAAAGCCTTTGTCAGTCCTCAGTTATTAGCTATTAATTTTAATGTTTTTTAACAATGAATAGTGATAGCCAAATTCAACCAAAAACTAAAAGATGATGTAGCATCTAAGGGAGATTTTGGGGATATGATATGGCAAAGCAAAAAGTTGGTCTATTATTTGGCGGTTGTTCGGGAGAACATGAGGTATCTATTACTTCAGCAAAAGCGATCGCCTCAGCCTTACAGCAGGCAAAAAACAAAGCTAAGTACGAAATACTACCCGTATATATCGACAAAAGTGGTACGTGGCAGTCTAGCAATTTAGCGCAACGGGTATTAGAATCAGGCGAGCCTTTGTCACTCAACACAGAGCAACCAGCTACTGTGGCAGAGGGTAATAATAGCAACCTTACCGTTACAGGTTTTTCATCCCTCACCCCTTCAGAACAAAACTTTAGCTACTCCGATATAGATGTCTGGTTTCCCATCCTACATGGTCCTAATGGTGAAGATGGCACAGTGCAGGGTTTACTTAGCCTAATGAACGTTCCCTTCGTTGGTTCGGGGGTATTGGGTTCGGCTTTGGGTATGGATAAGATTGCCATGAAAATGGCGTTTACCCAAGCAGGTTTACCCCAGGTAAAATACGTAGCGATAAATAGATCGCAGGTATATTCTAGCCCCTGTATATTTCCCAAACTTTGTGATGATATCGAGGCAAAATTAGACTATCCTTGCTTTGTCAAACCCGCTAATCTTGGTTCATCCGTAGGCATTGCCAAAGTGCGATCGCGTGCCGAACTAGAAGAAGCCCTAGATAACGCTGCCAGCTATGACCGACGTATCGTAGTAGAAGCAGGAGTAACAGCTAGAGAAGTAGAATGTGCCGTCTTGGGTAACGACAACCCTAAAGTCTCAGTCGTCGGTGAAATAACATTTGACAGCGATTTTTACGATTACGAAACCAAGTATACCGAAGGTGCAGCCCAACTACATATTCCTGCCAATCTCCCCCAAGAAATAGTTACCAAAATACAAGAAATGGCAGTACAGGCATTTCTAGCTGTCGATGCAGCAGGACTTGCCAGGGTAGATTTTTTCTACATCGAAGAAACAGGAGAAGTCTTTGTCAACGAAATTAACACCTTTCCTGGCTTTACCTCTACCAGCATGTATCCTCAACTCTGGGCGCATTGCGGAGTAGATTTTCCTCAATTAGTAGATAATCTAATCGGTTTTGCTGTCGAACGTTATCGAGAATCGAAAGCCAATTAAAATAGACGAAGTTTTTCAAGTCATGAATAACCTCAGAAATTCAGTAGGTTAAAAACAGTGCGATCTAGGTTACTCTGAAATTTGTGACCGCGAAAGGCGGTGCAGGAAGCCCCGTGCTTGCGAAGCACGGGGGCACTGCACATTTTGTAACCAACTATTGAGGAAAATATGGAACGTACTTTTATCATGATCAAACCTGATGGCGTACAGCGTCATCTAACAGGAGATATTATTCATCGTTTTGAATCAAAAGGTTTTACCCTGGTGGGAATGAAAATAATGCAGGTTTCTCGCGAACTAGCCGAAAAACACTACGGCGTTCATAAAGAAAGACCTTTTTTCAAAGGCTTGGTAGATTTTATTATCTCCGCTCCCGTCATTGCTATGGTTTGGGAAGGCGAGGATGCGATCTCTGCTGCGAGAAACATTATTGGAGCTACCAACCCTGTATCTGCTGCTCCTGGCTCAATTCGTGGCGATCTTGGAGTAAGTATCGGACGTAATTTGATTCATGGCTCTGATGCTCCTGAAACGGCTAAATCAGAAGTTGCTCTGTGGTTCGACGAATCAGAGTTAGTAAATTGGAACCCTGTCAGACAGCCCTGGCTCTACGAATAAGAGATCGCCCATGAGGATTGAAGAAATACATAAATCAGCTTCAATCCTCGTCGCTGTCATAATCCTGATTTGCCAGAGCAAATAAGCCAGAAAAAGCGCAGGTCATCAAGCCTAATGCGATCGCCCAACTGCTTCCACCAAAGCTAAGATCGATAATCCAGTTAGTCCCTATTCCTAAAATTAAAAAAGGAATAATGCTAAACACAGAAGCATAAAAGGCATTTTGAGATTCTCTGGCTAGTCGAGTTTCCTCAAACTCCTCAACCGAAGTATACATCCATCCTTCAGCAAAATTAAACCATCTCTCTAGTTGAATACTGATCCAGGTTTTAGTTGAGTCTAAAGCTATGTATAGTGCCAGCGACCAAATACAGCTACCTGCCAAATCTACCGTATCTAATTCAAACGAAAAGGCGATTAGGTCTACAATCATTTTTTATATATAAATATATTATTTTTTGACCCACTCTATCCAGATAAGTTTTAATAACTTACTGTCATAATTATTATGCAAAACTTTAAACAAATGTGTATTTAACAAAAAGTTCTGATGAAGCCTGGTGTAAGTACCCAGTGTAATATTGCTAGTCAAAAAATTAAACAGTATATTTGGAAAGGATTATCTTAGAATCTATCAAAATATTTTTGATTTTATAAATTGGCTTTGCCAGTAATTACTTGAAAATTACCTATTTTTTGCTAAAAATTGTAATGGGATTTTGACAGCCAACTTCCATTACTGAAAGCTTAAGAGCATAAATTAGGGCTGACAAGCGTAAATTCTTATATTGATTGAGCCGAAATAAATGACTTACAGATCTAAAATTAGATGGAATCGCTTGCTAACCATTGCGATCGCAGCTTTTTTAATATCCTGGGGATTCTCCAACTGGAATTCAAAAATAATCGCTTCAGACGTACCAGAAAATGTTTTGCTCGCTCAAGACGTTTCAGCAATTTGGGAAAAAGGTTCTTTTCCTGTGGAAAATTTTCAATCTTACACCTCTCCCTATGGCTATCGTGCTTCTCCTGTAGACGGGCGACGCCAGTTTCATAACGGGCTAGACTTGGCAGCACCCCGTGGCAGCTACATTCGTAGCTGGTGGGGCGGAAAAGTAACCGCTCTATCTGACGATACTGCCTGTGGAACATCTATAACTATTCAGTCTGGTGCTTGGACTCACAGTTATTGTCATATGGAAGGTCATGTAGAAAATCTTTCTAACGGTAGATTTTTAGTAGATCGCGATGGAGGAATTCAGCTTGCTTTAGGACAAGATGTTCCTGTAGGCGCAAGAATTGGTCGTATCGGCATGACTGGACGTACCACTGGCCCTCACTTGCACTGGGTTCTGAAGCACAACGGCAAATACGTAGATCCTGGTTTGGTATTAAAAGAAATGTTTAAACGTCAGACTGTTTCTTCTGCTTCTTAAGCATCTAAAGGCTTAAATCAAACACTGAATTTATGACTCTGTAGCGGGTATAGTTTCTTTCGTTTTAATTTATTCAAGGTATAGTTGTCACGATATACATGACAACTATCAGCCGATGTTACTCAAAAACGCGATAAAAGAGAGCTATTACCACGACTTGACTGGCACAACATTTACAGCGCATGGTCCTTTCCTACCTTCGCCGATTTCGTACTCTACTTTTTGTCCTTCATCGAGATTTCCATCTCCTTCACCTTGAATTTCAGAGGCGTGTACGAATAAATCTTTTCCCCCATCATCTTGAAGGATAAAACCGAAGCCTTTCTCTGAATTGAAGAATTTAACAGTACCTTTACTCATGAAATATATTTTTTTATTGAACTAGCTTCAGTTATACCGTATTATTCGATGAGCGACTTACGTTTATTAATTTCTGGTCGCTCTTTGTACACTTATCTTAATGTGATGGTAGTTCAAACTCCATTATTTTTTGGCTAAAAATAATGCCGATCCATGATTTATTCAGTTGAGTTTAACCTGTAGCCAGACTTCAAATTCCCAAAAGCGATCGCAACATAGCACTAGCTGACTGGCTGGCTTTAACTAAAGGCTGCTGTTGATTGAGAAAAACATTAGCGCAATTACGCCCTGGCATTCCTGAAATCGACCCCCCTGGATGAGTCCCCGCGCCAGTAAGGTAAAGGTTTTCGATCGGGGTAGTATAGTTGGCTATTTCGGGGAGAGGACGCAAAAAGATCATCTGATCTAAAGTCATATCTAGGTGATAGTAGTTACCTTTATACGAACCCAATCTTTCTCCCAGTTCGGCAGGGCTTTCTACCCGACGGGCAATGACTGAATCTTTAATATTGGGTGCATAGTCAGCCAGCTTGTTCATTACGTTATCTGCTACCTGATTTTTTAATTCATCAGTCCAACCAGTACCATGTAAACCCGTCCCTTCCTTTCCTGCTATTTGGTAGGGTGCAAAGAATTCAATCCAAAGAGTATGCTTGTCTTCTGGTGCCAGAGCCGGATCGAGTACGGAAGGAATATCGAGATACATCGAGGGATTACCATCGGGAATCTGTCCCATTGTCGCTAGAGAGTGGGCTTGTTCTACATGGGCAGTAGAATCGGCAATTAATACCGTACCAATCAAGTTATTCGTATCATCTTGTTCATAAGCAGTAAAACGAGGTGCTTCTGACAAGGCGCAATCTATTTTCAGAATAGTTTCATTGTTGTTAGTAATGCGGCGATCTACCTTTTCTCTCAGGTCAGGATTTACGTCATCCTCGGCTACTAACTGCAAGAATAGTCTACGAACATCAATATTGGAAATAACAGCCTTGTTTGCGCGATATTCTCTGCCTCCTTGCACCTTTATCCCTACAGCGCGGTTATCTTCAACAATGACTTTCTCAACCATTTGCTCGGTTAAAATTTTACCTCCTTTGGCAGTAACCAATTTAACCAATGCCTGAGTCAATGCACCCGTACCGCCTTTAGGACGAGCCATCCCTGGATGATGGCGCATGGCTAACATCATCAATCCTGCAGTGATGCCTTTTTGGGATGGAGGCGCACCTATTTCCGCTGCTAAACGAGCTAAAGGGGCTTTAACCAACTCAGTATCGAAATACTCGTTGAGCAGGTCTTCTGGGGCGGTAATCATCGTGCGAATGAAATTCAAAGCTTTATCTTTAGAACCTGCGATCGCTAAAGCATCTAAGATGTTATCCTTTTTATATCCTTTGGCAATACCTAATACCGATTGAGGTGGTGCATTAAAAAAAGGCGCGATTGCACTCATTAGTTTTGACCAGTAACTGATAAACTCTACATATTTATCTGCATCTCTTTCGCTGTAGCGAGCGATCGCTTTTCTAGTCTTTTCGAGGGATTTATGAGCGAGAAAATATTTACCATCAGGATGGGGGCAAAAAGTATGCGGATCGCAGGATAGATATTCTAGACCATACTTTTCTAGCTGTAATTCTTGAATAATAGGACCTAAGAAAATAAATTCATGGTCGATAGCGCAGAGGTTGAACTTAAAGCCAGGAGCTTCTTCGGGGATAGCTTCTTCTGTAGTAGCTGCACCACCAGGGACAGGACGTTTTTCAAGTAACAAGACACTGTAACCAGCATTAAGCAAATATGCAGCACAGACTAATCCATTATGACCAGCACCAATGACAATCGCATCATACGCTTCCATGTAATATATAATTCCCTACTTTGAAATTTGGAGTATTTTTTGATTATCCCAAAAAGTAGCACTCTACAGAGTATTTTCCACCAAGCTCTAGCCAGAAAAAGCTCTCTTTTGTTTGTACGTACAAGACAGATGTCTTCTATTTACTGGTTACTAATTACTGATTTGGCGACAGAAACATCAATCTTGCCAAAATAGATGCTAAACGCAATTAATAGATGCTCTAAACTTTTGACTACCCAAGGTATATCTTGAATTTTGTGGAATTGATAGTGGGAAACAACAAACGAAATCTTTTTTTCTAAATCTGGCACTGAATCGGGACAGATAAGAGCTATTTTTAACAATATAGTCATTACCTGTACTGTTCCTAAGTTAACAACCAAATTAGCAAATTCTTGAGGATTGTTTGAAGCATTAGGCTCTATAATTAGGAAACTAAAAAGTTGCCGACAGGTTTGCAGCACCAAAGTTTGATTTAGTGGTTTGGTATTAGATTGAATAAAAATTGTTTCTAGCTTGTTCTCCAGTCTTCGATCAAAATGATAATTACTATTTCTCGACTTAATATTGTGGGTCAATAATCGATGTAAATCTTGTTTGAATATTTGATAAGAATTACGCATTTTATGATCGGCAATAAAACGCTGCGATCGCTCTAGTATTGTTTGTTTACCCCCGACTTTGCCCAGATATTGTTGCAGGGCAACTCTAAAAGCTCTTTCAGAAAGCAGGGACGGGTTGTCTACCTTCGTAATTATCTTTCCCGCGCCTTTCGACATCAGCTTCATCTTAGCTACCTGCTTTAGTCGAAAGCGATAGATAATATGTCTGGACAATTTAATTTCAAAATCTTGGCGACGCTGCTTTTGCAAGGACTCAACAAACTGATTTAGCTGTTTTAGTTCATCCTTTCGGGGAACGTAATATTCATATAAATAGGTATAACGAGCCAGATAACTATTTATAACAACGTTGTCATACTCTTTGCTACTAGGTGCTTCATTAGTTGCGACGACATTTGCTACTGCAACATTGGCAACTTCTTGAGAATTGATAATAGCAATTAATGCTTTTAAGTTGAAATATGCTTTAGATTGTTGATAATCTTTGATTAGTTTAATTAGCTGCTTTCGACGGCGATCGTAGGATGAAGATTGATTAATAGTCTTTAAAACTTTTAATAGATCGACTACATGCAGCAAAGAATCAGGATTAGTCACCCAATGATTAAGGATGAGGTAAAAACAATGATTGAATATTTTATAAAACTGTGTTGGACTACCAGAAGCAAAAATTATTTTTTCTAAGGCTTGAGATACTTTTATATCTTCATTTCTGCCTTGAACGAATAAGCTTTGAAACTCTCTAATTACTGTGATTGGTGACTGGGTTGTAACACAGTAAGATAAGTAATCATAGATTATGTTACTTTCGCGATCTATTGTTTGTTGCGAACCATTTATATCTTTAATCACTGACAGAGATAAATATTGTGACTTATGCCACATACTAACCTCGGATGTTGGATATTGTAAGCTTGAATAAAGTTACTGTTACCGTCAGCTTTGCCTGTTGAGATCGCACTAGGCTAATAGTTAATTTATTTCAGGGTGATTGTGAGGAGCAATACAGCCGTCAGGAAGAAGGGCAATAGACAAGAAAATAGAATAATGTTTCACTTGAACACGCTGGGCTAAAGTATGCTGTACATCAATTACTTCGTGAATTTTGAGAGGCATTACGCTATTTGATGGAAATGCCCACCAACTACCCGCTTGATAAAAACAATCGCTATAGTCTTCTGACTCGCACCATCTTTGGCATACCGCAGCCGCAGCCGCTTTGAGATTAGGATAAATAATAGTTGAATCAATATTATTCATTTGCCTTGCAACCTATCTATTGCTAATTTAATCAATCGAATTCATTTTCTGACGTATTGTCGGGTTATATAACCGTAGATAATTCCAGTAGTTACCAAACACCCCTTCAACGTAATCTTTGGTTTCAGGAAACGGTATTTGTTCGACAAAGCGATCAGGATCTTCAGTATCATATCTATTCAACCAAGAAGCAACATTGCCCGTACCAGCGTTATAGCTAGCAACTGCATACAAAGAACTATCTTCATAGCGATCGTGATTATGTTTAAGATACCAAGTACCAATCCTAATATTGTCATCCGGATTAGTTAAGGAATACTCTGGTAAATCTATTTGCCCTGCTACCCAATCGGCTGTAGGAGGAACAATTTGCATTAAACCGACTGCACCAACTACTGAATCAATCTGAGGGTCAAAAGTAGATTCTTTACGCATGACAGAAAGAGTTAAGAGGGGATTAATTTTATCCTGTCGAGCATACTTGAGAACTTGCTCTTGATAAGGGAAGGGAAATAAACCATGCCAATAAGCAGTAGTTTGTCGTAGAGCTTTCCATTGTGCCAGTTCTTGAGAGGTTTCTCGCTTAGTTAAATCCCAAATTTCTTGCATTCCACTACTATATTCACCCAAGGAAATCTTTAATACACCTTCGCTAAACTGCTCGTTTACCGACAGTTTTTGGGGTTGTTTAATTTCTGACTGCAGCATTAGATCAGCATCGTAGTATTGACCCAATAAATACAATTCTTGTAGAGCTGATGAACCCATTGGCAAAGGACTATAGGTACTAGCTACGTCTAAAGCAGGAGTTAGGGGGCGCAACTGACTAAAATCTCCCACGTCCCAACCTAGCATAACAGCCGATCGCCATGCCCAATATGATTGAGGATATTGTTTGATTACTTTTTTTAAAACTGTTTCAGCCTCAGCTAATTGCCCAATATCTTTTGCCCATTTTCCTGTCCAATAAAGAGCTTTTGGAGCGAAGGCTTGTTCTGAAGTAGATTTTGACTTGACCACAGGCTGCATCCACTGCCAAGCATCTTGCTTGTTACCATCGGCTGCTAATTTTTGAGCAATTTTCCAGCGATACTCCCCAGCAGCAGTCGAATCACTATACTTATTTAAGAGATTTTGCCGAGATCGATCGGCTGCAATATTTTTGTTAAAACGTTCGTGGACGATCGCTTTAGAGCGATAGGCTTCAGGGGCATTTTCAGGAAATTTAGCGATCGCTTTTTCTAAATACACCACTGCTTCATCACCACTAGAAATGCGGGCTAAATATACTAAAGCCTGTCCTGCTTCACTCGAATCGTGGTATTCCCTCAACAGTCTTTGGTAGGAATTTTTAGCACTATCTAGATTACCGTTGCGATGAAAACCCCTGGCAGCACGGTACAAATTACGAGGAGTAGAAGAAGCATAGATATAGGCATCCGCAGCTTTGCGATGATCTTCTTCCCGCCAATAACCATCAGCGATCGCTTCCCAGTCTTCTGGGGTAAGTTGAGCGGGGTATTCTAATACTAGGCGATCGCGAATTAGATTTAAATCTGAGTCTCGACTGTATTTAGCCAGCAGTAATAACAAGTTAAACTGCTGAGGATTTTTGCTCAAACGCTGACGAGCAAGTTTTTGAGTTAGAGGGTGAGAGGGAAAATCTTTAATTAATCTAGCTTCGTTAAGAGATTTATTCTCGTTTAGCAAAGACAAAGCATTGGCTGTAACAGGAGATTTGGGGTAGGTTTTAATCAAATAATTGAGAGTGCTTTGAGCCGCTTTCTCTTGTTTATTTTGCTGGTGTGCCTGAGCAATTTTTAATAAAATTTGTGGACGCAGAAGAGGATAATCTTGTCCTAGTCCCTGAAGATAAGTCAACGCCAATTTGCCGTTTTGTTGCTGAAGCAAATCTGAGCCTAATAAATAACGAGCGCGGTTGCGATCTCCTAATGTTTGCTGACTATCCTTTTGGCGATTGTCTTGGACAATCGCTTTTAAGTTCGATGCTCTATTAGCGGGAGAAATAGCCCGCAGTTCGACTAAAGAAGATGATTTGAGGGATTGCTCGGGCTGTTTTTCAGATTGAGAAGATAAACGATTGTAGTTTTGCCAGACTAGCCAGCTAAAAGCACTTAATAAAATTATTGAAATCAATCTTTTGTTTTTCGGAAACAAGACTTTTGCTTGGTAGCTATTTTGTTTGCGTCTACGTTGAGGTTTTTTGGAGCGCACGCGGGATTCTAGCATGGATAACTCTGCTATGTCTAACCAAAATAAGGGACAAGGGACTAAATTTAAACAGGAACTATGATTAAAAGCTTTCCGTCAATGAGTCATAACTAAAATATACGTATGAGAAAAATTTTTGCCTAGTTATGTTTAACGCAAAATACTCTAAAGTTACCACCTCTATTCTGATAACTTTGACTGCTTTAGTAACAGCAGCAGCACCATTCGCTAATATAACCCCTGCTCAAGCACAGCTTTTTCCCAATCAGCCAAATAGAAATAGGGAAAGGATTTACAATCCTCCTAGTCAACCCAATCGCGATCGCGATCGCAATTTAGATTTAGCCCCCAATAGCGTTCCTAGAGGCTTTGTTATTCCCCTAGAATATGACGAAGAGAAAATTTTGGTTACCCCAGAAGAAACTGTCCCCGTCACCTTATATGTCGCAGCAGATGTAAAAAATAGTCAGCGTAATGTTTTAATTCCCTACGGCAGCGAAGTAATCGGCGAAATTAGACCAAATGAAGACGAATCTGGTTCTTTTTTCCTAGCTCAAGAACTTGTCCTTCCTGACGGTACAACTCAATCTATCGATGCTATTTCTGAAGTAGTAACCCGCAGAGAAACCGTTAAGAAAGGCGCAGGTGCAGGAGACATCTTGCAAGGCGCGGCGATCGGGGCGGCGGCAGCGGCAGTACTTTCTAAAGTTCTTGGTGATACCGAGTTTTTAGAGGTTTTGGGCGGTGCGGGGGCTGGCGCGATCGCAGGATTGCTGTTGGGAGGAAACAAGGTAGAACTAATTTCTATCGACCCCAACAGCGACCTCGATGTAACCTTACAGACTAATTTATCTCTACGCTAAAACTTAAGGAAAACTTAGTCTTTTTGTAACAGTTAGTTGACATTTAGCTGACAATTATTTAATTAGCCAAGTTGAAAGATAAAAGTTACTAAATCGCCTTTACCCAAAGCAATGCGATCGCCAGATCGCAGTCGGTGGCGGTTTCCTTTAAGTAGAGGAGTATGGTTAACATATGTTCCATTGGAACTGCCTACATCCTCAATGTAGTAAGTATCTCCTTCAATTCTAATATCAGCGTGAAGCCTCGACACTACTTCAGAGTCAGGGAAACCTGCTACGTCAATATCAGGAGGAATTTGACCATTAGGTTTACCAATATGCACCACATTTAAGTTAGCAGCTATAGGAATAGTAGTATTACTTTGCAAATGTAAAAGGCTAACTGTTTCTACCTGTAGTTGGGTTGCACCACTAAGATTAGCAGACTTGGGCAGATCTAGATCTGGTTGAGGCATAGGACTAAGATTAGTATTGCTGACAGCTACCTCAGCTTCAGATTCTTCCTTGAACCCAAGAGTATTTAAATCAATTTCCTCTGTTTCTGTGGGAAGATTATCCAAATCCAGGTCAGGAGATTCTGCCTCCCAGGGCATATTATTCCCTGTATCTGAGTCCATTCCTCCAGTTTCTTCAACCACATCAGGCTCTGGAACTGAGGGAACAACGCTCATCATTTCCGTAGGTTCAAGATTGGACACTGCTCTTGGTTGTCCAATAGTTAAATCCTCATCTTCTTCCTCGTCCCAAGGACTGTTGATGGGAGATGACATGGAAGTTTCAGGTAAAATATCTGATTCATCTATGATAAGTCGGACCGGGATTAATCAGTTATTTTCCCAAAGTCTTCAATTTTACTAGAGCTAACGTTACGATGGTTTTTGCCATGCCAGTCATGGCGTCAAATCTGATCGAGACTGCTACCTTATCCTTGGATGTGATTCCACTTTTGCGTGGCCAGCAAGTAGGTCATCAGATCGATACTGGACTCGTGGGATCGGTTGCTACCAGCTGCGGATGAATGAAGCTGCTTTCTCAGATGTAC
>ENA-ORXT01004499-ORXT01004499.1-marine-metagenome-genome-assembly--contig:-NODE-4499-length-14353-cov-6.011418_pt1 | contig 14353 bp, 13 predicted proteins | sample MGYA00237868_ERZ511482 | MGnify/ENA metagenome assembly ERZ511482 | reverse complement strand
TCCTACGCGCTAAAAACCGGACGCTATCGCGTGGCGGCTGATGCGCAGATGCGTTGCATCAATCTAAAGTAAGTGCCGTTTGGGCGCTAGCCCAACGCCGTGAAGAGATTTTCGTTTGAAAAACATAAGTAAGTATGAGCCGTTTTGACGCCAGCTCCGATTTCGTCACCGCAGGACAGGATCTAGCGCTAATATCCAAAACCGAGTTCAGGCTTAATTAACAAGCCCTCGCGTAACGGGTTTGTATCGTTACCGACTGACGCCACTAGCGGCCACGCCTATCCAATCTTATCTTTGCCAACCCAAGGCCGCAGCACCTCGGGGATCGTGACTGATCCGTCGGCATTTTGATGATTCTCCAAGATGGAAATCAGCGCTCGGCTGAGCGCGAATGCGGTGCCGTTTAGCGTGTGGACGAAGTGCGTGCCTTTTTCGCCCGTTTTCTTGTAACGGATGTTCAGTCGTCGGGATTGGTAGTCGGTGCAGTTAGAGGTACTGGTGACTTCTCCCCACTCCCCCGCGTCTCCGCGGCCTGGCATCCAAGCTTCCAAATCGAATTTGCGATAAGCCGGTCCACCCAGATCCCCCGTCGCAGTATCTACCACTCGATAAGGGACGCCGATAGCGTCGAATAGATCGCACTCAACCTGGCGAAGTTCTTCATGCATCGCGTCGCTTTGCTCAGGCAACGTATAGGCGAACATTTCGATTTTGGTGAATTGATGAACTCGGTACAAACCCCGCGACGCTCGACCCGCGGCGCCTGCCTCGGTTCGATAACAGTGACTGATGCCGCAGAGTTTAATTGGAAGGTCTTCGTCGGTCAGCGTCTTCCCGCTGTACAAGCCTCCGAGGGTAATTTCGGCCGTTCCAATCAAGGAGAGGTTTGTGTCTTCAATGCTGTAAATCTGAGTTTCAGGTCCACGCGGATTGAATCCGATTCCCTCAAGCACGCTGTCCTGTGCCAAGTCCGGAGTAATCGTCGGGGTGAAGGCTCGTTTGGTCAGTTCACTGACGGCAAACTGTTGCAACGCCAGATCCACCAACACCAGGTCGCCTTTGAGAAAATAGAAACCGGCTCCGGTGGTGCGAGCACCGCCTTCGAAATCAATCCAATCGTGTTTCTGTCCCAGCTCCAAATGGTCTAAGACTTCGAAGTCGAACTTACGCGGCTCCGTTTTACCGCGGGTGATTTCCAAATTCGCTTTATCGTCTTTTCCGATCGGTGCATCTGGATGTGCCATGTTCGGGATCAGCGTTTGGATCGCTGCGATCTCTTGGTCCATTGCATCAAGTTCGGTCTGGCCAACCGTCTTTTGCCCCCGCAGCTGTTTGGCTTCTTCTTTTAACGCGTCACGTTCGCCATCATCTTTGGCTTTGCCGATCATTTTCGATTTTGCGTTGGCCTGCGTGTTCAAGTCTTGAACGGCCTGAGCCTTCACACGACGCTGCGTTTCTAGCATCACCAATTGATCGACGTCGATGTCGAGATTTCTGTTGACGCAGTTCTGTTTTACGGCGTCGGCATTTTCGAAGATAAATTTTCGGTCGAGCATGGTTTCGATGGATTAATGTTTGAGCGAATTTAAATTTGCGAACAGTCACTCGAACGCCAGTTCCTGACCAACGCACACGGTTGAGCGGCTGACGCCAAAACGGCACTTGCTTTAGATTTGATGAGGTTCACAATGATTAATTTAGTCGATTGTGCCCGGTTCGATAATCACCCTTGCAGATGACTCCAAACTTGACGACCAATCGGCAAAACCGATGTATAATCATCTCCATGGTGAAATCAGCGCCCGATAACGATGCCTCCGATGAGCTTCGCGCGACCGCATATCACGAAGCGGGACACGCGGTTATGGCGATCGCACTGGGGCGTAACATCCAAAAAGCGACCATCGCGTCGGCTCAAATGACCGCTAACACTAAGCGTCTTGGCGCTGTGAAGATGCAAAAAGGACGCTCCAAATCCACCAACGATGCACTCGAGGACGAAGTCTTGATCCTGTTTGCTGGCATGGTCGCTGAATCGCAGGTGACCGGAAAACACTGCGAACGAGGCGCCGCCAGCGATCTCCGCGCCGTCGGCCGGATACTGCAAACGCGCGCCCGCACCGAGAAGCAACTAGAGAAACTTCATCGCCGCCTGCTAGAGAAAACTGAGCATATTCTTAGCGACGCCATACACAGCAAAGCCATCCAATGGGTGGCCGAGGCGTTGATTGAGAAAGAGTCAATCAGTGGTCGATTGGTGAAACATTTCATCAACCAAGCCGAAGCACAAAGCACCAAGTAAAGCAAAGGGCGACACGTCTGGCGCCTGTATCTGCTCTGCAATACGCCAACGCTTCGTTATCAACAATATACGTTGAAATTCGAGTGTTTTAGCAACACTCGCTGCTAGACAAAGCTTCAGTGGTTGTCGATTTCGTCTGATTTCAGTTTTGGATATTAGCAGTTTGGGCGCTCGCCCAACGTCGTGAACGATTTATTTCCCAGTTTTAATGAGCCGTTTTAACGCTAGCCACCGTTTCTTTGCACAGCGAAACCGTGTCTAGCGTAAAAACGGCTCATACTTACTTGCGTTTTTCAAACGAAAATTGCTTTAGGGCGCTGGCGCTTTCCCTAATGCCACTTACTTTAGCTTGATGCAACGCATTTGCGCATCAGCCGCCACGCGATAGCGTCCGGTTTTTAGCGCATAGGACCGGACGCTATCGCGTGGCGGCTGATAAGATTATCCTGCGTTTTGTCTAAAGGAAGTGCCATTGGGCGCTCGCCCCGGTTCTACGGTGACCCAAACGGGGCTAACGCCCAATCGGCAAATTAAATCGACAAGCCCTTCACGCCAACAATAGCGGCAATCCACAGCCCACATCGCAATTCCCCCTGTGCAGAAGACTGGACGTCAATTAGGATTCGCCGGTTTGCCACCTCCTGAAGAGATACTTTTGAAGACTTTTGCCGAACTCGATCTTCCCGAACCCATTCAACGTGCTCTCGCCGAAGAAAATTACGAGATCCCCACGCCTATTCAGGCTCAAACGATCCCCGCCGCCATCGAGGGCCGCGACGTTCTAGGATGTGCTCAAACAGGCACCGGAAAAACGGCCGCTTTCGCGCTTCCGATCCTTGACTACCTCTACCACCAGAATCGCAAAGCACGGAAACATCTTCCCAACGCGCTGATTCTTGCACCGACGCGCGAACTGGCAATTCAAATTGGCGACAGCTTCAAGACCTACGGTCGCTACGCCCAGTTAAAGCAGACTTTAGTCTACGGCGGAGTGGGGCAGGGCAACCAAGTCAAAGCAATGGAGAAAGGTGTGCATATTCTGATCGCCACCCCTGGCCGGTTACTGGACCTCATGAACCAAGGCGTCATTAAGCTCTCTCAGCTGGAGATTTTTGTGCTCGATGAAGCCGACCGAATGATGGACATGGGATTCCTCCCAGATCTCAAGCGCATCATCAGCCAATTGCCTGAGAAGCGTCAGTCGTTGTTTTTCTCGGCCACCATCGCCCCCAACATTGTTGAACTATCAAAAAAGCTCCTTTACAAACCCATCAGCGTTAACGTTACTCCTAAATCACGTAGCGTCGACCTAATCGAGCAACGGGTGCTATTCGTTGAGAAAAGTAAAAAGCAAAAAACTTTAGAGTACCTGATCGAAGATCGCGGCGTTCATCGCGCCATCGTTTTCACGCGTACCAAGCGCATGGCCAACATGGTGACAACCAGGTTGGGCCGCGCAGGCGTAAAAGCGGCCGCCATTCATGGCAATAAATCGCAGAACGCGAGGCAACGCGCTTTAGATTCGTTTCGCAAGAACCACATTAAAGTATTGGTTGCGACAGACGTTGCGGCGCGTGGCATCGACATCGACGGCGTGACTCATGTTTTCAACTATGATCTTCCCAACGAACCGGAAAGCTACGTTCACCGGATCGGACGAACAGGTCGGGCTGGTGCCGAAGGCATGGCGATTTCCTTTTGTACTGCCGATGATCGTGGAGATCTAATCGAAATCGAAAAACTGATTAAGCAAAAGGTGCCCGTAGATCCAGATTTTCCGATGCCACCTCGAACAGAATCAGCCCCCGGCAGAAACGCATCCGGGGGTTCATCAAAGGGCTCTCGTCACCACCGCCGGTCTCAACGCTCGGCCCCGCGTAGCGCGAAACAGGGTGGCTCTCCTTCGGGTGGTTCAAAGGGCCGATCAAGGTCTGGCGGATCTGGAAGTTCGAACTCAGGCAGCTCAACCAACGCTGGGCGCTCACGTCGCCGCCGAGGGGGAGGTAGTGGAGGTGGAGGCGGATTAAAGGGCAATTCAGGTCGAAGTTCGTAAGTGTTTTCATGAAATCCTCGAAATGATTTATCCCTAGCAGACACTTGAGAAATATTTTACCTTTGCCAATCGAACCATCATGGCTAAAATAGTGTCCAGATTCGCATACTGATAATGGATTTCAGTGATCCCCGAGTCAGCCAAATGTAGAGGTCGAAGATGTCCGAAGAAGATTCCATTGCCGTCGCCGAACCGGTCACTGTTGTGACGCCTGCGAAAGACCGCAAACAAAAGAACAAAAAGCAACCACGTTATAATGTAGTTTTATGGGACGATGATGATCATTCTTATCAATATGTCGTGTCGATGATGAAGCTGTTGTTTGCCCACAAATTAGAAAAGGGCTTCGAGATTGCGAAAACTGTCGACGCTGACGGCAAAGCGATCTGTTTGACAACGACGCGCGAACATGCCGAACTCAAACGCGACCAAATCCACGCTTTCGGCAAAGATGATCTGATCGCCCGCTGCAAAGGTTCCATGTCGGCGTCCATCGAACCTGTTCCCGAATCGTAAAGCTACCTCAAACCTACCTCAAACCTGGCTTGCCAGTTTTTAAGTTGTACTAAGCATGCTTTTTCGGGCCAACGGCCCAGCAATTTACCTAGGCCAGACTGAAGGGCTAGGTGTTGTGTACGAATTTTCGTTAGTGCCAAGGGTCCGGCCATTTACGATTCTACGTTTCAACTACCGATCAAACTGCCAGTCCTTTAGCATTAGATATTCCGATTCAAAACGAACCCAGCCCCTTCAGGGCTTGTTGATTAACTTAGGCGTTTGTCCCTAATATAATTAGTGCAAATTCAAAACGCGTCAGCAAATGAGTGCTCCCATTGCACGGAGACTTGCCCTGGCGTCGGGCTTGTACCATCAGCCATCTCAACAGAAAAAATCCCGTGTCGGCAAAACTGAAAACTTACACACTCGGCTGTAAGGTCAACCAGTACGAAACTCAGTTTGTCCGAGAGGGCTTAATCGGCGTCGGCTACACCGATGCTGCTAAAAACACGCCGGCCGACCTGTGCATTATCAACACCTGCACGATCACCGGCGAAGGCGATTCAAAAAGCCGCCAGATCATCCGGAAGATGAACCGTGAAAATCCGGACGCTCGGTTGATCGTGATGGGCTGTTACGCCACGCGCGAACCCGGAGAAGTCGCAGCACTTCCAGGTGTGGCGGAAGTCATCACCGACAAACGCGAACTTCCCGATCTATTGGGCCGTTTCGGTGTGCGAGACATTCCTAACGGCATCTCGGGTTTGGACGGACGTCATCGCGCGTACGTCAAAGTTCAGGACGGGTGTTTGCTTAAATGCAGCTACTGCATCATCCCGACGGTCAGGCCGCAAATGTCCAGCCGACTTCCGCTTGAGATCATCGAAGAGGTCCGCCGCTTGGTGGATAATGGCTATCGAGAAGTCATTCTCACCGGCATCCACCTAGGACACTACGGGGTCGATTTTAACAAAGGCAAACCAAAAACGGATTGGGTTCGGCTGTCGTCGCTGGTGAAAGAAATTTGTTCCATTGGCGATGGGTTCCGCGTCCGGTTGTCGAGTATCGAAGCCACCGAAGTCACGCGCGAGTTGGTCGAGGTGATGCAAGATCACGGCGATCAAGTCTGCCCTCACTTGCACGTATGTGTCCAAAGTGGAAGCGATCGAATACTCCGAAGAATGAAGCGCCGGTGGACTCGAAAACATATCATCGACCGTTGCCAACACGTCAAACAACAGCTTGCGTTGCCGGCGTTCTCGACTGATTTGATCGTAGGCTTTCCTGGCGAAACGGATGCTGATTTCGAAGATTCTCTGGACGCATGTCGGCAGATCGGTTTTTCCAAAATCCACATGTTCCCCTTCAGCCCTCGCAAAACGACGCCCGCGGCTGAAATGGAAGATCAGATTCCCAAAGCTGTGAAACAGCAACGGGGCAGGGTGGTGCAGCAGCTAGAGACTCAACTGAGAAGCGAATACTTCCAGTCATTGGTAGGCCAAGAGCTGCAATTGCTTGTCGAAGACATTGATGAAGCAGGCGTTGCACGAGGAACGAGCTGTCGTTACGCAAATGTTTCGGTCACCGGCGGGCAGCTAAAAGACAACGATATGGCCACCGTGCGAGTCCTCAGAAACGAAGGCGATTCCTTAACGGCTGTTAGGGTATAATGCGAGCGGCCGATAAGAATTTATCCGTAGAATGGATTTTCAATACGTTCATACTTTAGCAGACGAAGTGAAACTCCATCCTACCGGCGGGGAGAAAGTCATCGGCCAGCCGCCTAATGCAGTCACCGTCACACCCATCGTGAACGAACATTATGCAAATCTACCTCAACGGGAATCGAACCGATGCCGCCAACGCCACAATCTCAGCGTTCGATCTTGGTTTCACGATGGGCGTGACGGTGACCGAACAGATTCGCACCTTTGGCCGCAAGACTCCTTTACTCGACCGTCACCTTGATCGTTTCTTCGGGGGTTTGAAAATTATCGGGTTAATGCTGCCTGTGGAGCGCTCCGAATTGAAATCGCAAATTTGCGATCTTGTCACTCTCAATGGGACGTCTCTGGCGGAAGCTGACGAATTGGGGATCGGCGTCTGTGCGACGCCAGGAATCGCATCGGCTTACGGCCAAACCAACGCCGGACCCACAACTTTGGTTTACACGTATCCACTTCATGCTGACAAACAGGCCGAGAATTTCAAAACAGGCATCCGCCTAACATCGGTAGCAACTCAGGAAATTCCTGCAGAGGCTGTTCCAAAAGAACTCAAATGCCGAAGCCGCATGCACTACTATTTGGCCGAACAAGAAGCTCAAGCGATTGATCCTCAATCACGGGCTCTCTTAAACAATGTCGAAGGTTTCGTCGCAGAAGGCACGACAGCGTCGGTTGTGATGATTCAGGCGGGACGTCTGGTTGCCCCCGTAAAAGAAACCGTGCTGCCTGGAGTAACGTTGGCGTTGGTGATCGAGTTGGCTAAGCAGCGCGGTATTCCAGTGCAACGTCGAGACATCAGTATCCATGAGTTTGAGAATGCAAGTGAGGTGATGTGGCTAGCGACACCAGCCGGTATTGTTCCTGTAACTCATATCAACCAGAAAACGATTGGTGATGGAAGCGTCGGCGGCGTCACAAGCGGTTTGGTTGAGGCGTGGAACAAGAAATTGAACACGTACCCTAAATAGCCGCAGGGCGAACTGTGCATGGCAGGTTTTCAACCTACGGTGAGCAATCTCCTTTAATAGGCCTCAGTCAAGGGCCTCATTTGAGCAAGTAAAGCTTGGTAGTTCTAATCCGTTTATATTTCACAGACGGAGTAAAGCTCAATCCTACATCCGGTTCATCGTCAGTCCGCCGTCTACGTAAACCACCTGCCCTGACGCGTACGGCATGTCGCCACGGGCCATCGCGGCGGTCAGTTTGCCGATGTCCTCTGGCAAACCCCAGCGTTTCTCGACCAGCATTTCTGTGTTGAAGATTAGGTTGTCGTACTTCTCGGTCACGCCAGCGGTCATATCAGTTTTAATAATGCCTGGCCGAATCTCGAAAACTGGAATCGCGAATTCACCAAGACGGGCCGCGAACAACGAACTCATCATGCCTAAGCCCGCTTTTGAGATGCAGTAGTCACCTCGGTTGGGTGAAACGACGGTCGCAGAACTGGAACCAATATTGACGACGCAACCCTCAAAAAAGTCATCGGCCTTCTTCTGCTCGACCATCCAGTTAGCACAAGCTTGCGTCAAGAAATACGGTCCTTGCAAGTTGATTTTCATGATCCACTCGAAGCTGTCTTCGGTTGCTTCGAGGATGTCCGCGCGCTCCTTGGGAGCAACTCCGGCGTTATTAATCAACACATTTAGTCGCCCAAAACGCTTTTTGATGTCGACCAACATGGCCGCGCGGTCTTCGGCGGACGAGACATCGCCCGAGCAGTAAAGAACCTCAGCGCCCATACCTTCAAGCGTTGCCACGGCGTCGGCGACTTTAGATGCATCCGAACGTCCGCTCAAGACGAGGTTGAAGCCATCTGCAGCTAGTTTTTCACAAATTCCAAAACCAATGCCCCGACCGCCGCCGGTTACCAGTGCCACTTTTTTTCTCATTACGCTAATTTCTGAAAAAGTAATGTTGAGTTGGAACATTAGCCGTTTGGGCGTTAGCCTCGGTTCTACGTCACCGAAATCGGGGCTAGCATCCAAACGGCTAATCCTAACATAGACGGTCTAAGTCAGCTCAGGAACATCGACCCATTTGCGCTCTTTCCAACTTTGCATACCAAACTCCGCCAACTGGACGCCTATGGCACCTTCCATCAGCGAGTAACTCCATGCGTCGTCGAGTGCAACGTGCCTGTTAACAATTCCCGCTAAATCTTAAACGCGTTGTCGTATTGAGTATGGTTGGGCACATCTTCCCAACTGCTAACGAAGTGCAGGCCGCCAGGCTAATTCAGATGATCCAACGGATCATTTTATCAGCCGCTGGGCGATAGCCCTCGGTCCTTGGTTGCCATTGAAGGACCGGACGCATTTCCGTTGGCGGCTGATATTGTTAAAAGTAAGTGCCGTGGAGCTAGCGCCCAAACGGCTAATGAAATGCGCGTTGTCCAATTAGAGTCTCTCTAAATAATGATCGGTCCGCCTTGGGGCATATCGGTGCATTGCGGACGCGCACCTTCGGGCAACTGAGGAACATCGAAGCCTGCCTTGGGAAGGGTTCCCGCCAACTCTTGTTTCCAGTGATCGACGTCGCCGGCCGGTCGGTAGCAGTAAACAAACGTTGCCGGCTCGTCGCCGATGTTAGGCATCTGGAGGTAAACGCCTGAAGGAATGTGGACGATTTGCCCGACTTCCATTTCTTGACGTTCTTCACCTAAACACATTTCGGTTTTTGCCGAAACCACGTAGTAAATCTCTTCTTGCTCCTGGTTGTGCCATGGCACTTGGCCGCCGTTAGGTTCGAGCGTAACAAATCCCATTGCGAAGTTATCGCACTGCACCGGCGATGCTCCACCCACGAAATTCTGGGTCAGTCGTTTGGCCGGATAAGTGCGGCCCTTTATCTTCTAGAGATCGCCAATGATCATGATTCTTCTTTCAATGGGATTTGAGTCGCAATCGTCTTGAAAGCTTGTTGATTTTGTCAGCCGCCAACGGAAAAGCGTCTGGTCCACCAATGGCAAACAAGGACCGGGGGCTATCGCCCAATGGCTGATAATTGCTTCGCAAAATTTGACTTAAGTTAACAAGCCCTCCACGCGCTTGGCCGCTTTGGATTAGAGGTAGAACTTGTAGTACGGATCGCCGTTGATGAGTCTCTGAACGTAGAGCGCTGCTTCGCGCGCGTGATAGTCACCCCACATGCTTGATTCGCTGCATGGTACTGACTGACCGTCGGGAATGTGATCCCAGCCATTAGGGCGGTGGTAGACCGAGTGCAAAATGAGGCCTTGGTGTGACTCGTCGAGGCTCAGGTATTTGTCGCTGAGCAGAGTTTGCATGACCGTCAGGCCGGCTTGGGTATATTTGGGATCATCCAAATATCGCCCCAACCTCAATAGGCCTTGAGCGCCGATCGCTGCTGCAGATGAATCGACGGGCTCGGCATCATTGAAGGGCTCCGACGGACGTTGGTAAACATCTTCGCCAAGCTTATGTGAATTGAGCGCCCCGGTGTCCCAATAGGGGATGCCGTCGGTTGCCGAATTTTCAATGTAGAAATCGCAAGTGGCTTTGGCCATTTTTAATAGCACGCCCTCAATCTCCGCGCGCCCACCGAACGGTTGCAATTCCGCATCATCAATCGTTTTCAGAAATTCCAACTGCTCCGGTGCACCCACCATGACCCAAGCCAAACCGCGAGTCCAAGTCGTAAACGGTGAGAAGCCCTGCTGTGAGTTAGGACAGCGGTACGCTCGGTCGTTCAAGTTGAAGATGCTTTCGTGAGCAGTACGGCCCCACACGTCGTAAAAGTCACGGCCTTCTCCATAGTAAACCGCAAAATCGGCGGTTGCTTTGACGTGATGTACCAATCGTTCAAGAAGGCTGGTTTTCTTATCACCCTCACCCATGATCGCGTGGCCTAGTTGGTGCCCCACGGCCAGGACACGCAGCGAACGGATCGTGTCCGCGAACAGCGAATGTGGGCCGTTGAATGAATAGATGTATCCGCCCGAGGGAATTTCGGTCCAGCGTTTAGCTTGCACCGCGCTCGAAGTCTGCAGCGCCATCACGTAGAAATTGCGTTCCCATTCGTTTTCAGAAATACGTCCCTCATTCATCAGACGCAGCAGGTTCCCATAAGTACTGACATTATTAAAGCCATGGTCATGAACACCGAAATGGGTGATGTGGGGAGCCATTTTTTCAACCGTGTTTCGTTTTCCCATTTGTAGGTACGAAGCATCGTCGGTCGCATCGAACTGCAGGATCTCGGAACCATATTGGAAACCTTGTGTCCATTCGGTCCAACCGCGCGTAGAATATTTACCAGCCACCGTGAAAACCGGCGACCCCTGTGCTTCGTCGTACTCACTGTTGATCAGTTGTATTTTCTTTGCTGATACCTGCCAGAATCGCTCCAAGCTTTGTGTCAGGTCGCTCGGTTTGATTGATTGATTCGTTATCATGAGTGACTATCTCTTAGGCTGAGAGGGCGTTATTAGCTAGGATTTTATGGTTCTTCGGGAATTCCAATGGCCGCTGAGCTCAGGAGCAATTCTATTCGTCTAACGATTAGCCGGCAGCCGTCGGTGTTTCACTCCGAGGCTGACATTCTTTTTGAGTTGGTGGCCTTAGGCTCTCGTTCCAAAGACAATTTTTTCAAGCGTTCAATTTTTGTTGGTCATCAAGCTGGATTCATTTTTGCTTTCGAGTTTGTTTGTCAGCTGCCGGAGATAGCTTTACCGAACAAGTAATGTTTCAAATTGTGCTGGGCATCTGCTCCTGCCTTGCTTAAGGCTACCTAGTTGCCTTAGACAGCCAAAATCTCTTCCGGACGCTTACCGAAATCCGATTCGATCTGGTCAAGCATCGGTTCCATTTGGCCGCTGTCGGTACCTGCATTTGTGACATTAATGCCGACAATGATACGGGAATCATTGAGCGTGCCTGCCTGAACATTGAACGCCGGACGAAATCTGCCATCGCCCATCTTCATGTTACGAGCATCGGGATCGGTTGTGCTGACACGTGTTTTTTCACCGTCGCCTTTCTTCCGCTTTTCACGCTGTGCTGCCAGATCTTGGTGCTGACGGATCGCTTCTTCGATTCGGTTTTGGCGATCGAGTGACGCATGCACTTCGGCTGCTTTTTTCTGTTCGCTGCTGTCATCATCGAGGCTAGTCAAAACCCTCTCTACTTCTGCCGACGCTTTCTTAAGCAACTCCTCAAGGGTGGCTTTTTTACGAAACGAACTTTTTCCCGCATGAGCCCGAACACGAACTCCATCTTGGCTGATTCGTTTAAAATCAATCAGCCCGTTATGTTGCAAGATCGCGATCGTTTGAGTCATCAAGTCTTGTAGGGCTTCGGTGTGATGCACCCGGAAATCATTGAGCATGTTGTAGTTCACACCGACATTTCCGCAGATCCACATGTAAACTGCGTCGCGTTTGCAAAGCTTCGCAAGGCGACGACCGCTGGTGATACCTTCGATCGTCGCGAACAGCCAGAGCGTCAGCAAAATGCAAGGATCGACAGCGTTGCGGCCGGCCTTTCCTTCAACCGATTGGTAGCCCGCATGGAATTGAGAAAGGTCGAGGCTGCAAACATAACATAACCCCAAACAGACCGGGCTTGGTGTTCCTCTGAGATAAGCTCGTCCAAACAAATATCACGAAATTCGTGCTGATGCCGTTGCGGTTTATTAAAACGAATATCAAAACCGCTAGAATTTTTTGCTGTGTTTTTCATAACTATCGTTTTAGCGCAATGACGACCTTTAAAATACACCAATTCAAAAAATGTCAGCCTCTCCGTGAAATAACGCTCGTCATGCAACGTGATTTCACGGAGAGGCTGTGAATTCATTCAACCGTCAGCAGCCGCAACGCGATAGCGTCCGGTCTAACGCGCTTGAAACCGGACGCTATCGAGTGGCGGCTGATAGATTCTGCGAACCTTCGCTATAGATTCACAGCCTCGGAGTGAAATACGACTTTCCCAACACAATCTCTCACAATGGTCATGGTGATTGCGATTGGGTTGTGAAATAATCTGCCGATGAACAATGAAAGATTGAGATTGGTCGCCGCTTGTGCTTTTGGGTTGGAAGCACTCGTGAAGCGCGAACTGATCGCCTTGGGCTATCAACCTCACGTCGTCCAGCCGGGCCGCGTGGCGTTTGAGGGCGATTGGCAGGACGTTTGCCGCGCCAATATCAATTTGCGGGTTGCCGATCGCGTTTTGATCGAGGTCCACACTTTTGATGCTCCTGACTTCGACGCGCTCTTTGAAACGATCAAGGCGCATGACTACTCGCGCTTTATTCCGGCGGATGCAAAATTTCCGGTGACGGGGAAGACGCGATTGTCTCAGTTAACCAGTCTCCCAGCGGTTCAGCGGTCGACCAAGCGCGCCGTCGTGGAAAGCATGAAGCATTTTCACCGCACCGAAGAACTTCCCGAGACGGGTGAAACGTACAAGATCGAAGTAGCCCTATTAAAGGATGTTGCCACGATCACGATTGATACGACCGGCAGCAGTTTGCACAAACGCGGCTACCGAACGCTCGTCGGACCAGCACCCATTAAGGAAACGCTGGCCGCCGCGATGGTCGACCTGACGGTGTGGAGGCCGGACCGACCGTTGTTGGATCCATTTTGCGGGACGGGCACGATACCAATCGAAGCTGCGCTGTCAGGGCTGAAAATTGCGCCGGGAATTAACCGCGATTTTGCTTCCACACGCTGGGCTCAGATTGACCGAAAGTTATGGAATGACGCGGTGTCCGAGGCACTCGATCTTCAAGACAACGACACTCGGTTGGAGATCGAGGGATTTGATACTGATGCCCCGTCGTTGGAGATGGCGCGGTATCACGCAAAACTTGCCGGCGTCGAGAATCAAATCGTCTTTGGACAACGGGCCTTTGAAGATACCGTGACCGATCGGGAATATGGTTGCCTGATCACCAATCCACCTTATGGCGAGCGCCTTCAACAGGAGCAGATGAATGAATTGCGGACGTTGTATCAGCAGTTTCCGGCTGTTTTACAGCAACTTCCGACATGGTCGCTGTTTGTGATCACAAGCATGCTCGATTTTGAAAAGATCGTTCAGAAAAAGGCGACTCGCCGGCGTAAGCTGTTCAACGGGCGTTTGGAGTGCACGTACTTCCAATACTTGGGGCCGCGTCCTGCGCGCAAATCGGTTGAGAGCGAAGAGTCCGTGTTGAAAGCAGATCAAACTGAAATGGAATCGTCGTCAGGAATTGTCAATTTTCAACCCGCCGATGCTCAGATCGCTGCACCCGTATTTGCCGGGCTACAAGCCAAAGACCACGAACAAGCAGAGATTTTCGCGCGTCGGTTGACCAAACGCGCGCGGCATCTTCGGCGTTGGCCGACGCGGCGTGGGATTTCTTGTTTTCGCATTTATGAACGCGATGTGCCAGAGATTCCTTTGGTCGTCGATCGCTACGATGATTCGTTGCACATCACCGAATACGAACGACCGCACGAACGGGATTTGGCGCGGCACAGTGCGTGGTTGGAACTTATGAAGGAGACTGCAGCAAGCACGTTGGATGTGCCGATTGAAAAGGTGCATTTGAAATCGCGACACAAACGCTCCAAAGGCGATCAGTATGAAAAAGTTGCCGACGCGCAGCAAACGCAACAGGTTGTCGAAAATGGTTTGAAGTTTTGGGTCAACCTTTCAGACTACGTTGATACTGGATTGTTTCTGGATCACCGTTTAACGCGGCAGATGGTGCGCGAACAATCAGAAGGGAAATCCGTACTCAACCTGTTCGCCTACACAGGGT
>ENA-ORXT01004495-ORXT01004495.1-marine-metagenome-genome-assembly--contig:-NODE-4495-length-14355-cov-4.874422_pt1 | contig 14355 bp, 10 predicted proteins | sample MGYA00237868_ERZ511482 | MGnify/ENA metagenome assembly ERZ511482 | reverse complement strand
TAAGCCGGAAGTGGGGTCAAGACCAATCCAACCCGCACCCGGGATAAACACCTCACACCACGCGTGTAAATCGGTGAAATCTTTTTCAGGGCCTGACGGGCCATCGAGTGACTTTTCATCGGAGGTTAGCTGAACCAAATAACCCGATACAAAGCGCGCTGCCAACCCAAGGTGGCGCAGGATATTCACCATTAACCAAGCGGTATCGCGGCAAGAACCGGTCGCTGTTTTTAATGTTTCTTCGCAGCTTTGAACTCCAGGTTCCATGCGAATGTTATAGCCAATCTCATTTTGCAGCTGCTGATTAATTCTGACCAACAAGTCTTGCACACGCACTTCTGAGCGATCAACTTTGTCCAGCCATGCTTTAAGTAGCTTGCCTTTTGGGCGCTTTTTTAAGTAAGGTTGCAGCTCAGATTTTAAGGTTTTTTCATAGTCAAAAGGGTATTGCTCAGCATAGGACTCAACGAAGAATTCAAAGGGATTAACCACGGTCATATCCGCAATTAAATCAACTTCAAAAGAGAAATGCGTCGTTTTTTCTGGAAAAACCAGACGCGCTTCGTAGTTACCAAACGGGTCTTGCATCCAGTTTATATAATGATTTTCTGGCTCTATCTTTAAGGAATAGGATTGGATAGGCGTACGCGAATGCGCCGCAGGACGCAGACGAATGACGTGCGGAGATAGATTAACAGCACGATCATAGGTGTAACTAGTTTTATGATTGAGTGCAACTTGAATCGTCATTTAAGCAGTCTCTTCTTGAGTTTGATTTTGGGTTTGCTCCGGCGCAACTGCGCTGAGAAACCAAGTCGTGGCGATAATAGAATGTAGCTCGTTAAGCCCTTGCTGCGTTTCATCAAAAAATGTTCGCAAGTCAGCGGGCACCAGCTCGTTCTGCTCTACAAACTTATCGAGGCTAGCAATTAACCCTTCGATATTTTCTATAAACAGCTCATTTCGCGGCAGCTCTTGAACGGACCCGGCCATTGAATCTACACAGTGCTTGATTGAGCGCGGAAAGTCCTCTTCCCCAATGAGAAAACGCATCACGGCTCTTGGCGAGCTGCGTGGACCATTTTTCACGCGGTACATCATCACGGCATTTTGTGCTTTTAAGATCTCCATCCATATGTGGATATCAAACACACCGTCCTCATCTGAGCGCTGCAATAAAATATCAGCGGCAATGTCCAGCGTGCGTGTGGTCATATCCGCACGCTCCATGAACGCACCCATGCACAAAAACTCGTAGCTTTGGTTGCGGCTCAAGGTAGTTCGGATCATGCCATTAAAACACTGACATTTTGTAATCGTGTCGGTTAAAAACTGAAAGCGATTACGTTTGCGTGAGGCGTCGCCCGCCCCTTTTTTTATAAAGAGATTCAGATCATTGAGCATCTCCCAGCCTTCTAACGGCAGGCGGTCTCTTAAGGTGCGCGCATTTTCCCTTGCGGCTCTCACCGCAGACCTTATCGAGCTCGGGTTCTCAATATCATCTAGTAAAAACTTGACGACATTCGCCTCATTAGCGACCTCATAATGCTCATAAAACAAGGGCTCAGTCGCCATTATTTTCAACAACACGTCCCAGCCTAGTTTTCCGGACTTGGGTAAATCCATCATTACGTGTGAAAAGGCGTTCAATAGGCGCGCGGTGTCTTCCGTTCGCTCTATGTATCGACCCATCCAATAGATACGTTCCGCATTTCTGGATAACATACCGCTCCTTTTATCTTGTATAGAATTGATCAGGCAGCAGATAAGCTGCCGATATTATTACAGTGCTTGCTTGTCTTTGCGCTGACGAGTCAGGTTTCAACAATCCATGTGTCTTTACTCCCACCACCTTGTGATGAGTTCACAACCAAAGACCCTTTCACCATGGCCACTCGCGTAAGCCCGCCCTTAGTGACCCAGCAATCCTTGCCCTGCAGAATAAAAGGTCGTAAGTCTAAGTGCCGATGCGAAGCCCCTTCATCGGTAATAACAGGTGCCGTGGACAGGTCAAGCATGGGTTGTGAGACATAGTTTCGAGGATTAGCCTTTATCAGTGCTCGAAACTCTTCGTGCTCTTGTTTTGTCGCCCGAGGCCCAATCAAAATACCGTAACCACCCGACTCATTGACAGGCTTTACCACCAGCTTGTCGATATTTTCCAGCGTGTAGTTGTAATCCTCTTCAATATGACAAAGGAATGTTTTCACGTTAGGTAAAATGGCCTCTTCATTAAGGTAATACTTAATCATATCAGGCACATAAGCATAAACCGCCTTATCATCCGCTACCCCACTGCCCGGCGCATTGGCAATTGCCACGTTACCTTTTTTCCATGCCCGCATAATACCCGGAACACCTAACATCGAGTCCTTGTTAAAGACCTCTTGGTCCAAGAACGTATCGTCAATACGCCTATAAATAACATCCACTAATTTCTTGCCATTGACCGTGCGCATGTACACGCAGTCATCGGTATCGACAAATAAATCCGCTCCCTCGACCAGTTCAGCGCCCATCTCTTGTGCTAAGAAAGAGTGTTCAAAATAAGCCGAGTTATAAATACCCGGAGTCAGTACCGCAATAACGGGAAATTCGATCTCACGTGGTGACAGTGACGCCAGCATATCGTACAGGTGCACCGGATAGTCAGACACAGGCAGTATGCTTTGAGTATCAAATAATTCAGGGAAAATGCGTTTGGTAATTTGGCGATTCTCAATCATGTAAGAGACGCCAGAGGGCACACGCAAATTATCCTCTAACACTCTAAAGGTGCCTTCGCCGTCACGCACCAAGTCGGTGCCTGAAATATTAGCCCATACACCATGGGGCGGCGTGATGCCTTCACAGGCTTTTAAGTAGTTGCTCGAACCGTCTATGAGATGACGTGGCACAATGCCATCTTTAAGAATTTGCTGGTCATTGTAAACATCGTTAATAAACAGATTGAGCGCCTTCATGCGCTGAATCAGGCCCTTTTCAATCCCCTTCCATTCATCCGCCGGGATCGGCCGAGGAATAATATCAAAGGGCCAGTCGCGATCGATGTTATTGCCTTCAGAATAAATAGTGAACGAGACGCCCATCTCTTCGATGCACAGTTGAGAGGCTTCTTTTCGGGCCTGCAGTTCTTTATTTTCTAATGACTTTAAATAATTGAACAGGTGCTTTGCGACGGGGCGAGGCTTCGCGTTTTTTTCGAGTACTTCATCATAAAAAGGAGTTGGGTCGTAAGCATTCCACTTCATAGAACAATTTCCTTATTTAGGTTGCTATTAACGGTGAGGATACTACTAAAACCAAATGACACTGTCGTCTTGCTAAAACCAATGAATAATCTAAAACCTAACGCCAAACATGGATTGCTTGTTACAAACTATTTATTAAATTCTCAAGCAAATTGGTTGGTTTGCGGGTAAAATACATCTTTACAAAACGATCTTTCTGAACAGGTAGTAAGCTCCTTACTTCCTGAATCTTCTTAAACTTAAGTTATCACAACTACCCATAAATGGGTATGCCCTCATTATGACCTTACAAATAAGAAGTTATAAATAGCATACACGATAAATAAGCACCCTGAAGTTTTCTCCTTAAAAATTTAGACGATACAGTTAAAATGACTTATTGCATTGCGGTTAAGACCAATACACATCTCGTTTTCGCCTCAGATTCGCGCACTAACGCCGGACCTGACCATGTCAGCACCTACAGCAAAATGTTTAGCTGGGGCATTCCGGGTGAAAGGCAGTTTGTGCTACTAAGCGCCGGTAACCTTGCCACCACTCAAGACGTCGTTATGCAGATTACGCGCGATATTCGTGAAAATGAGGCAACTAATCTTCATAAAGTAAAATACCTGTCTGAGGCGGCTGATTACATCGGCAGAGTGAGCCTAATGATGCAAAACAAGCATCACGGCACACAAATGAACTCAGGGTTTAACGCTGAGGCAAGCTTTATTATTGGAGGTCAAATTGGCCTTGATCCGCCAGAGATTTTCATGGTGTATTCGCAAGGCAATCACATCACCTGCCCTGAAATGACGCCCTTTTTGCAAATTGGTGAAATCAAATACGGCAAGCCATTACTCGACCGCGTGGTAGTAGAGGAGACCTCTGAAGACGATGCGATTCGAGCGGCGATGGTCTCTATGGACTCGACAATGCGCAGTAACGTGACGGTGGGGCCACCGATTGAAATCATTAGCTATAGCGTGAACTCACTAATGTCAGGCAAATACCGCATTTTTCGCAATAGCGATGCATATTTACGCCTGCTACGTAAACGTTGGGGTGAGGCAATACTTGAAGCGTTTGAAACGCTCCCAGAGCTTCCAGAGCTGTCAGGATCACAAAAACCTTCCTTGTCTCCTGCGGTCACACCTGCCGCTGACGCTGCGATCATTGAACCCAATATTACCCAATAAACGGTATCGGAAATTGCTATGCAACACTTGAAAATTCGCCACGTGACAAGCTATGAATACCCTGAAGAGGTCACATTCTTACCGCATAAACTCCTATTGCGACCGAGAGAGGGCCACCATGTTCGTATTAGGACCTCGCTACTTAGAATCTCACCGGCTCATAAAGTACGCTGGCACCGGGATGTGAACGACAACAGCGTGGCTGTGGTCACTTTTCAGGAGCCTGGTAAAAAGCTGATATTTTCAAGCGAAGTGATTATCGAAAACCGCGATGACGCCCCACTAGATTTTCTTATTGAAGTGCGCGCCGCCTCTTTTCCTTTTAAGTACGATGCGGCAGAAAGTAACGACTTAATACCGTTTGAAAACCTGTCTTTTCCCGATGATAAAAAAGCACTGTCCGACTGGACGGCACAATTTTGGAAACCGGGCCAGACGATTGAAACCTATGTGCTGCTAGACAATATTAATAAAGCCATTGCCAAACAAATTGCCTATCGGGTGCGTGAAACACCCGGCGTGCAGTCACCTGCTAAAACGCTCCGGCGAAAAACAGGCTCCTGTCGGGACATGGCGACATTGTTTATTGAGGCCTGCCGGCATTTAGGTTTGGCTGCCCGCTTTATTAGTGGCTATCAGTATGTCAAAGACCTGCCGATCGATGCAGGGTCTACCCATGCCTGGTCAGAAATTTACATACCCGGTGCGGGCTGGAAAGGTTTTGACTCAACCACGGGCAAACTGGTTGACAGTAATTATATTCCCATCGCAGTTAGTCCTCACTCTGAGGCTGTACCGCCTATTTCAGGAGCGTTTTCAGGCTTTATTGAAACACCTGCTGTTATGGACGTTACTGTGGATATTGTCGAGATTACGGAAAGCTTGTAAATCTAATGAGCGTGTATGGACTCGTACCTTCGTAACACTTTGCTAACCGCAACTGGCGCGAATGATCTTTATTTAATAGAGACTATTCAAAGCCTATGGAGCGGTTATGGCAGCGTAGACCGCTATGGCTTAACAGGCTCAGAGTATGATTCGGTCATCGTTAAGCACGTTCGCCTGCCTGACAACACCCAGCACCCGCGAGGTTGGGATACCGACAATTCACATCAACGCAAACTTCGCTCTTATCAGGTTGAGACAACTTGGTACCGTGACTGGTCAGCGCGCTGCAATAAAAACTGCCGCGTGCCAAAAAGCTTAGCACTTGAGCAGCGCGAAGGTGAATTTTTGATGGTCATGGAAGATTTGGACAGGAGTGGCTACCCCACACGAAAAGTTCACGTCACCCAGAACCAAATGATCGCCTGCTTACGATGGTTAGCTCACTTTCACGCGACGTTCTTAGAAGAAAAGCCTCAAGGGTTATGGGAAATCGGCACTTATTGGCACCTAAACACCCGCCCCGATGAATTTAACGCAATGATCGGGGGTGACTTAAAACAGGCCGCGTCAATCATTGACCAGCGATTAAATCACGCGCCGTTTCACACCATCGTGCATGGCGATGCTAAACTGGCTAACTTCTGTTTCTCAAGCGATGGAACACAGGTGGCTGCCGTCGATTTTCAATACGTCGGCGGTGGCTGCGGCATGAAAGATGTAGCGTACTTTATTGGTAGCTGTCTTGACGAACATGACTGCGAACGCCTTGAAACAGTATTATTAAGTGCCTACTTTAACGCGCTGAGAAAAGCACTAGCCGTACAAAAGCCAGCACTAGATGCCGCTGCCATTGAAGCCGCTTGGCGGCCACTATATCCCGTCGCTTGGACCGATTTTTACCGATTCTTACAAGGCTGGAGCCCCGGCCACTGGAAAATTCATCGCTATAGCGATCGACTTGCCAACGAAGTTCTCGACAGTTTCTGATCATAAGTTCAACTTATTTGAGCACTTCAGTGCATATACCCCTCTTGCGCATCATTTGAACAGTTTTTCACTGTCATAAAAATAATTGTGTCCAGCCCTTAGGTTTTCACTTTTTATTGGTTACTTGTTAATGAGATCAAATCACTTTCGCAGCGTTTACAAACAAGAAAGCTTGAAAGTTGATCTTAAATTTAACGTTTAACTAGTTAGGAGAGATGAATGAAACTACGATTGCTCAAAGTCGCCCTATTGGCGTCCGTTTTTGTGCTACAAGGGTGTGGAGGAAGCGATGACTCAAGCCCAAAAACAGGCGTGTTCTTAGATAGTCCCGTGCGCTTTATCGATTACATGACAAAAAACAGCGACGGCGAAATTACCCGAGATGATCAAACCAATGCTGATGGAGAATATGAGTACACGCAAGGTGAGACCGTCACGTTCTCAATCGGTAAGCTTGAATTCCCACCCGTTATGGCATCAGGCGTTGTTACCCCGCTAGACATCGCTGAAACTGAAAACCCAAACAACGCCAAAGCCGTTAAAATACTGCGCCTATTGCAAACACTCGATATTGATGGCAACCCAGACAACGGCATTACCATAACACCCAAAGCAAAAGAGGTTGCTAGCAGCCTAGTCGTTGACCCAAGCGTCAATGTTTTCGACCTGCCTGAGGCGCAATTTGTAGCGACCGTAGACAGTGTCATAAAAGATGGCGGCCAAGAGGCCCCTGTTACCGAGCTTGTCAGCACCGTCGATGCCGTCTCCCACTTCGAGTCATCTTTAACAGGCAGCAATATTAGCTTTGATCCTGTTGATGCAATTGCCCCTGTCATTACGCTGAACATCGGCGACAACCCTGCTACGGTCACTCAAAATACGAACTACACCGACCCTGGCGCAAAAGCACTAGATGATGTTGATGGATTTGTGACGGTCACAACGACAGGGACTGTTGATATCGCTACCGTTGGCACTTATATTTTGACCTACAGCGCTCTTGATGCTGCGGGTAATGTCGCTGATGAGGTAACCCGAACAGTCAACGTTGTTGCGCCACCTGCGGTGGATAGCACGCCGCCGGTTATTACGTTAAAAGGTGCCAGCACCGTAACCCTCACTCAGGGCCAACGCTTTACCGACCCGGGAGCAGACGCCACGGACACTGTTGATGGTGAGGTTGAAGTAATCGTTACCGGTACCGTCAACACTGCAGCGGTTGGGTCTTATACCTTAACTTATACCGCAAAAGACGCGGTGGGTAATAATGCCATTGCCGTCACTCGAACGGTCAATGTTATTGCGCCAAACAAACTGCCTACCGCTGAGGCGGGTGATGATCAAAGTGGTGTGGAAGGTTTTAGTGTCACCCTAACGGGATCTGGCGCAGATGAAGACGGCACCATTGCGAGTTACCGATGGACTGAAGCGGGTGTTGAAAAAGGCACAACCGCAACACTGGTGTTAGCTAACTTAGCACTGGGTAACTATACCTTCACCTTGACAGTCACCGACGACAAAGGCGGCCAAGCGAGTGATACCGTTGATGTCACCATTGGCTCGATTCATGGCTCATGGAGCTTGTATGAAGAAGGCGGCGTTACCTTGCACCTGCTGCCTGATGGACGTTTCCTAGCCACACAGTGGTCAGAAGATAGCGCTGAAACGGAGCAAGGCTTTGAATACGGCACATACACGGCCAGCAAAACAGCGCTCACGTTCACTACCCGAGAAAACCATGATGGTGACGTGCTGACCTGCGGTGAAGACAAGGGCACCAACTGTACCGGCGAAGATGGCACGGTGAAAGGTGTTTGGGGCTATGCGTTAGAGGGCAACAAACTGACTATTGCGCCTCCTGATGAGCCTTCAACGTTCACTTTTGACAAAATACCATCGTCCTCTGAGTTTGAGGGTTTGTGGGAGTCATTAGAGGGTAAAGAGCTGATCCTGTTCACCGGAAGCGAGTATTACTACATCGACTATCAATCTGAAGGCGCAGATGACAACATTGTGTTTGAGATAGGCTCGCTTAGTGCCACAGGCAATACGGATGGCGTTAATAATGAAGTCAGTCTAACCTCAAACATCACGTTTAGTAGACAAGGTCGCGTGTTTGATTGTACAGACTGCGGTGGTTCTATTTACTATGATGTGGTTAACAAGCAGCTGGTTCTTATCCTTCCAGAAGATGGTGATGACGGTGAAACTAGCAGAGTCTATCTTAACAAACTGTTTGAGCGTGACGCACCTGCCAACACAGGAACACTCGTTGCCCAAAAGCAATATGCATCTGACGTGCTTGCTAATGAGAAACACTCACTGAGGCAAGAAGATGACTACAGAACCTCGATTGAAACACCAAACTTCGGTGCGCCAATTGATGTGGCAGGTAACTCGTTTAGTGTCGTGTTCAACGTTGACGAAGCGTCAGCCGCGGTTAAATCAACCGATGGCAGTACTCGACTAGAAACGCGCCTGAATGTGTCCTATCGAGTGCCAGATACCAACGATGGTGTCACGGTATCACTGCGTTTTCGAAGCTTAGATGGCAACCCTGCTGGAAAGTATGTGATCAGTCGATGCATCAACAATGATTGTGATAATGAGGTCTACCTTGAAGGCTCTCTGTCAGGTTTTGCCGGCGACTTCACCGGTGACCACACCATGTCGATCGATTGGGATAACACGAATCAAGCGTTTGTATTTAAAATCGACGAGAAAACAGCCAGCATAAGCATTTCTGACTACACGCAAAATGCACTCGTTGTGAACTCAGGCGGTCATGCCTTCAACACCGATCAATACATTGGCTTTAAGTTATCTGCAGAGGCATTGGATGTTCAAAACGTCGGTGAAAATGCCTACCTCAGCATTCATCTCGACGAAGTTAAACTCAATGGCGGCATCTACGATAACTTTACTAACGGTCTTATTGATGATCGGAGGTGGACGTATAGAGCTGAAGAGCGTTAAGTGCATAAAGTAGGACGCAACTTAAGCTAAACGGCCACCTCGCTTTTATTAGCGAGGTGGCTTTTTTACATGGGCTAACGACACTTTAGAACATGACCCGCCGTTGAGTTGCAGCACGGATGACCCCATGTTATTGTTTTTGATACAATACTTTGTCGGGATGAGATATGAATTTTACCGATTGGTCTGAAGAGATAACAAAAAACTTAAAACAAGCTCAAGAACAATACTGGAAGAACATAGCTGAACAGCGTGCGAAAGCTGACCGCGCCCAAGCATCTGATGCGCCTAACGTGGCAGATGGCCTTGAAAAAATCTGGTCGTTGTTTAGCTCACAAGTGCCCAAACAGGCTGATGACGTGATGAAGCACGTGTTTAATATGGGCAAAAATCGCGATCATTCACCTGATAGCTTTTCAGCGTTTAAAGACGTAGTGGACTCAATGGTCGAGTCGCAGCTTCACTCTTTTGGCATTCCAACAAAAAAGGCACAGGAGGCGTTACTAGAACAAGTTGAGCAATTGAAACTTGAAAATAAAACCCTTAATGAGCGCATCGAGGCATTAGAGCAGGCGGCAAAAGAACACCAAGCGTCTGCGCCAGAGAAAGCGTTTAAAGCAACCGCCACCAGAATGTCAAAGCCTGCGGGCGTCAAGAAAATGTCCAAGAGCAAACCATCGGGCGATCATCAAGAGGCCTTGAAAAATAAGGCCGCACTATTACATCCTGACGATTTAACAAAAATCAAAGGCATCGGCCCTGTCATGCGAGATAAACTCGTCGCAGCCGGTATTCAAAGCTTCAAGCAACTCGGCTCGTTAACAACCGATCAAGCTCAAGACCTTGACGATCAGTTAGCACTGCAAGGCCGGCTGCTTCGCGATGACTGGGTAGGACAGTCTGCAAAATTGGCCACTACTGTCAATGCACAGCCATAACTCTATCCACTTTAAAAAACGGCGCTCCGCCACAGTTTACGTGTACGGCGCTGCCTTCTGAACCTGGAAAGTCAGCAAGCTCAATATTGACTTTAGTTTCAGTGACTACCTGAATAACCATACCTGCGGGCCTTGTCACCACAAGGTCCAACACCACCTGCTCCGGCGAACTCTCCATCACCCGATTTACCTTTAACGCAAACTGATAGCCCGGCGTTGGTGCCGTTACAGTAAATGCGGCACGCAGTGGGGATTGCTTGCCGGTTTTTGGTCCTGGCATCGCATTAATCCACAGATGAACATCTTTAGGCTGGGTAACAAGACAACGATCAGCGATAGCGTTGACAGGCTTATTTTTACTTGGAATGTCAGTATTGCTAACGGCGATAGGGCTCGCGCAACTACACACCATCAGCAATAGACCCGTCGATAGAAAGTATTTCTTTATCATGTTGATGTCCTCATCGGTTCACAGTTTTTATCACGACACGTCATTAGTATAGTCAATTTATTGCTGCAATAAAAAAGAGCCGTGCGGGGGAGGCGCACGGCTAACATCACAACACACACCTTATTTGACTAGATCGCCGACGTATTAGTCACAAATTTTCGCGATCAAAGTTTGCTTTGTGTGAATTAGTTTGCTGCCATGTTTTTGGTTATTATGGGCGCGTTAGCAAAAACCCACATCCAGCCTGATGGGGGGTTACGTATGACATCATCGATATTTAAAAAAATATTGAAATAAATTGTGACTAATCAGAACCTGATCAAGTCCAAACGATACAAATAAAAGTTTTAGTTTATTAATTTAGGGAAATATCAAATCATGGAATTCAACAATATTTTGACAACTGCGGTGGCTTTAGCCTTGGCATCAGTTGCCAGTACTGCTTCTGCTGAAGTGACACTGTACGACTACCAAGAAGCGACTAGCGCGTATTCTGATGCGTATGTAAACGGTCAGTTCAACGCCACCGACGGTAATGGCCATGGTCAAACAGCTTACAACGCTGACCTGTCATTAAATGTCGAAAATGTTAGAAGTAGCCCAAACCGCAACTTAAGCACTAAGTTCAATGCCGACGGTTCAATCAGTCGTTCATCAGCTAGTGGCGCAGGCTCAGTAAGCAACTACCTAATCAACGGTAGTGCCACCGTTGACAACTACTTTCGTCCAAATACAAAAGGGGCGTTTTGGTATGGTTCTGGTGAAGTCGGCTTAAAGAAAGGTCAAGACAAGCCGTTTAGTAAAATTGGTGTTGGTTTAGGTTACGGCCGAGTTGTCAATGTGACCCCAATGGCAAAAGCTATTCGTTTAGTTGAAGCTTTGATGACACAAGGTGCATTGAAGCGTACGCCAGCAAAATCGACTTATCAAAGCATTGCAAACATCATTGCGCGTGAGTCTGAGTACAAGTCACGTTTTGGTGGTGCAAAGTACCAGCAGAACTGGATATCTGACATCGAAAAAGCCCTTGTTGCCAGCGGTAACCTTAACGGTTCACTAAAAGCAGGTGGCGTTATCCAAGCGCGCGATGTCTTGGTTGATGAGCGTATTTCAACGCGTAAACACGGTTGGTTGGTGCGTGCAGGTTTAGGTCTTGTACTCAGCAACTATGACGGCAGCGACGGCGGCGACCCATCATTGGATATTGGTGCTGAATATCACCGCCCATTGAGTAACCGCACGCAGTTTTCAAATGTGGCGTCATTCTCAACAATTTACGGCGATGATGACCCAAGCTACCGTTTAGTCAACGCATTGTCAGTCACTCATGAAGTGAGCGACAAAATTGACTGGGAAAATGCTTGGTTAATGGATTACAGCAAAGCGGGCACTAACGGTGCACAAGATGTAACAACCAATGCGATATCTTCAACGCTGCGCTACTACCTAGACAACCAGTTGGATTTAAGCGTGACTGGTAAGATTGCCAATACCGATGATGGTATCTCAAACAACGGTAATGACGACACCGATACTTCGTTGAATATGGGCGTAAGCTACCGCTTGCGTTAATCAGCTGATGTATTAAAAGAGCGGAGTGATGATTTTTTCATCCTCCGCTTTTTTATTTGTCCGGACTTTTTTTAGGCATTAGCGCAACGCGACATTCGGTCATCGCGGCCGTCATCGCATCATTCGCTTGAGTTTGTGCTAACTCAAACTGATTTGACATTGCCTGCACTTGCTGATCTCCCTTAACCATTTTAGCCCTTGCCCCGACGCGATTTTCAGTCAATGCAGCTTTCATATGATTGCTCATATTGTCATAACAAGCATTGAGCCCTGTGCGCGTCATCGCCTCTTTCATCTGGTTTTTGCCCATAACCTTCCCCCCGTAAATTAATTTAAACACCGATAGAACCTCGCCTATAAGCGGTCCTATTTGGCACCTCACTAAAGCCCAATCGCTCGATATCTCGAATAAACACTGCCCGCAAATCTTCCCGCCCCTCTTTTTGTGCTGCATGCACCAGTAGGTGAAAGAAAACGTCACGCTGTACATGGCTCGCCCCCCATGAGGTTAAGATAATGACGTATCGAACTCAGTAATTCCAAGTTAAAGTTGAATCGCCTTAAAGTCTCGACCGTAGTGCGTTAATAAACGTTTGATGTCAGGCACGGCAATATCTAGCGTGGCTGTATTAGTATAAGGATGACATTGCAAAAACTCACTATCTAAAACCGCCTGGTCGATAACAAGCTCTACCGCCCCTGCTGCGTCATTAAAAATATCTAAGATGGAGACAGCTGGCCTTATGTGGCTGATTTATTTACAGTCTTAGGGTTGAAGTTATGGGTAAAATAGTAGACTATAAATTACGCAATTAAGCATAGTGATCGGAAAAATAGATTACTCTTATGCCAAAAAAATAATGCGACATTAATCAATGACTAATAATAAAATAAAATGAGCACATTCTTCACGCGCTACTTTGGTAGGTCTATTGGCAGCATGGTTATGGCAAGCCTTGTGTTTGTACTGCTGCTGCCCATTGCCTTTTTTGTTTATAGCCTACTACAAAAACCGTGGCAACAAGTCGAGCATCGTATGCTAGAGAAGCATCAGCTGATCTCTGCCGCACTAGTTGAACCATTCTCACTGTTTTTCTCCACCAGACAGCAAGCCTTACACACGCTAGGCCAAGAACTCATCGATCTTGACGTAAAGCGGAAATCACCGAAACGCTTCCCAAGAATAGAAGCCCGCCTTAAAGAACAAGAAATACAGAAAATCTTAGACAAACACCTAAAATCGTTTGGTAACTTTACAGCGCTCTATTATGTCGACACGACAGCGTTAACATCTATTTCCAGCGTCAATACGGGTCACCGGCAACTAGAAAAGCTAGACTACCTAAACCTCTCGTTGACCCAGCTACCCCCTGTTGATAATAATGTTGGACGAGACCGTATCTCACCGGTGATAAAAAGCTCAATTGATGGCCAACCCATTGTTCTCATAAGACATGACGTTTTTGACCACACACAGCAGATTCAAGGCACAGTGTACGCAGAGGTCTCTTTAAATCATATCAGAGACATCTGCTCTAGAATCCAATTTGGCGTAAAAGGGCATTGCGCGGTTGTAGATAAGACAGGGCATGTCGTTGCACACCCCAATCAAAATTGGGTTGAAGAGATTAAAGATTTATCTAACGTCAGTATTGTCAAAAAGATGCTTACAGGGCAATCAGGCACCACAGTATTTTACTCTCCTTTTTTAAAGGCCGACATGGTAGCGGGGTTTAGTCCGGTCCCCTCATCCGGCTGGGGAATTATGATACCGCAACCCAAGTCTGAGTTGACCGAAGTCTTGTCAAAAGCGCGGGCGAATACGTTTATCTGGATACTAGCAGGCGTGGCATTAGCATTAGCCGCATCCGCGCTCTTAACTAAAAAGGTGACTAACCCAATTAACTTACTCATTCGCCTAACGCACAAACCGGATAAAGATTACGATGCGATCAATCTTGGGACCGCCCCTAACAATATACCAATCGAAATTAAGCAGCTTTGGACCTCATTTTCCAGCCTAATCTCCGGTTTACAAAGCTCAAACAAAGAGATCAAACGGCTCAATACGTCACTTCAAGGCGACATACAAAGAGCCACCGCTGACCTTC
>ENA-ORXT01004494-ORXT01004494.1-marine-metagenome-genome-assembly--contig:-NODE-4494-length-14362-cov-6.605530_pt1 | contig 14362 bp, 12 predicted proteins | sample MGYA00237868_ERZ511482 | MGnify/ENA metagenome assembly ERZ511482 | reverse complement strand
ATCGGCGGAACCGGGACAGGCAAGACTCACCTCGCTGTGGCCATTGCCCGCGCTTGCGTCCGCAACGGGGCCAGGGGGCGCACCGCAGGGGCCGGTTCTTCAACGTGGTCGATCTGGTCAACAATCGCGGCGCGCAGCGCTGGATGCCGAAGTCCGTGCTGACCGGCAGGGGCGGACTGCTGACCTGTTATGCCGCCTCGACTTCGTAATCCTCGACGAGCTGGGCTATCTGCCCTTCGCTCAGACCGGCGGGCAGCTTCTGTTCCACCTCATCAGCCGTCTCTACGAACGCACATCCGTCATCGTCACGACCAACCTCGCCTTTGGCGAATGGCCCAGCGTCTTCAGCGATGCCAAAATGACCACGGCGCTGCTCGACCGGCTGACGCATCACTGCGAAATCCTCGAAACCGGCAACGAAAGCTGGCGCTTCAAAACACGCGCCTGACCCCCCCCTCAAGAAAAAGCCACTTTGATTTTGGGGGCCTCGCCGCTCCGCCTTCGGCTCCGCGACAAGGCCCCCAAAATCAAAGAAGAAAAGCACGCAGCAGGGGGGTCATTTTTGGAAGCCGATTGGGGGTCAATGTTCAACGCCGATTGACACCGAGTCGGGCAATAAGACCGTTGCCCTTGAAAACGATTCAAGATCCCGAGGGCCGTCGAATTTCACGCGGATGCAGGCCTTCCTGCGTCGTTCGGCATTCCTGCTCCGCCTCCTCCAGCATGTCGCGCAGGTGAAAGGCGGCGCGCATCAGGGCGCGGGCGTAGTCGGTCTTCGGCGCGTCGAAGAGGGTGCGGGCAGGTGCCTCCTCGACGATCTCGCCGTCCTTCATCACCAGCACGTAGTCGCAGAGGGCGCGCACGACCGCCAGGTCGTGGCTGATGAAGACGTAGGACAGCGCGTGCTCCTTCTGAAGGGCGCGCAGCAGGTCGATCACCTGTTTCTGCACCGACCGGTCGAGGGCGGAGGTCGGCTCGTCCAGCACGATGACCTCGGGGCGCAGCACGAGGGCGCGGGCGATGGCGACGCGCTGGCGCTGGCCGCCGGACAGCTCGTGCGGAAAGCGGTTGCGCATGTGCTGCGGCAGGCCGACGGATTCCATGGCCGCGACGGCCTGATCGGTGCGCTCGGCGGCGGGCAGGGCGGGCTTGTGGATGCGCAGGCCTTCGCCGACGATCTCGGCCAGGGTCATGCGCGGCGAGAGGGAGCCGTAGGGGTCCTGGAACACCATCTGGAGCTGGCGGCGGAAGGGGCGCATCGCGGCGACGTCGTTCTCCGGCACCGCCCGGCCCATGAAGACGACACGGCCCCCGCTCGGCACCATGCGCAGCAACGCGCGGCCCAGGGTGGACTTGCCCGACCCGCTCTCGCCCACCACGCCCACCGTCTGACCGGCATGCAGGGCGATATCCACCCCGCGCACGGCATGGACGCGGGTATCGCGGCGCAGGAAGCCGCCCGCATGGCCGTAGGTGACCGTCATGTCCTCGCCCGACAGCAGGACGGGCGCATCGGCGGACGGGGGCGGCTGCACCCCTTCCGGCTCGGCATCGAGCAGCATGCGGGTATAGGCGGTTTCGGGGGCGCCGAAGATGCGCGCGGTCGGCCCGTGCTCCTCCAGCACCCCCCCGTTCATGACGTAGACGCGGTCGGCGAACGCCTCCACCACCCCCAGATCGTGGGTGATGAAGAGGATCGCCATGCCCGTACGCCGTTGCAGGTCGCGCAGGAGCCGCAGGATATTGGCCTGCACCGTCACGTCGAGGGCGGTCGTCGGCTCGTCGGCGATCAGCAGGTCGGGGTCGTTGGTCAGGGCCATGGCGATCATCACGCGCTGGCGCTGGCCGCCTGACAGCTCGTGCGGATAGGCGTCGAGCTTCCTCTCCGGCTCCTGCACCTGCACCAGGCGCAGCAGCTCCAGCGCCTTGGCCTTCGCGGCCCGCCTGCCCAGGCCGCCATGCACGCGCATCGGCTCGCAGAGCTGGTCCGAGATGGTGAACAGGGGGTCGAGCGAGGTCATCGGCTCCTGAAAGATCATCGCGACCTTCCTGCCCCGGATGCGGTTCAGCCGCGCCGGGGACAGGCCCAGGATATCGGCACCCTCGTAGCGGATGGCCCCGCGTGCGACCCCGTTGCCCGCCAGCAACCCCATGGCCGTCATCATAATCTGGCTCTTGCCCGACCCGCTCTCGCCCACGACCGCGACCGTCTCGCCCGGATCGACGTGCAGGGACACGCCCCGCACCGCCTCGACCGCGCCGTCGGGGGTGTCGAAGGTGATGTGCAGGTCCTCGATACTCAGCAGCGGCTTCATCTCAGCGGTCCTTCGGGTCGAGCGCGTCGCGCAGGCCGTCGCCCAGAAAGTTGAGCGCGAACAGCAGGATGGCCATGGCCGTGGCGGGGTAGATCAGCATGAAGGGAGCGTTGCGCATGTTCTTCGCGCCTTCGGATATCAGGACGCCCAGCGAGGTCATCGGCTCCTGTACGCCCAGCCCCAGAAAGGACAGGAACGATTCGAGCAGGATGACCTTGGGGATCAGCAGGGTCAGGTAGATGATCACGGTGCCGAGCGTGTTGGGTACGATGTGGCGGCGCACGATGTCGCCCCCGCTCGCCCCCAGCGCCTCGGACGCCTGCACGAATTCGCGGCGGCGCAGGGACAATGTCTGCCCCCGCACGATGCGCGCCATGTCCAGCCACTCGACCATGCCCACGGCGATGAACATCAGCACCAGGCTTCGCCCGAAGAACACGACCAGCAGGATGACGAAGAAGATGAAGGGCAGGGAATACAGGATATCCACGATCCGCATCATCACGTCGTCCACCCGCCCCCCGACGAAGCCCGCCGTCGCGCCGTAGGCGACCCCGATCACCAGCGCCACGCCCGAGGCCAGCGCCCCGATCATCAGCGAGATGCGCAGGCTGAACAGGATGCGCGTGAACAGGTCGCGCCCGTTCGCATCGGTGCCCATCAGGAAGTGGAGCCGCTGCACGTCCGCCTCCATCACCGCCGATCTGCCGTCTTCGGATGTCGAGACGATGCGCCCGTTCGAGAACACGTCGGAGCGGTCGAGATAGCGGGTGATGCGGGGGTCGATCGCGCGGCGCTCCGACCTGACGGTGACGGTCGCGATGCCGCCCGCCAGCGTGATGTCCTCGACCGCGACCCGCGCGCGGCGCAGGGCGCTTTCGGCGGCGGGGACGATTTCGGCCTGCCGGGGATAGGGGGTGAGCGACGGCTCGACCTTGACGAATTCGGGATAGACCTTGTCGTAGCCGTGCCCCGTCAGCGACGGGCCGATCAGGGCCGCGACCACGAGGCAGACCAGCACCACCAGGGAGGCGATGGCCGCCCGGTTGCGCCGCAGCCGCAGCATCGCCGTCGCCCACAGGGACCGCCCGACCGTCGGCGTCTCGATCATCGCGTCACTCATAGCGCACCCTCGGATCCAGCATCGCATAGAGCAGGTCGACCAGCAGGTTGAACAGCACCACGAACACGGCCACCACCACGACCGTGCCCATGACCAGCGTGTAGTCGCGGTTCAGCGCGCCGACCACGAAGTAGCGCCCGATGCCCGGCAGGTTGAACACCTGCTCGACCACGATGGACCCCGTCAGCAGGGCGGCGGCGGCAGGCCCCAGATAGCTGATCACCGGCAGGATCGCGGTGCGCAGGGCATGCTTGCCGACCACCATCCGCATCGGCAGGCCGTAGGCGCGGGCGGTGCGCACGTGGTCGGCGCGCAGCGCCTCGATCATCGCGCCGCGCACCAGCCGAGCGATCACGGCGATCTGAGGCAGGGCCAGCGCGACGATGGGCAGGACCATGTGATCGGCGCGCCCCCAGCCCTGGGCGGGCAGCCATCCCAGCATCACGCCGAAGACCAGCGACAGCGCCGGGGCGACCACGAAATTGGGGATCGTGACCCCGAAGGTCGCCACCCCGATCACCGCGTAATCCACCGCCGAATTCTGCCGCAGCGCCGCGACGCATCCCAGCAGCGACCCCAGCACCAGCGCCGCCAGCAGCGCGACCCCGCCCAGATAGATCGAGATCTCCAGCCCTTCGGCCAGGATCTCGTGCACCCGCTTGTCGCGATAGATGAAGGACGGACCCATGTCCCCCCGGGCCAGGTTGCCCAGATAGATCGCGTATTGCTCCCAGAGCGGCCGGTCGAGGCCGAACGTCTTGTTCAGGTTGGCCATCACCGACGCCTCCAGCGTCCGCTCCTGATCGAAGGGGCCGCCGGGGGCGATGCGCATCATGAAGAAGGCGAGGGTGATGACGATGAAGATCGTCGGTATCGCACCGAGCAGACGGCGCAGGGCGTAGCGGAGCATCGCCGCGTTCCTTTGGATTCAGGCTTTGGAGGAGGAGTCCGAGCGATACGGCTTGCCGAAGATTTTCCTGCCCCGGACCGGCTCCGGGGCCTTTTTGCGCAAGGCACCCGGTTCGGACAGGCCCCGGATCGAGTCCGGGGCAGGAAGGCACTCTTGTATGCCTTGAGTGACGTTATTCCGACAGGCTCAGGAACCGGGTCGGGTGCGTGTTCAGCAGGTTGTCCTCCCAGCCCGACAGCTTCGGCGATACCAGCGAGCGCGAGGAGTAGTAGGCCAGCGGGATGAACGGCAGGTCGGCCATGAACATCCCCTCGGCCTCGCGCAGGAGGCCGGCCCGCTTTTCGAGATCGGTCTCGGCGGCGGCCTCGTCCATCAGGCGGTCGTAATCGGGGTTGTCGTATCTGGCGTAATTGAACCCGTCATTGTCCGATTCGACCATGAACAGGAAGTTCTGGGGGTCGGAATAGTCCCCGATCCAGCCCGCCCGGGCCACGTCGAAATCGCCCTTGTCGCGCAGATGCGCGTAATGGGCGGAGGCGTCGCGCACGTTGTACTCGATGTTCACGCCGAAGGTCGACCACATGTCCGCGATCGCCGTCGCCGCGTTCTTGTGGTTCTCGGAGGTGTTGTAGGCCAGTTCCAGCGTGACCGGCGTGTCGGGAGTGATGCCCGCGGCCGCCAGCAGTTCGGCGGCCTCGTCCTCCCGGTCCAGCATCGACATGCCGAAATAATCGACCTCGGGCGAGCCGCCGGCATAGTTGCCGATGCCCGGCGGCACGAAGCTGACGGCCGGCACCATCGTCCCCTGGAAGATCTCCTCGGCCAGGAACTCGCGGTCCACCAGCATCGACAGGGCGCGGCGCACGCCGGGATCGGACAGCGTCTCGTCCTCGTGGTTCAGGGCGTAGTAGTAGGTGCCCAGATAGGGGGCCACGCGGGTCGCGTCGCCATGCTCCTCGCGCAGGCGCGCGATGTCCTCGGCGGGCAGGTCGGAGCACGAATGCACCTCCCCCGCCTCCCATCCGCGCACGCAGGTCGCGCGATCCTCGAAGGGCAGATAGCTGACCTCCTCGATCGCGACATTGGCGGCATCGTGGAAATTCGCGTTCTTCGTCAGGGTGATGCGGTCGTTCAGCGCGTTGACCGACAGGGTATAGGCCCCGTTCGAGACCATGTTGTCCGGCTGCACGAAATCGGCGCCGTGCTCCTCGACCGTCGCGCGGTGCACGGGCAGGCCGGTCTGGTGGGTCAGCAGCTCCATGAAGAACGGCGTCGGCTGGGCCAGCGTGATCTCCAGCGTCGTGTCGTCCACCGCACGCACGCCCATCTCCCCGGGCTTCTTGTCGCCCGTGTTCACCGCCTCGGCGTTCTCGATGGGAAACAGGATGTTGGCGTATTTCGCCCCGGTCTCGGGCGTCATGATCCGGCGCAGGGAATAGACGAAATCCTCCGCCGTCACCGCATCGCCGTTCGACCATTTCGCGTCGTCGCGCAGGGTGAAGGTGTAGACGGTGCCGTCCCCGGAGATATCCCATTCCGTCGCGACGCCGGGAATCACCGCGCCGGTATTGTCCTGGGTCACCAGCCCCTCGTACAGGTCGCGCAGGATGTTGGCTTCGGCCACGGTCGACGTCTTGTGCTGGTCGAGCGTTTCGGGATTGCCGTCGTTGCCGCGCATGTAGGTCGCGGCGGAAACCGACGATGCAAGGCACAGGGCGAGGGCGGTGACGCCCGTGAGCAGACGGATGTTCTTCAAGATTCGATCTCCTTCCGATACGGTTTTCCAAGCATTGCAACGGAAGGTATTCACTTACAAGCCCGGACCTGCGTGCCGCCGGCGTCCTCTGCCGCGACCGACCCGATATCCTGTCGATGCGGAATTCGCACCAGCAGTTCGGAGCGTATGGGGAAGCCGTCGCAGGGTCGCCGCAGGGCCGATCAGCCGGCGATACGGCGTGGCAAGGACGGCATCCTGTCGGAGCCGACGAATCCTGAGCCAACCATCCACGATGAGATCAGCTTCAGGTTGCCATGCTCCTAATTAAAACAATTAGCGTTTTTATTTACAACGCACTATTAACGATCCGAGTTGCATTATAGTACATGGAGATCGACGTGCACGCAGTAGATGACGGCTATCGACCAAAATACAGGACCGTGAGTTCCGCTCTCGGCCTGAACGTCCATCGGGGATGGCTTCTGTTCCTCGTCTACTATTTCGCCACCTACGCCGTGTTCACGACGGCGCTGGTCCTTCTCGTCGGCGTGAAGCCCCTGGCCGTCGCGGCCCTGGCCATCGTCGCACTCCAGATCCTGCGCTTCGCACGCATCCCGATCCTGAAGCGGGCGGTCCTGTGGATCAATGAACAGCTCATCCTCGGGGTGTATCGAATCAACTACCTGATGACCCTGGTACTCTCGATCGGCGTGTGCCTGCTGCCCTTCGCCGCGATCGTCTACTACGCGGCCGTCACGGGCGGCCAGCCGGCGGCCATCGCCGCAGGTGCCGGGTCCGCCGCCCTGATCGCTGTCGTCCTCGGATGGCGCTTCCGGGCGGACCGCAACCGGGTCACGGCCTACACGCCGACCGACTCGAAGAAGCGCGTGGCGGTCATCGGCGGCGGCGTCGCGGGCATCGTCTCGGCCAAGGAATGCCTACAGGAAGACCTCGACGTCGTCGTGTTCGAGAAGTCGAGCCAGCTGGGCGGCGTCTGGAATGCGAACGACAGCAAGAGCAAGCGGACGACCGGGCGCACCATGTCCTCCTCGTCGCGGCACAACTCCTTCTTCGGCGATTTCCCGATGGAGGAAGGCTCGCCCGACGACTTCTATCCGACGCATTACTCGGAAGAGGAATACCGGCAGTACCTGGCCGCCTACGCCACGAACTTCGGTGTCGACAAGACGGTCGAGTACAACACCCACATCAACGGCACCGACCTGCGCGCCGACGGAACCTGGGACGTCGAAGTCGTCGGCGAGGGCGGCGAGACCCGCACGGAGCGGTTCGACAACGTCATCGTCTGCACCGGTCTCAACCACCAGCGCAACGCCCTGAGCATCGAGGGCACCGCAGAGCAGGCCGGCGGCGGCACGACCTTCCGGCACGCGGCCGACTACCGCGATCCCGAGGAGTACCGGGGCAAGAAGGTCGTCATCGTCGGCATGGGCGAAAGTTCGAGCGACGTCGCCGCCGAGATCGCCAACGTGGCCGACGAGGTCCACGTCATCGTCCGCAGCCCGGTCCTCCTGCTGCCGCGCAACACCTTCGGCAAGCGCATCGCCCCGGACCACAAGCTGAGCCGCCTCGTCCTGGGCTGCCCGCAGTACATCCGCACGTGGAAGCTGCTGAGCCAGACCACGATGCACGGGTATTTCAACTCCTTCGCCACGAAGTATCTCGGCCTCGCGGGTCGCCTCGGCACCACCGTCAGCGCGGACAAGCCCTACGAGGACAACTGGTCCCCCGAATGGTTCGAGCTGTTCTACAAGCTCGGCTTCTCGCACCCCAGATCGGGCTGGGGCCTGACGCGCAACCAGGTGACGAAGACGGCACCGATCGTCCGCGCCTACCAGGCCGGCAAGCTGCACTTCCACACCGTCGATATCGAGACCCAGGCAGGATCGTCGATCCGGCTCAAGGACGGAACCGTCATCGACGGGGTCGACGGGGTGCTGGATGCCACCGGGTACAAGCCGCGCTGGCCGTTCCTGCCCAAAGGGCTGGCGGGCCATGACAGCAAGGACCGCTATCGTCTGGTCTTCCATCCCGACCTGCCCGGCATGTCCTTCATCGGCTTCTGTCGCGGGTCGGTCGGCTCGGTCTTCCAGGCGATGGAGATGCAGGCCCGGTGGACCGCGCTCGTCTTCAGCGGCGCGCGCCGCCTGCCCGAACTGCCGAAGATGCGCGACCTCGTCACGGCCCACAAGGGCCAGATGATCGGCAAATGGCCCACCAAGGTGACCATGGTCTACTCGAACGCGATCGCCCGCAACGAGATCGGGTGCGAACCCGATCTCTGGGCGCTCTTCTTCAAGTCGCCCAAGGCCTGGTTCTACCTCCTCGCGGGTCCCTACACGATGTCGATGTACCGCTTCGATGGTCCCCACGCGCGCCCCGACATCGCGATGAAGGTGTACGAGGACGCTCCGAAACTCGTGCGCCCGCTCGAATTCACGCTGCAGCAGATGCTGGAATTCGTGCTCGGGAACATGACACGGTTCTGGACGTCGATCCCGCCTCTGTCCGGAGTGAGGCACTCGAACGTGGCCGTCCGCGCCGCCGCGACGCCCTTCATCGACCTCGAATACTAAGCGTTTTCGAGGGCAACGGGTTCGTTGCCCACCTCGGAAAACGCGCCATAACAAGAAGATGGAGCATCCCGGACGATCCTCGTATCGTTCGGGATGCTCCGGGGGTCTTCCGGTACCGTGGCCGCCCGTTCGAGGGTGGCTACGGCCCATCTCGAAGCCTGCCGGCATCCCTCGCGCCCCGATCCCGAATGTCCGGTTTCGCCGACGGCTCTCCCGTCACGCAGGAACCCTTATGGAACATCGAATCCCATGAACGATACCGCAACGATCTTCCCCGGCCCGCCGAAACGGCGCTGCCGTGCTGTCACCCGTCCATCGGGCCACGCGGCATGAGCGCGCTCCGGCGCATCCGGTTCTGGCTCCCGTCCCTGCTGGCCCTTTCGGCCTGGGGAGTGTGGGGCGTGCTGCATGGCGGCTTCGGCAATGCGTCCGAGTTCTGGGGCCTGAGCGTGGCGATGGTCTTCGGCTCCCTGATCGCCGGGACCACGCCCCTGGGCGGCGGCGTCGTGGCCTTTCCCTTCTCCAGCCTCGCCTACGACCTGCCCGCCGTCGTGGGCCGCGACTTCTCCCTGCTGATCCAGAGCGTCGGCATGGGCGTGGCCAGCATCACGATCCTGATGCGGCGTCTGGACCTGCCCTGGGCCATGCTGCGGGTGGCCATCCCCACCGCCGTGGCGAGCGCGCTGGTGTCGTTCTTCCTCCTCGCGCCCCATATTCCGGGCCTCTTCGTCAAGGTCCTCTTCGCTGCGATCACCCTGACGGCGGCGCTCGTGCTGCTGGATCAGTCGCGGCAAGGCCCGCACGCGGCACGCGGACAGGGCGGCAATACCCTCGCCGTCATGATGTTGTCGACCGTCGGGGGTCTCATCGCCGGGTTTACGGGAACGGGAACGGATTTCTTCGTCTTCATCGCCTTCGTCGCCCTGGCGCGCGTCGACGAGCGGTTCGCGACGGCGGCCTCCGTCCTCGTCATGGCCGCCGTGTCGATCAGCCTGACGGCCGGACTGTTCCTGGGCCCGGCCCCCATCCATCCGGTCTCGCTGGACATGTGGCGCGCCTGCATCCCGGTGGTCGTCTTCGGGGCTCCGCTCGGGGCCGCCCTGTGCCTGCGCCTGCCGCGCACCTATTTCCTGAACCTGCTCCTGGTCGTCGCGCTGGCGCAGTTCGTTGCGCATCTGTGGTTTCTGGAGTCGGCCCGGCTGTGGCTCGTCACGACCCTGATCGCGTTTCTGGGGATCTATGCTCTGATCCAGGGCAAGGGATCGACCCGAGCGCATCTCGAAAAAGTGCCCTGAGCGTCAGCGGCGACCCCCTTCCGTCAGGGAACGTAACCCCACCCCCTTCGCGTCGAGCGCCCGGACCGATCTAGCTTCAAGACAAGCGTGTCACCCTCACGCACATACGCCAGCGCTTCGTTCAGCCCGGGGCGCTCGGTCTTCGCGCACAGAAATCGTGTCGCGGTCAGGGTTCACGCATGAAATTTCTGGGTTGAGTTGACTGGTTGGAATCTGCTGTGATTCAGAGCGTCTCCGGTATTGAGGAGGCGAGTGATGATGGCGGATGATCTGGTGGCCCATTTTTCTGAGATCGATGATCCCCGTTGCGCGGGCAAAGTCGAACATCGGCTGATGGATGTGCTTGTGATCGCGGTCTGCGCGACGATAGCGGGGGCGGAAAGCTGGGAAGACATGGCGCTTTACGGGCGCAGCAAGGAGGCGTGGCTGCACAGTTTCCTGCCTCTGTCGGGCGGCATTCCTTCGCACGACACGTTTCGGCGGGTGTTCATGCTGATCGACCCGGATGCGTTTGCACGGTGTTTCACGGCATGGGCGGCATCGATGGGGCCTGCGCCGGATCGGGAAGTTGTTGCTATCGATGGCAAGAGCCTGCGCCGTTCCTTCGCGCCGGTCGAAGGGTTGGGGCCGCTGCATATCGTTAGTGCGTGGGCAAGCGAACGCGGGCTTTCTCTGGGCCAGACGCAGGTTTCGGGCAAGTCCAACGAGATCACTGCGATCCCAGACTTGCTGGATATGCTGTCCATCCAAGGCAGCATCGTGACGCTGGATGCTATGGGATGCCAGCGCGCCATCGCCACCAAGATTGGCGAATGCGGGGCAGACTATCTCATCGCCCTCAAGGCAAATCAGGGCCGCATGTTCCGGGCGGTGGAGAGCCATTGCGATACCGCCTGTTTCGCGAGGGGCGCGACGCTGCGCCCGGCCTGCGACAGCTTCGACGACAGCCATGGACGCCATGTTCGTCGCCGGGTCTTCGTCTGTCCGGGCCTGCAGGACGATCCCGCCCTGAAAGACTGGCCCGGCCTGAAATCTGTCCTCGCTATCGAAACCATCCGCAGTATCAATGGCAGAATAGGAACGACGGCTGAAATCCGCTATTTTCTCGCAAGTTACGAGGATGATCCCGCCAAGATGGCAGCGGCAATCAGAGCGCATTGGGCCATCGAAAACTCTCTCCACTGGGTTCTCGATGTCACTTTCCGCGAGGACGAATGCCGCGTCCGGGATCGAACCGCCGCCGCAAACTTCGCCATGCTCCGCAAAATCGCTCTTAACCTCATCAAGCAAGATTCAACCGCCAAGACATCCCTCAAGGCCAGACGCAAGAAAGCTGCGTGGGACAACAAATATATGGCCCAAGTTGTCACTGGGAAATTTCATGCGTGAACCCTGGGGGTTCAGCACCTTTAAGATGTTCGGCACCGAGGTGTAGTGCATCCCCAGGCTGCCCCGTTCCTCCTCATCGGCGACCGCCTGAATCATCGAGCCGAAGATATCCGGGTTGATCTTCGTCCAGTCGAGATGGCCGATATGCAACAGGTACGACCGCGCGATGCGCGAAAACCGTGGCACGTCGAGGCTGCCCGAAAACAGCCCGCCATTCACATACGGAAACGCATCCGCCCAGCGGGGGAGCGCGGCAGTGGGGCGGTCGAGGGTGTCGATATTCATCGCCTCGAAAATGCGCTCGATCACCTCATGGGTATTGTTGGCGTCTCCCATCCGCTCGACCGCAGCGGTGAACAGGCCGGTCCCGTTGAAGATATCCGTATCCTCGGCGAAAAAGCAGAAGATCAACCGCGCCATGAAATGGTTCATATCATGGCGGCGGGCCTCGCTCGCCCAGTCGGGATTGTCCTTCACGAGCTCGACATACAGCTTGTTGAGCCGGGCGGTGGCGCGGATGTCAAAGCTGCTCTCGCGGATCGCCTGAACCGTGCTGATCCCGGCCAAGGGCAGGAAAAAGCCGAAATGGTTCGGGAAATCGGCGTAGTCGCAGGCGACAGTCGCGCCCCCGGCCAGCTCTTCGGCTTCCAACTCCACGCCATCGGTGGCGAGAATGAACTTCGCTTTTGCTTTCGTGGTGGCGGGGCTGGCCTTGAGGTCGCGCAGTGTTTGCGTGACCGTGCCCTTAGGGCAGGCAAGGATGTGGATATTGTTCGTCTGAAGCACGCCGCCTAAATCAGACTTGTTCGTCTCGCCTTTGCGCAATCGCTTGAGGGTGGTCGCCTTGTTCCCGAAGGCTTCGAGGAAGGCAAACGGGAATTCCGCCGCGTCGAACGGCTGCCCGGCCAGCTCCGTTATTGCCTCCTCGATCTCGACAGCGTTCATCGTGGTCTCGTTTTTTCCCGTATGCAGGCTGTCTATTTCAGTTTCAGGGATTTGTCGGCTTCAATATTTGAGTGAAAGTCGTTTCACCGTCAGTGCGTGACCATCCATAAGAAGCGACGTTGGGCGTGCTATCAAGCATGTCAAAGATGGCTTCTCGCTGGCTCATTGCACCCATCGACATTTCTCACACATGGTCAAAACCGAGGAGCGACCGCTGATGCCGGGCGGTTCAAGAGGTAATTTCATCCCCCAAGACTGGCACCGTGTCAGGCGCAGCGCGTAGAAAATCAACCGCACACGCGGGATCGCCTTTAGCCGCGCGACGCTCGAAGAACGCCACCGCATCCTGTGCGCCGATCTTTTCGGCAAGCGCGACGGAAATGAACTGGTTGAGCGAGACGCCATCACGCTCGGCATACCGCTCAGCAGCAGCCTTGAGTGAGTTTGGCAAGTTGAGCGAAACACGCGCCTTCATGGTCTGGGTCATTCGGGAATCCTTTCCAGTGCTTTGGCAGGCGTCAGCAGATCGAGACCGAACCGCGGAGCCGCCGCGCGGAAGTCTTTTGTGTTGAACGTCACGATGGCGTCTGCGCCACCATTCGCGGCAGCCTCCAGCACCATCTCGTCCTTGGGATCGGGAAGCTGCGGTCGCCAGAGGAAGTTCAGTTCCACCGGCGTGATTGCGGCGGCGATATCCGTCAGGAAGGTCGCCAGCGCCGCGCGCGAATGGCCAGTATCCAGAACGAACTCGGCGCGCATCAACACATCCTCATACTCGAGAAACATCGGAACCGAACAAAGCCAGACGGTGGATCCATCGAGAACGCGAATAAGCAGCGCGTTGCTGGCACCGTTTCGAGACCGCAGCGCAGCGACGAGCACATTCGTATCGATAACCAACTTCATACGTCACATATAGCGTAACATCATATGAGGCGCAATGTTCTTCTGATGGTCGCTCAGCAATCATCGCAACTTGCCAGTACCCAGTGCAGTTACAGCACCTTCCAACTGGCGGAACCGTTTGCACAAAAAGGTGCAGTCTATCGGACGATCACCGACAGCGCGGAATCGACGTAGCCCAATCCAAGAATATTCATTTTGCATAGATTATATATGCGAATTGGATATACAATATGAACTGAGCCTCGTGATGGCATTCTTTGCATCTGGAGAAATCATGCCTCTCTATATCCGGGACGATACCGTGGACAGGCTGACTGAGGAAGTCATGCACGCGACGGGCGCGAAGAACAAGACCGAAGCGGTCCGCATGGCCCTTCAGGCCCAGCTCAAGGCTGCGCGTGCGAAAGTGCCCCTGCTTGAAGCGGTCAACGAGATGCGCGTTGCAGCCAACGACATCGGTGCTGTCGATCCCACGTTTGACCAGAAAGCCTTTGCCGATGAGCAGTGGGACAACACCTGATGTTCATCGACGCGTCCGCCATTATCGCGATCATCAATAATGAACCCGGCTCCGATGAGATCGTTCGCCGGATCGAGGATCACCCGAAAAAACGCTTCGTCTCGCCTATGGTGCGGTTCGAGGCGACGACAGCCATTGCGCGCTCACGCTCCGGCGCGCGGCTGCCGACCCCGGAACAGCTCAATGCTGCGGAAGCCATCGTCGATAGCTTCTGCGAGAAGATCGAGGCGAGCGATATTTCCATCTCTGCCGCCGTCGGCCGCAAGGCGCTGGATGCCGCCAGGCGCTACGGCAAGATCACAGGGCATGAAGCCGATCTCAATTTCGGGGATTGTTTCGCCTATGCCTGCGCCAGCGCATACCGTGCACGGCTGGTCTATAAGGGGAATGACTTTTCGAAGACGGATCTGGCATAGCCGCCAAGCCCGTCAGCAGCAAAGAAGGGTGACTATTTTTCACCCAGTGCTCGCAGGAGCATCTGCCGTTGGTGATCCTGCCCGCCGAAGAACACCGCAAGCACCCGAATGACCTGCGCGTCGTCATCGACATCGAAATAGATCACTGCCCGGTCCTTGGTGACATTACGCAGGCCAGAGCGAATTTCGGGGCGAAGGGTGCCTTGTTTCGGCGCCGTGCCGAGTGCGC
>ENA-ORXT01004493-ORXT01004493.1-marine-metagenome-genome-assembly--contig:-NODE-4493-length-14362-cov-8.448232_pt1 | contig 14362 bp, 8 predicted proteins | sample MGYA00237868_ERZ511482 | MGnify/ENA metagenome assembly ERZ511482 | reverse complement strand
CCGACCACGTCATAGTCACCGTTCAGGAATTTGTCTGCGCCCTTCGCTGATTCCGAGACGTGATCGATGCCATCTGGCTGATCATCGGCCGCGCCACCCACCTTCAGGGTGCGGATGCTGGCGTCGTTCGCGAACTCTTCGAGCAGGTTCTCCACCGCACGATGCGAATTCGAGACAACACCTACCTTCTTGCCCGCTGCCACCAGCTGGCGAATCATCCGACCGCCGGTATAGGTCTTGCCAGTTCCGGGCGGGCCTTGCACCGCAAGACACGAATGGTCGAGATCAGCGGCTACACGAACCACCGCATCCGAAGCAGACTCACCCGGCTGCCGCAGTTCATCACCCGAACGAGTACGTGGCGCACATCGAACAAGCAGATCATGGATCGCTGGGAACGCAGTTCGGTTCGGGCCACGCAACCAGCTTTCACCGACGGCAACAACCGCTGCCTGCAGCGCCGCAATATTCATCGGCGACTTCGAGATCAGATGCGTGGGCATCGGAGCGGGGTTGGTCTTGCCCTGCTTGACGATCAGGATGCCGGCACCCGCATCGACGCTGTGGATGTTGATCGGGCGGTTTCTACCGTCATCGTCTGGTTGCCAATCGAGCATCGCTCCGGTCCCCGGCTTGAGCTTGTGCGGCTGCTCAGGGTCAAAACGCAGTTCGGTCAAAATCGAACTCTTGATGGTGCCGACGTCGCCGTGATTCACGAGGCCGACCACGGCCTCGGTGTCGTCGAACAGCTCGTCAGGCGACATCGTTAGCTGCATGAAGTGTTTCCACCACCCAGGCTTGATCTCGCGCACATGGAACTCGAGCAAGTGACCCAGCAGCCAACTCGCATGCGAGGCGCCATCGTCGGGATCATGGTTCTCGGTGAGCTGGCGGCGGATCTCGGCTAGATACTCATTCTGCTCGATCCGTTCGGCGTCGAGTTCCTTGTCCACCGGCTTTGGCCGAGCGACTGTGTGCCCTTGGGTAAGCGCCTGTGTACGTCGTTCTTCTAACCAGTCACGAAGTTGACGAGTAGAGATGCAGTCGTCGCGGTTGTAGGCCTCGATGTCGGCGAGTACCGCAGCGTCGCGCTCGGCCTCGAGTGGACTCGAGTTCAGCCACGCCTCGTACTGCACCACGCTTTCCATGCCGCTTTGCACATCGGTGTCGCGCTTGTCGGCGTAGAACGCTTCAAGGTCCTTGATCGATAACCGCTCGGCGGAAATACGCACCGCGTTGCGGGCAACCGCATACAGATCGACAAGCACCCGGTTCCGCAACAGGTGATCTACCTGTTCCACCCGAGATCCGAAACGTGACGCCAACCGCTTCAACGCCGTGACCTCGTAGGCGGCGTAGTGATACACGTGCATAGCGGGATCGGCGGCCAGCGCTTCCATGAAATAGTCGACGCACTGCTCGAACGCGTCTTGCTCGACGTCGGAATCGTGTGCCCACCAGGCACGGAACTCGTCCGCTCTATCCGAAACACCCCACAGGTACTCGAGTCCAGCTGACTGATGCCCTCGATACGGGTCGCCCTCGATGTCGAAGAACAGATCGCCTGGGCTTGGCTCGGGTAGAAGCTTCAGGCCGCCGGTGGGATGCCCTGCCGGATCGAGCAGCTCGAACTCAGCTTCGTCGCCAGCACGTTTCTGCAGCTTCGCTTGGAAGCGAATGCGATCCCAGGTTGTGGCCTGCATACGTGCTGGTTTCGCACCCTGCGGCGCAGTCGCAAGTTCAGTCGCCGTCGTGATTCCGGCGTTTCGTAGTGCCTTGATCTGGGTGCGACCAACACCTGTGATCTGCACAAGGTGATCGTCCTGGACGCGTTGGGCCGAACAACGCTCGTGCCATTGACACACTTTGCAATGCGACACCGGCTCGGGGTAGGTCGACGGGTGCGCGTCTACAGCCTCGACCAGTCGCTCACGTGCTCGACGATGAAAGCCGGAAAGGTCGCGGGTGTTGAACGACGAGATTCGATCATCACCCAGCACGATGTGCACCCGCTCAGGTCTGTGACCTTGGATCGACTCCAGATGATGGGCGTAGTCGGCGAGCTGCACCAACGCCGAGACCTTCTCGTTGCGCGCCAGCTTGGTGTCATAGGGTTCGTAGACATACAGACCTTCGCTGTTGCGCGGTGCATCGGTTCGTAGAAGGAAGTCGGCATGGCCGCGCCAGCGCCCGTCGAAGAACGTCGCCTGGAAAATCACGTCGGCGCCCGAGCGCATCGCTTCAACGGTCTCGGCGTGTCTGGCTTCCAGCTCACCTGGCCGGGCATCGGCGATCTCGACGACCGAGAGGCCTTGCTCTCGCAGCGCAGCGAGGTAGCGGAGCTCGTGCTTGTCGCCAAGCTCTCGAATGAGCTGCGTTTCGCTGCGCTCATCGACTGGTTGAACAAGTTCGCCCGCTGCGACCATGCTGTTCAGCTGAGTCAGATGCTCGCACGCCAAATGATTGACCAAGTCCGAAGGACTAAAGATGTGGGAAGAGTCAACGAATTGCACGTGACCTCGTAACGGCTTGCTGTGACACGTTGATCACTCGCCGCGCAACTTGGCCCACACGCGGTACCAGCTGCCATAGGTCGATACCGACATGACCCACTCGCTGCCAGGCAATGTCTCGATCACTTCGGTGACTGCGTCGGTGTCGTCGCGGCTCACATGGCTGCCGTAGGCATCGATGAGATCATCGGCGTCGCTCTCGAACCACCGAAAGGTTGGCTCACCGATCTCGGGATCGTCGACCCAAAGCTCCAGTCGTCGGCCTTCGTGGGTCAGTCCTTCGAACTCGCGGCCGTGCGGCGATTGGATGTGCGCATCGTCCGAGTTATCTATCACTGCACTCTCCCCTTTGAGACTCGGCAACCGACTATGGCGAAAGCGGCTGATCAGCTGCTAAACCGCCACCCACATCCACCACAATTGGGGTCGGTCGGGCCGCAGAGGGGGCGGCACGTCAAAGCCAGTCTCGACAGAAATGTGCACGCGCGTCTCGTTCAGCACAACCCGCAGACGGAGGGCCGGGCCACGGCCCCGTTGCACCTTCAGCCCGGGCTGCACCCACCGTGCGCTGTACGAGGTCTCGATGAATTCACCCTCGGGCGCATTGAGGATCGCCAGGTTCTGGAGGTGGTACTCGCAGACGCAGCCGCTCTTGATCAGGTACAACGGATCCTGTTGATCGGGCACGTTGGCTGTCATGATCCTCCGTCGACTTCTGAACTTCCGTAGTGTGCTCCGTGCGGGCGCTCCACTGTTGACAACCAGCCCCACACTTCAGGCGCGACCTGTGGCAGCTTCTCCGCTGGCGGACACGGGTAAGTCGGGCCCAATTTCGCTTAGCGGGACTTCCCGTGCACTTGTTCTCACGGCCCGTGATGATGACCGTTAGCAAGGTATTCAACCCTGGAAAGCCGAAGGGACGATTTTCGACCCGTGCGCGAGTTGATAGACCAATTGTGGTGAATGTCCGCCTTCTCGGCGGGCGAGGTGCTCGTTGTAGCGCCATGCTCGACCTATCTGATCAAGGAGACAGCTGTTTTGCCAGACATTGCTGATGAGCTCGGACTAACACCAGCGAAGGCAGCTTCGCTGCGCGACGCGGGGATTCTTACCCTCGAGGAACTGAAATCCTGCTCTCCCGACTTCTTGAATGACTTAGATTGGTGGGGTTCGGAAACGGTCAATAGGGTTCTGGCGCAGATCTCTCCTACCGAGGTTCGGGTTCCGCCCGACATTCACTGGGTCGACACGCTCAAGGCCGAGGGTCATATTGGGACGCGCACCAAGAACGTGATCAGAAAGTTGGGCGTCAGCTCACTCCGCGAGCTACTTGCTTTGGCTGACGATGAAATTCGGGTCGATAACGCAGGCGACAAAACAGTCTCGGAGATTCGGGCCATTCCCCACGACCTGTTTGACGGGCAAGATACGACCGCTGCTCTTCGACTCTCAGTGTCGGCCGCCGAAGCGCTAGATGTTGCTGAGCTCGCTGAAAGCCTCGGCGCTGAACCTCTGGTTGGAGCCTTCGATCAGCTTTTGGAGAGTCTCGCATTCGATTGGACCGTGTTCCGCTCGGAGTCGGCCGACCAGCTCATCTGCAGTCGAATAGCTGGAATGCTCTCGGACACTCAGCGGGAAGTAGCCGATACACGACTGTTCCCGCATCCTGCAGCTCAACTCTCCAGAACGGAAGCTGCGACTCACCTCAACGTGACCAAGCAGGCAATTCAGAAAACCGAGGTGCGAGTTGTCGAGGGCATCGAGCATGTAATTGAGGGTGATTGGCTGCGGTCGCTCCTTATCGAACGACTGGGTTCCGTCGTTGAGGAAGCGACCGCTCTGCGACTTCTGTCGGCCCACAACCGCGATGAAGAGATCGACCTCACTTGGTTCTTGGTCGATTGGGCAGGGTACGGGTTGAGCGATGGATGGTTGGTCCACACAGGTCCTGAACGTAGTCCGAACCAGTCGGCCACCAAACGAGCCATGGCGAAAGTCAACGACTCAATCGCAATCGCGTTCAATGAGAACGAGACTCCGGCGGAACTCGCTCGAACTGACCAGATCGAAGACGTCGCTACGCAGTTCCGATCAGAAGAGTCATTGCGTGCTTACCTGAGCGATTTCTACCACGAGCTGAACTCTGACGTGTGGGCGATGAAGGTCACTCATCCGAACCTTGTGGCATCGGCCCTTGTCGAAATTGGCGAACCGGCCACGGCTCAAGACATTCTCAAACGTTGCGGCGACACTCGGCTGACCTTGAAACAGGTTAAAAGCGCCCTTTCCGGCACTGAGGCCACGGAGGAGTCCATACAGAAGGGGAAGCACGCCCTAAAACTCTGGGGTCTCGCAGGGTCGCTTGGATCGATCACCGATGCCATTGCAACGACGATTCGCGACGCCGGCGGCTCGCTTAGCCGCACGCTGATTGTCGAGAAACTCACAGAATATGGCTATAAGGAGTCGTCAATCAACAGCTACATCTCGACCGAGCGATTCGTGACGGAATCGGGCGCGATTCGTCTCGCCACGCAGGCAGAGATTGATGACTGGGGTCCGCAGCGAGCCCTGCGCTCGATAGCTGACGCACTCATCGCCGACGGTCGAGCTGGTCAGATCATTCGCCTAACCGAGCTGCATCTTCGCGGAAACCAGATAGCCGTTGAGCGCGAAGTGGCATTTGCCAACGGGATGACACCGACAATGAATTCCAGGGTCCCCATTGCTTCACACCCTGATCGGGTCGCGAGGATCCAGTGGGATATCAACAATACGACCAAGAAGGTCGGCGTGGGCGTGCGCGGCGCGAGTTCCTTCTTTCGGGCTATTGGAGTCAACGTCGACGGCTGGGTCTTTGTTTCGCCATCGACGCGGGACCTGGTCATTCGACCGGCGACCGTGAGCGAAATTACCGCAAAGGCTGAAAGGAGCCAACGATGACGACCGACGCCGAATTGGGAACGAGCAGTGAACGCTCACGGCGGAGCGCTGCGCGATCCGCCAGCATCGAGGAGCGGATCGCACTCACCCGGTCAGAGGAGCCTCTATCGCCAGAAGTATTGGACATCCTCAGCACTGCGACCAACAACGCTCTTGGCGATTCGCGGGTTCGAAGTGCACTTGTCCACCGACACGAAGCGTTGCCCAATACTGCACAAAAGCGAATCGCTGCAGACAGCGACCCGGCAGTCCGGGCATCGCTTGCGGCCGAGTCAGATCATCTCGAACGCGGTGTAATCGCTCGCTTGGCCGTTGACGACAACCCGGTCGTCCGCCAGTCGGTGGCGCAACGCGACGATCTCCCCGTCGCCCGATTGGCAGCGCTAGCTGTGGACACAGACGCAGATGTGCGTCTTGGATTGGCAAAGTCACCATCGACTCTTTCGGCGAGCACACTCGAGCGTCTGTCGACTGATCCCGATGAGCGAGTTCGTCTTGCCCTCACTGGCAGACCGGCTGAACTGACGAAGCGAGTCCGGCGCACACTCTTGCGGGATCGGTCAGAAGCTGTCCGCAAGGCAGCGGCCGCTCTGCCTGTCGCAACAGTCCCCTACCAAGACGACCGGGGCTTCACTGCTGACGGGATTCGAGCTTTCGTCGCCGACCTGGTTGAGAGTGGCGTTTACGAGACCTACACCCCGGCGGAGCGCTACGTGCTATTTCAGCAGGCAAAACTCATTGGAAACAGCGGCCGTGGCGAGCTCGCGCTTGCTTTGGCAGCAGGGTCAGTATCCCTCGACGGTGGCCTTTCCCCGATCACGGTTGAGGACCTCGAAGACTTCGCTGATGGCACAGCGTCTATCCTGGACTCGCTTATCGATCAGGTCGAAGCTGGCATCGAGGTCGAGCCTGACGCAGCAGACGCATCCGGTGGAGAACTCACAAGCGACATCGATCCTTCGAGTACCGAAGAGCTCAACGGCGAACTGCCGGTTCCGTCAACGCCACAGGTCCTCGATGCGCTCGAAGCGCAAAACGGTATTTATGCAATTAGTGATGCGGAGGCAATCGAGTTTCTGATCGATAGCGCTCTACTGAAGATGTGGGCCGACGCGTATATCGCCGACGATCCACCCAAGCTTCTAAGCGCTGTCTCCAGAGATCGACGCGAAGGTGCCGCCGAACGAGCACGGTCGAAGTTCGCCGAGCAACTTGAAGCTGCGCTAACGATGGACTTGCCCGCGGGTTATGACTTCCGCGGTCCCGATGGAAATTTGATCCAGCCCAACCTTATGCAACGGCACTTCGCCACGCTCTTGGCGGAACAGGGTCGGGTAGGTAACTGGTCTGGCACAGGTGCAGGTAAGACGCTGGCGGCCATAATCGCAACGCGGCTTGTCGACGCTGAGCTCACCCTGATCTGTTGCCCCAATGCTGTCGTCGACAATTGGAAACTCAACGTTGAGGCCGCATTCCCGGACGCTCGGGTCGAAGCAAAATCGTTCAATCCGACTTGGGATCAGACTTCGACCGGGCCCAGGTATCTGGTGCTCAACTATGAAATGTTCCAGCAGGTGAACAGCGAAGCGGACGTGCACGACCTCGTGGCCGGTGACCGAATCGCAGCGGTAGTTATCGACGAGGTCCATTACGTAAAGCAGCGCAACCTGGATAGTGAGTCCCGGCGCCGTCAGCTGATTGCCGGCTTGCTGGCGGAAGCATCAAGCGAGGCAGCCGGTCGCGACGCGCGACTTCACGTCGCATGCCTCTCAGCAACTCCAGTACTCAACAACCTGCGTGAGGGCATTTCCATGATCGAGATGGTGTCTGGCCACGCTCATGACGATCTCGAAGATGACACGTCGGTCAAGAACGCTATGCGAATTCATCAGAAGCTGGTGCTGCATGGTGTTCGATACAAGCCCCCATATCCAGAGTTCGATGAACAGCGGCCGGAGATTGATATCTCGTCTCGTCACGATGAAGTACTCCAGGCTGCGAAGCACGGCATTTCGGAAATAGAGAAGGTTCTGCTCGCTGAGAAGCTCCCGCTGATAGTCGAGAGCCTTGCAGCTCCTGGCGAAGGCACTCTGGTCTATACAGAGTTCGTTACCGGCATGGTCGAACCGCTCAAGGCGGCCATCGTTGCCGCCGGTAGGAGTGTCGGGCTCTACACCGGCGACGACAAGTCTGGCCTCCAGCCGTTCCTAGACGGCGACATCGACGTATTGATCGGGTCATCCACAATCCGAACCGGAGTCGACGGTCTTCAGCATCGAGCTGCTCGGCTGATAGTGGCGTCCGCCCCGTGGACCGCCGCTGACTATGAGCAGCTCGTTGGCCGGCTCGTCCGCCAGGGCCAGCAGCGTCCGGTGACAGTGGTGTTTCCGATCACCTTTATCGACGTCAGCGCAGGTCGATGGTCCTATGACCAGTCGCAACGATTGGATCGCATTCTGTTCAAGCGCTCACTCGCGGATGCTGCCGTTGATGGTGTCGTTCCAGCGGGCTCGCTCCGCAACAAGGAGAAGGCGTTGCACGACGCGGTGACTTGGCTTGAGCGATTGAACACGGCTGGAGTCGAAGAGGTGATCCGACAACCAATTACGGTTCCGCTGTCGAGTGAGCGCTTCGAGGTGGAGCGCCGTTTGGGTCAATACGGTGACTTCAGCCGTATGACTGCCCAATGGAATCGTTCTGACTCGGCGGTACTCCACGCGAGTCTTCGCGAGGATCCTGAGGCGTGGGCGAATTATCACACGCTTTATAGCGAGGCTCGGCGGTCTTGGCCCGTTGTTCCTTGGCAACGAATTCGCGACGCGATTGTGCCGCTGAGTAAACGGCTGGTCATTGCAGACCTCGGGTGCGGCGAGGACGAACTTGGAGTGTCGCTTAGAGGACACGGCTTCAGCTGTCACAGCTTCGATCACATTGCGATTAGCGATGAGGTGAGCGAAATCGATATCGGTGGTGGCATCCCTCTCGATGATGGGTCGGTCGACATTGTCGTCTGCTCGCTGTCGCTCATGGGAGCAAACCATGGGGACTACCTGCGAGAGGCAGCGAGATTGCTTCCGTTTGGCGGAGCGCTGCACATAGCGGAAGCGGCGTCACGATTCCCACCAGAGCTCGACGAGCTTGGTATTGCCGATCGGCTCGAGCGCTTGGGCTTCAGTAACGTGCGAGTCGAGGACGATGGTCCATCTTTCCGGTTTGTGACGGCGCTGCGCTCCGAGACCGAACCTGATCCGACAGTGGACTTGTTCGGATGACAGAGAACCGCATCAGGATCCTCGACTGGATTCGCAACGACCAGGTGTCAGCCCTTCACGAGGCGATCCAGAATGCCAAATTGGATCATGGCGATCATCTTCCATTGCGTGTACTGGTGGAACAACCTGGCGACTCGTCAGCCAACTCGGTCGGAGCACTAGCGGCGCAACTCCTCGGCGTCTTGGTTGCCTGTCCGCCAGAGTTTCAACTCGGCGGACCAGAGTCTTCGCTTGCGAGTGTTGATAGTAAAAGTTCCGAGCTTCAAAGTGCGCTCGAGCAACTCGCTGACATCGGTCCGCCCGAGCGACAGGCTTCAACCGATACCACAGCGAATCTGGTTGCTCCCGACCTTGACCAACCGCTGGCGCAGGAAGACTCGTCGACAGGTTCCGGGCCTCCTGGGCTGGACCCTGTTATCGAGGCTCTTGCTATATGGGGCCTTGTGTTTGGCCCAGACTCGACGATCGGCGATGTCTATGCGATTGACGTGCCGGAGACATTGCGCACCCGACGCATCAGCGACTTTCTAACCGTGGAGCCAAGCCAGCTGATCGATCTCTCGGAGCTGCTCAATGAGCTCACAGCTGCTAACACAGACGGTGCCGAGATCGACACGTCCTTACTTCCAGAATGGGTCCCCATCATGTTCCGGTCTTCCACGATGAACGGTGATGCGCTAAGCGACTCACTCGCCTTCGTTCAACGGATAGCTCCGACCACAGACGACCCCGAGTTCTGGGCTGCCCTACTTAGTTGATTCGCTAGCGATAGCCGTGCTCGCAGTTGCGGGTGTGCTGCTAGGCGGCAACAAGCGAGCTGTGCATCGACGGCCCAGCGATTTGGTCGATAACCCCAAAGTTGGTTATTTCACGGCGAAGCGCACTCGTACTCTTTTTGTGTCGAATGGCCGATCAACAGCCCTACCACGGGACACGTGCTGACGTTCCGGCGAGGCGCCGGCGGATGCGGCCATCGATCTGGCGGATGTTGGCTGGTTGTAGCCCAAACTCCGTCCCGACGGTGTTTGCTGGCGATGGGTCGCCGAGTGACTTCTGTGTCTGGTATTCGATGTGGATTCGCTGATCACGTTCGTTGGCAACCTGCTTCACGTCGGCAATCCAGTCGGCGACCTCGCGGCAGCTGTCCGCCAGCACGTCGAAGTTGACGTCGCCCCCAGACGCCATGGACGGCTCTACCCCGGGCGCGTGCCACTCGGCAACAAACTCGACACGAGGGTGCCCAAGCCACGTCACGATCTCGCCTCGGATTGCACGGTTGGCCCACAACCATGGCGGCGCTCCGCCCGGGTGCCATCGGGGTGCTCGGTCATACAGCACCAGAGCGGCTGACAGGACGAGGAAGTCGACGTCCGATGGGTTGCAGCCGACATCGCTGCGCCCGACCGATCCCAGGATCGAACGCACTGTGGACGTCAGGTCAGAACGGAACTCGTCGACGAAGTGAAACAACGCCCCCGAGTCCCGTTCTGCCATGCCGCGCATCAGGATCCGCAATGGATCGTCGCCGCCCGGTGTTTTGCCCTGCCCCATGGGCAGCCATGGTGACCAGGTCGTGTGACCATTCCGTGACCGCCGGCGTGTAGGCAGATCAGAGAAGGACAGTTGCTGACCTCCCATGGGCGCCGCTCGAACGACGGCTTCCAACTTCCAAGGTGCCGTGATGTATCTTCAACGGCGTGTTCATTCGCTGCCTTGGCTCGGTCGCGCTGCAACACGACGACGGTGGCGAAACTCAACTGGCGGCTTCGCTGCGCCACATCCTGGCGGTACTCGCCGCAGCCGGACCCGACGGCCTGAGCGCCGATCGTCTGGCCGATGAGCTCTACGGCGACGAACTGACACCCGGCTGGGAAGCTTCGGTCCGCAAGGGCATCAGCCGTTTGCGGCCAGCGTTGGGCGTCAACGAGATCGTCACCCACAACGGTCGCTACATGCTGAACGTGCCGCAGAGCCAGGTCGACCTGTGGACGTTGCTGGCGATTGATCAACTCGACGTCACGTCGCTGCCCGAGGATCTTGTCCAGGAGCTTCTCACCAATGAACCGTTCGGCGGCGTCGAACCTTCGCCCATGCTGTTGGAGGTTCGCGAGCCGATTGCTGTCGCCCGGCTGCAGCTGATCCAAAAGATGGCGACGGCACAGACCACGCCGTGGTCGGCGAAGACGATGCTGCAAGCCCGCACGCTTGCCGTTCGTTCGCACTACCGCGCAGACCTGTTCAGTGCAGTGCTCGAGCTTCATCTGGCCAGTGGGCATGACCCGAGCGCAGCTGAGTTCGCCGCACGAGGCCGCCAGTTCTTGGTCGAAGAGATGGGCGTAATGCCGTCCGCTGAGCTTCAGGCTCTGATCGACTCGGCCTCGACTCCGCTGACCAACCAGCCAGATTTTGTCGCCGAGGTCGGGCCGGCGCCGGGTCGCGTCATCGGCGTGCTCGAGCCGGCGGTGACAGCCGGAATGATCGAGCGACCAGATCTGCTGGCCAGCCTCGAAGCCCACGTGCCTGGCCGGGGTGTGCTCGTCAGCGGCGACAGCGGTGCGGGAAAGTCGGCCCTGGCCAGATCGCTCGTTCCGCAACTCGCCAAGAGCGGACACCACGTGTTGTGGCTCAGTGGTCGACGCGGTTCGACCAGCGGCTATCAGCCGTTCCTGACCGCGCTTCCTGCGCTGGAGGAAGACCTTGCGCCGCTGCTCGACGATGGTGGCAACGAACTGCTGCGCACGCAGTGCTGGACCGCGGTCCGACGACGGCTTGCGAACGAGTTCATCGATCTACCGCTCGTGCTGTTCATCGATGACACCCAGTGGCTCGACAGCCATTCGCAGTCGTTGGCGATCTTCTTGGCATCGACCCAGGATCCAACCTCGCCCACCCTGGTTGCTGTCGGCCGAGACGATCCGTCGGCACCCAACTGGCACGAATTGAAGAACGATCTCCTGCGGCTCGGGCTGGCCAGCGTCGAAGTCGGCGCATTCACACAACCCGAGCTGGTCGAATTGATCGGCCTGTACCACCGGACCGCAACATCCAAACAACGGCATGACTTCGCGTCGACTCTGCTCTCTCGACGGGCAGCATTGCCTGCGGTCGCGCACGAGCTCGTGCGCTCGGCCGACCCCGACACGTTGACCTTCGTCAGCCCTCGGACCGGAAACGACGGTGATGGCATTTGGGTCTCACGGGTTCGACCCATCAGCCAACAGGTTGCGGCAACGGCGGCGATCCTGGGCATGCGTTTCCGAAACGAAGCCATCGCCGACCTCGGGGGCTTTGACCTCGAGACGATCGTCGACGCAAGCGACGAACTACGCGACGCCGGCATCTGGGTTCCCGAGCAACGCCCCGACGAGTCCAGCTTCCGACACGTGCTCATCCACGCAGCATTCGATGACATGCTGGCTCGCGGCGAGCGCCGTCGACTGCATGTGCAAGCAGGAAACGCTGCGCTGGCCCGAGGCGACGTGCACGCCAGTGCCGCCCACCTGGTCGAAGCAGGCGCGCTGGTTGGCAACGAGATGGTCGTGAATGCGTTGTTGGCGTCGGCCCGTCAGTTTCGAACCCAGGGCTCGTTCCGGGAAGCGGTCGAGGCATTCACCCACGCGCAACGAATCGCCGACCACGGGCTGCAGGTTGCAGACCTGCTGGCGTTCTCTTCGGCGGTGTCCAGCAGCGGTGGCGATGGCTGGGATCTGCGAGCGGCGGCGTTCGAGAAGGCGCTCGAAGCCGGCGATGTCGACCAGTCACTCGACATTGCTCTGCACGAAGCGTTGCAGACCGAAGACGTGAATGGGCAACCCCGCCGAATCAAGATGCTCGAGCGGATCGACGTCGACCAGCTCACCGATGCTGGCCAGGCAGAGCATGCCTCGGCACTCGCTCGTGAGTTCGGTCTTCTCGGCTTGCACGAGCTTGCCATCGCCACTGCCATCACCGCGGCGGACAGAGCAACAACACCCGACACCCGCTTCGTTGCGTGGCTCGGCGCTTGGGTCTCCTACAAGTCCCTGCCGCCAGGGCAGTGGCCGGCCTTGCCCCACGATCGTGACCAGGTATCTACACCTGAACTCGTGTCTCGGTTGGCTCAGGTCGAATTCGGTCTGGCACTGGCCGTGGGCGATGACACATCGGCACGGCGTCACCTTCGCCAATTTTCAAAGCACCGTTCAACGCTCGCCGATCCGGTTCGAAGCTGGCATGCAGGCATTGCGGCAACCACGATGGCCTTTGTCGATGGTGACTGGGACGAGTCTCGCCATCTGGCAAACACGGCATTCGCCGCAGCTTCCGAGCAAGGAATCGTCACGTCCTTCAGCACCCGTGTCGCGCAGGAGTTCATGTTGCAGTGGGTGGTCGGGCAGCACGGAGCGTTGGTCGTCCAGTTCGAGAACGCAGCCCCGGATATCCAGGACAACCTGCTCGCCCGAACCGCAATCGCAACCGTTCTGGGCGAGCACGACCGCCATCGTGAGCAGGCCACCACGTTGATCGCGGAGATCGCAGCGAACGCTCTGGACCTTCGCTCGGCACTGTCGCCGGGTGCCGCAGCACTGTTGGCTTCGGCCCCTGCCCACCTGCGATCAGATGCCACCAACGTCGCACTGCGCCAAGTGCTCGAGCCCTTTCGCGGCAGCGCGTTGATCCCCGGAGCTGTCCTGTCGCACCTCGGGCCAGCAAGCTGGTCGTTGGCGCACTTGGCTACAGACCAGGGCGAACGTGTTGACCTCCTGCGCCAAGCAGTCGACGAGGCTCAACGGTGGAACCTGCGATTGTGGAGCGTTGTCGCGTTGCGCGATCTTGCTTCTGCGACCGGCGACGACGACTTCGCCAGCCAGGCCTGCGTGCTGGCAGGCGGCAGCCAGTTGGAGATGATCCTCTAGATCTTCAACGGCACCTGTCACAGCCGATGTCGACAAAGAGGCATCGAGACGAAGCGGGATCTGTCGGCATTTCTGATCTATCACCAAGACGACGTCGATGCCGTCGCGCACTTCGTCGATCGATTCGGCTGCGTGTTCAGCACCGTCCACACGCGAGGGGTGACCGACGGTGACGACTTCGTCGGCTCCCCATCCGACGCCGAGATCATCAGCTCGATTCGCGCCCGCTACATCTGCGATGCGTCTCTGGCCGTTGTACTGCTCGGCACCTCGACATGGACGCAACGCTTCGTGGACTGGGAAATCGCCGCCGCCATCGCCAGCCCACAGGACGCAGCACTCCCCCTGGTGCTCTTCGACCTGCAGCCACGGGCTCGCGGCCGGACCCCGCTTCCGCCCCGACTCACCTCGGCGGGCACACTCTCCTTGGGGCGGGTAGATGACCCCCAATCCGTGAGCGCATTGGCTACTGCGGTAGATCAAGCAATGGCCTGCGCCGAGGCTCGCCCACCCGGGCCGAATCCATCGGCCGATCCCCTGCTACGCCACGACTTGAACTAGCCCACTCGCCAAGATGTCACAGCGCAACGTGTCTGGCGCAACCGGAGGGTGTGCGCTTCGACGTGACTCGCATACGCAGCTTCCCTGCGATTCTGTGCTGTTGTCACAGCAAGGTCGTACGTAGTAGGCGTGGGTCCAAGGGTTGTTTGATGACTGCCTTGAGGCAAATCAGCCGCAA
>ENA-ORXT01004492-ORXT01004492.1-marine-metagenome-genome-assembly--contig:-NODE-4492-length-14362-cov-10.326566_pt1 | contig 14362 bp, 20 predicted proteins | sample MGYA00237868_ERZ511482 | MGnify/ENA metagenome assembly ERZ511482 | reverse complement strand
ATAGTATGTTTTGACATTTTACTTATTTGATTATTGATTGATTAAAAAAGTAGCAGCCAGCTCCTCAATCACAAGGCTGACCGCTACATAAACACATACGAACAAAACTCCCTACTACACTATATTTTTATGCGTTTTGTCCTTTTACAGGCACATCTATACCAAGGAAATTAGCAGAGTACGTCACATTATCACCAGCACCTCCACTGGAGCTGATAGGGACACCAGTTATTAATGCCTGACCCTCATAATAAAAGTCTCCTGATTCAGCAGTCCCGAACCGTACGGCTACTTCTTTGCCTTGCAGCATCGCATCAAGTAGGTTGATACCTCCCAACGCTGAATCAAATGCCAACAAACCAGCTACAGATCCATTCCATCTGGTGATCGATGGCTTATATGAGACACCGCCTCCATTATCCTTACATAATATTTCCCTGGTTTCCATCTGGATATCCAGCTGCACATCAGTAGCACACGCTACAGCAGTCTTAGTGCCAGAATCATTGATGTCTATGAAGACTGTGAAGTCCTTAACATCTAATACGCCTTCAGTCATAATTTTTTATTTTATAGATTTTTTGAATATTATTTTAATTCGAATTAATCACTGTATTCCATTTCTCTCCCATAGACTTAATTTCCTTCAGCCTATTGGCTACGAATAATCTATGTATCTCCTTTAGCTTATCTACATACTCAGGATAGTCTCCATAGTCCACATGATCCTTTCTGCATAGTGCCATCAGATTCTGAATCTGATTAACATCTACCTTCTTAGAGCCTCCCATCCCTCTATTATATATGTGATGAATGTCCACAGCTTTATTACCACAGATCTCACAGGGTACATGCTCAGTAGGTCCATAATTATCATATGTGTACTTCATGAAATTGAAATATACCTCTGTATGCTTCTTCATACTTCACTCTATCCCTTCGCTGGTTTTCCAGCTCGTTTTTTTCTGACTCTCTTTTTTTTCTCAGCACTTACCTCAGCTTCTTTCATTGGCTTAGGCCAGTTGCTCCACACCTTCACGCTATCACCATAATCATCTAAGATCTTAGGGGTACTGTCAGCAGCTGCCCTGATGAGTCTACCTGGCCCCAGTACTGCCCCTGTATACCAGGTGATTTTTTTCATTACTAATATTCTCATATGATTATTCTGATTTTATATGTTAGTGGTACCAGGTAGACATTCAGCTCCTGGTCATATTGCTCATGATCCTGCCCTACAAATGTGATGCTACTGACCTTTATTTCAGTGATCACTCCCTGACTGTATCTATCCAGCACTGACCTGATCATCTGAGCGATTGTATCAGCCTGATCTAAGTCATCTGATACACAGTACATGTTCACCATCACATCTTCTATCTTATTACTCATCCCCTTAGTATTCACTGGCTCTATACGCTTAGTGAATGCCACGGCTGGATAATCTTTATTCTGTGCTATAGTCACAGGGTATATCCTGGAACCTACAGCTGCTGTGATGTCAGTAGACGAGGAAAGGAGCTGATATATGATATTATTATAATTCACGATTGAGCCGCTTTTGATATCTGCATTTCCATTTCCTTTGTGATCTTAGCCAGCACCTGATTCTGAGTCCTCCTCCATGCTGGTGACATAAATGGAGTCGCCTTTTTATACTTCGTGCTGAACTCTACCAGGTGACCATAGAACCCATCTACCCTTCGTCCTTTGAAAAGCCCCTGAGAATTCCTCCCTCCTTTTTTCGGACCTATGATCACACTCGTTTTTAATTTTCGTAATGGTAAGGCCTTAATAGATCTGCTTAGATTTCCTGGTGAATAAGTAGCTGCTATTTTTCCCAGCCCTTTAGGGGCCTTTAGCTTGTCTGATAGCTTAGGTGTACTGTATCGGTGTACGTTTTTTCTGGCCACTGGAGCGGCTGACTTAGCCGCCTGTATAAATGGCTTAGCACCTTTCCGCATTATTTTTCTAATCGTCTTATCATCCAGACTCTGGCTCAGATCTTTCAGTTTCTGATTCAAGTGAGTCACATCATTTCTATCTATTTCTACAGTGGTCATTCGTGCAGCAGTGTTTTTATTTTCAAATATTTTTTTCGACCTATTTCTGTGATCCCTGTAATGTCGTATCGCTGCGCCTGATCATCTATTAGAATCATCTTAGCATTGATGTTTTTTCTGTATCTGATATACCACACCACCTCATTTGTCAGAGTCTCTTTCATCACTTCCAGATTCTCCAGGGATGCAGGTATCTCTCTAAACGCCCATACCTCAGCCAGATCCTGATACGCTAATTTTTCATGCCCTGAGTCAGTTCGCTGCTCTACATATTCCTGTATTCGTATCCTCCTGTCAAATGAGGGAATTCTGATATGTCCTCTATATGGATTCTTCATCAGTGATACCTTATAAGTGAGTGCAGTAGATTATCCACCAGAGAAGGATGCCGCCTGATGCCATCATATCTCTCATCATACCACGTCCTGATTAATTTTTTTTGCGCTATGATTCCTTTTTTAGGAGTCTCGTCATATCCGCTCTCATACGTTAATATCACTTTACCTGGCCCCTGATCAGCGACTGGCCAGGACTGTCCAGGATTCAGCATGATCACTGTAGTCCCTCCATGCAGATCTGAGTCATAAACGCTGGATGATACTGCTTCCTTCGCATCATCTATGTAATATTCTATAGATGTCAGCTCAGCGATAGGGTAGTAAGTCTGCATAGACTGACTCCTGATATATTGCTGGATAGGATATACATCTGTATAGTCATCTCTATACTCTACCACTTCACGCTTTATGAATAATCGCTTAGTAAACCCCTCACAATATTCACGACTGGCAGCGATCAGCTCAGTGATCAGGTCATCTTCCTCATCATAATCATCCAGCTGAAGAAATGATTTAGCAGCAGCCAGAGTGATGTCCTCCTGATCTGCTGTTACATCTGCTATGTGGATGTTATATCTTTTCATTTATTTTGTATCAGTTGTGCAGATGCCAGCTGTGATCATCTCCTCTAAGAGATCAGCGTCATCTATCATCATGGTATCTCCTATATTATAGGCCAGATTATAAAGACCTGTAGGACTTTTGAGGAATTTTATTTTTTTAGCTTTCTTCAGCTTTGCTGTGGCTTTCGCCTCTGTTTTGACAGGCGCAGTTTTCACCTCCGCACTGCTTTTGACAGTTGTCGTTTTTGGACTTGACGCCTTTTCCTTTTTCTTTTTTAAATCTGCCATTTTTGCGCTTTAGATAACCATGCTGGGAGGTATCTGCATACCTCCCTGACATAGTGTTATGATAATTCGATTTCATAAATGATTATGATACGTCTGCATCCTTAATCACGCTGAATGCTTGATCATGCCTGCTGTTAATGTCCCAGAAGGAATTCACAACGACCTCCACAGTGGCCTCCTTAGCCTTAGTGTATGGATTCACGATGATGTCAGCTCCAGCCCACTGACCAATGATTAATTGATTCCAGACACCAAAAATGATGGCATTCAGATCAGTACCAGCTCCTTTGGCCAGATTAGATGGCACATTTGTACTGATCTCAGCTCTGTAGCCTAAGAGATCATTAGCCATATTATTCCAGACAAATAGTCCAGAGCCAGCGTCTACCTTTGTCGTCTGTAGCTTGTACCTGACTCCTGGAGTGGTCAGGAATGCCATATCTCCCAGATCAGCATTCTCCACAGCGATCTCCTTTACCATCTCCAGAAGTTTCTCCCTGGTAGGACCTCCACCATCTGTACCAATAGCAACTGTATTGATATCAGAAAAATTCAGAATCCCTAATGGCTGATTAGCAGCACCTGTACCATTGATGGCTGTAGCATCCAGTTTTCTGGCTATAGCATTAGATAGCTCCTGTCTGATCCAGTTTTCAGCTGATACACTTGACTGCATCAAGAGCTGAGAACTCACATCAGTATATGCTGCCAGCCTCTTTGGTGATAGCGTGAATTTACTGACCTTTGGATCTGTCTCCACTGCTGTGGTCTGCTCTCCAGCCCATTCAGCTGTAGCCAGCCCCGTCTGTTTTTTCAATTCCAGATTTCCCTGAAGTCCTGTCATCACACTGGCTCCCATCTCCATCACTTTCAGCCTGGGCCTAAGTGCTGGGATAAATTCACCATATTCTGTATTGACCAAGTTTCCAGCAGTCTGTGCAGTTCCTACTGTCAGATCACGACTCTCCACTGAGATCAGTGCAGCTGGTACACCGATGCCACGCACACTATTTCCTGATGCAGTTGCTTCCATCACAGCCTCCTGGTGCATCTCCAGCTCCAGTCCTTCCAGTGCTCTCCCTTCCATCTTAGACCTCATGGCCTTCAGGATGCTGTATTGTTTTGATGCTCTGGTGATCTCTGACTCTCTCTTCTCTTTCACTTTACGCTCCACAGTTCTCACAGCCAGGAGTCCATCTGCTTTGATGTTCGCCTCTACCTCTCTGATCTGATCGTCTATGACCTGGATCTCATCAGTCAGCGTATTCCGTTTGGCTGCTTCTTCCTTGTCCAGTGACCTGGCCTCTACGGCCTCCACACCTTCAGATGCCTTGACACCCTTAGTGATAGACATGATTTTTTTCAATTCATCAGCTTTTGCATTTCGCTTTTGCTGAAGTTCTAACAGTTTCTTTTTCATTTGAAAAATTTAAAATTTTTGATTTATTAATAATTACTGCAAAGCGTATGCAATGCTAATAGCCTTATGATTGCGCTGCTGCTCATCCAGATCCTCCTGATCTGTTTTCTGATCTATCTGCTGAGCTGCTGCCTTATGTTTATTTACCGCCTCCAGGCTTTTCTCTATCAGAGCATTGGGATTACTACCGATAGGAACTATAGAGAACTCCAGGAGTGACTGCTTTACATAGTAGAACTTGTCAGGATCTTCATCCAGATCACTGTATCCCCAGCGGTATTCAGAGGGATCGAATCCCACGGATGTCATCCTGATGGTACCAGCTATGATTTTCTGAAATACTTTTTCAGCCAGTGGATTCACCTCAGCTGATTCGAATGTCACTTCTCCCATCAGCTTGTCACCTTCACGATACACCCTACCAGTACCCAGTACCATATCAGGATTATCAGTATTTGATTTATGTCCCCAGAGCACCACAGGACTATTATTATAATCAGACAGATCCCATCCATTAATCTTCACAATAGTTCTATGCCTGTCTTCTGTCTCATCACTGATACAGAATAGTGCAGTCCTCTTATCTTCGTCTACTGATCTACTCTGAGCTGATAATAATTTCTTAATCATTCGTTTCTTTTTTTTCGGCCTGCTCCATTTTGGCAGCGATTTTATCGGCCAGTGATTTGCTAAATTCTTCTACATAGTCCAGGCTGATCATGTTGGATGGTACCAGTCTCGTTTTCCCTTTATCATCAGGCAGTGGATTGAGATCCTCCAGCGACCTGACCTCATCGATATCATAGACACCCAGCCCCAGCATGGTTTTATTGAAGTCTGCTCTGGACTTGATGTCTCCCTGTAGAAGTCCTTTCATCTCCAGTTTACTGTAGACATTCTCCAGTCCTCTATTTTGAAATGACTTATATGTGAATTCCTCATCTATCAGATGAGCATATGGCCTGACTGTATTATTGACAAAAGAGAGAACCATCTGCTCAGAGCTATTAAAATTAGCATTGGCATAGTGACCTACCATCCAGGGTGGAACGCCAAACATCCTACATATGTCAGTGACTGTATGATTGTGAAATGCTATGAACTCTGCATCCTTCATGGCCATTCCCACTCCTTTGAATTTCATTCCATATTCCAGAAATCCTATTCCTCCATTACGACCCAGCCCCTGTATGACTTCATTCCTAATCGTTAATTTTTGATCTGGTGTGAGCGTGGTATCCGTCTCTAAGAATCCATTTATAAAAGTTCCATTTTTCCAGAAATCTGAAGCGAAGTCCCCGAGCTTCGCAGCCGTCCCTAATCCATCTCGATGAAGATTGATAATAGAAAGGGGAGTGACACCGTCCCTGCTATGAGCTAAGACATAGATCATATCATCACTATGCGTGATCTCATTATCATGATAGTCATAGTAATACAGCTCATCAGTCTTAGGGCTGACGACTGGTAGTATATTGCTGACGTTTCTCAGCTCATATCCTGTGATTCTACTTCCTTCCTGAAGGATCTTAGCAGCTCCAGCACCTTTAGACATCATTGATGTCACCAGTATTTTTCTGAAAATGTGAGAGCTATAATGCTTATGAGGTCGCTGCTTTAGTAATTTAGATTCTGGCCGATTCTGCGCATTAGATTTTATGCCATTCACTTTCTCCATCAGTCTCCAGGGGAAAGATGCTACAGTCCGACTCACTACATCCAGGCACTGATGTACTGTACTAATTCGCTGAGCACTATTCTCATTGATAGGAGTCCCAGCCTTAGTGTTATACCCAGCAAAGATGGAAGCCCAGTCAGCACCATTAGCAAAAGAAAGATTTCTTTTTTCAGACATATAAGAAATAAATATATATGTCTTATACGGCTAATACACTACTAAGTGTTTACCTGTATATTGTGTATCTGTTTTAACGTAATTGTTTATTCTGCCTGATGCGGTACATCTTTTTTTTTACAAATATTATCGAAATGCTTGTATGTTGCAGGTAAACGACCAATATTTGTATTGGAATTAATTAGTACTCATTAAAACTTAATCATATGCCAAACTTAACATCTAATCAAATAGGAATAAATACCGATCAATTAACTACGTTCTTCGGAGAAATGGAAAATGTAAATGAATTAGACCTATGGAATATATCACTTATTGTATCAGGTTATGGCCATTATAAGATTGCATCAACGTGGAATGTAAATGGTAGGAAAATTGAGTTAAATAGAACGACAAACAATATGCGATTAATAGATGCTTGGAAATCAAGAATGCAAGATTTATATGAAGATGGAGAGGATGGTTATGACAACTGGGACGAAGTAGTAGAATCAATGCTAAACACAATTGATGCAGAAGATTCAATTTGCGAATCGATACAAGAATAATTCAATGAAGCGACAAAACATAATTATACTAAAGCAAGGAGAATTTTACGAAGCGTGGGGCTCGCTAAAAGAAATCTGTGAAAAACACAATCTTCCATACTGGACACTTACAAGACTTAAGTTTCCAATTAAATATTTAGATTACGAGATTATTAAAGTCCCATTTAGGAAGGTTAGTGAAAAGAAAATAGTTTTTAAGCCCCACAGTATTCCAACAAAAATTAAGATCAGTGATGAACTATATAATCTTTTGTTGTAATTGAATCGGTGCCTCAGTGTGATTCACCTTCTCCGACGCTCACTGATTTGACTTTCGACATTTCACAGTTTTAAATGAGTCATAATTTTTAAACTTACGCTGGCCATACTTCCTGACATGTCTGATCTCCAGCACTTCATATGCATCACAGTGATGACTGTACTCATGTAAGATCCGATAGAAATCATTTATAAATTCTTCAGCAGTGCAGGTTGTCTGATTCATTATTTAATTGATTGTAAAAAATTCCATTTTGTAATCTTCTGGCATCTCAGGAGGCTGCTCAGTTTCTTGCTGCGTTAAGTATTCACAGATCGCATTACACACTGACACTGGGCCATCTATCTTATCCTTTGACTTTGCTTTATCCATCCACCTGTTGCCATTACGGTCTGAGTATGTCCTGACGTTATCCATCTGCCAGGAGAGGGTAGGATTAGAAAACTGTATATGACCTTTCATTACCAAGACCTCCAGAAAATCTATCACCCGTCCCATCGTCGTTGGACCTTGTCTATACTTCTGCATATTAATCCCCTCCTGGATTAGCGTACTGACTACCCCCCAGGCTTTCCAGGGATCATATCCATTGCCCAGTATTTGATATTGAGTATGCAGCCCCAGGATAAACTCATGCATAGTCCCGTATTCCATAGCATCACCTGGTACTGTTTTGATGTGGCCCTGTTTATGCCATAACCTAAAGTTAGTGTTGTCGTTCATCATGCGTTGCTGTAGTTTTTGCTCTGGTAGCCACTGATAGCACATCCAGATATATGGATCTTTCTTTGTTGGATTTTCTCCGATAGGAGGGAATAATAATGAGTAACTACAGAGATCATTCACGTAGGCAGTATCCAGTCCACCATAGGCCACACGGCCAGCCAGCTTCTCAGGTTTAATATTTACTTGACATTTTTTTACGATGTTCGCTGAGATCCAGGCATTTACATTTCCTACCCATTGCCCCAGCCTCAGCCTCCTGTACTCTGGCTCTGATCCTGGCATCTGTCTGGTCTCCCTGGCATCAGCTTCCATTGATCGCTTTAACGATTCGTTATATCCTGGATTTACTTTCTCCCACACTTTAGGATCATGAATGTCTGCCTTATCATCAGCTCCATATATCACAACATGCCAGGATGGTTCATCAAAAATTCCTTTCTGAATTTTGACAGCTCTTTCATGCATCAGATGTGGAAACGTATTTATATAGCCAGAGTTAGTGATCACCCAGGTGATAGGCTGAGTCCTGGAGCTGGTTCCTTTGTATAAGGTATGCCATAACTTATCATTAGGCTGAGCGTGCATCTCATCAAACAGAACGCTGTGTAAGTTCGGCCCATGCTTAGTATTCACCGTACTACTGACCGCCTTGTATATAGAATTAGATTTGATGTGTTCTATACTATTCCTCATCACCTTCAGCCTGGACTCCAAAAACTTAGACTGCTTTATCATCTGCTTAGCAAATCCAAATATAATTTTGGCCTGTTCCTCAGCAGCTGCAGCTCCAAATATTTCGGCCCCCAGTTCACCATCCGCACAAAGCATGTATAATGTCAGAGCTGCCAGAATAGTAGACTTGCCGTTTTTTTTCGGTATCTCCACCCAGCACACCTGATGCTTTCTATATCCGTTTGATTTTTTTTTGACTCCGAAAACAGGATAGATAATATCTCGCTTTTGCCACTCCGATAGAATCAATGGTTCACCAGCCAATTTCCCCTGTACATGAGAGCAATACCCTTCCACAAATTTAACGACACGCTCAGCTGCTACCTCATCAAAATAATATTTCCTCTTATCGTACTTTGGAAGTAGCTTTTTTTTAATCATACATCTGAAAATTCATCATCATCATCAGAGGATCTACCGCCCTCATTTTCCAGTGCGGGAATTTTTAGACCAGCCCTGGCTGATGGAGTAATCCCAAATTTTGCTGACAGCTCCAGAGCTTGTTTTATCAGAGCACCCCTCATTAAGAAAATTGGATTCTGCACCATATTCCCTCTCCCTCCCTTCATTAAAAAATTTGCAGTATTGCACTTCTCAATTATGGTTCTGAGATCTGCCTGGATCGCTGCCAAAATAGCCAGGGACTCCAGATCCTCATCCCTAAGAATTTCTATGTTGTTTAACTTCTCATAAAGAAAATCAAATTGGATTTTAGCAGCAGCAGAAAGATGATCTGGAGCCATAGATTCAGATTTCATTTTCTTCCCTTTCGGATCACCTTGACTGGCTTCGTGCCTGGTCTTATTGTAAGTGCCACGCCTCTCCTTTATCTTTTTTGGGAGGACTGGCCTCCCTCTCTTTTTTGCCATTGTGAGCAGTTTGGTGAATTATGCAATTTTGTGCGAACGACTAATGCAACGTTGTTGACAGGAGCTAAGAATAGCTATCAGACCCCCTTACCCCCTCGTTAAACTTTCGCCTTGAAATCTTTTCTCCTAATTCATTGAATGTATATTCTTCATAGAGTCCCTGTCTCTCTCTTTGTCGCTTAACCTGGTGGCATTTTAATTTGTTCATGGTCTGTAGATTACGCTCATCAAACTTAGATCCTCCTATCCTGATAGGTATGATATGATCTGTCATCGTGCCGTCCAATGGATCATCAGAAGATCTACACAGCTCACACTCACACATAGGATGTCTCTTCCTCCTGGCTAATGAGTGCTTCCTCCATCTATGAGAATTATAGAATGGGTAGTCATCAGACACCTTCTTTATGACTGGAGCTGGCTGCTGCCAGGGTAGCTTCTTGAATTTATTCTCTACCAAAATCCTACTGTACTAAATCCGATCTAAGGTTCAGCAATACAGTAGCCATCGTATCCATCTGAGCTGATGTGAAGTCAGTCCTACAGGATAGATAACTCATATTGTTATTATCTACATCATCACAGTTGTGCTGGTCTCTCACATAGAACGTATGCCTCAAGCCAAAGAAATGCCCAGCCTCATGACTGATAGTATTCGTATGAGTAGAGGTGGACGATAAGAAAATAGAATTCCAGCGATGATCATAGATCAGGTCCATCCAGTCATCTGGTATGAAGGTAAACCCATTCAAGTATCCAGTAGTCGGCAGGATATAGACATTGATCATTCCATCATCTGCATTCCCTTCCAGCTCTTTAACTCTCTGCACTGGATCTTTCATATAGTATTCTATATCTCTGTCTATTGCGCTGGTGTAGTATAGACTATCTGGAGGTAAAGTGAAGTTTATCATACCCTCGAACGATGCATTAATATCTGATAGCATTTTGAACACTGCTGAGTCTCTGGTGATGGGAGACATAACTGAATCATCAAAGTGGAACCTGATAGATATATTAATCCCATCCACATGATCAGCCTGAACCTCCTCAAAGGTCAAGATAGGTATAGTGATGAATGGCTCTGTATTCTCGCAGCCGATGCTGCACTGATAAGGACATGGAGACGCTCCGCCTCCAGTCTTATTTTTAATCAAAGCGCAGCCTCCTACAGCATACATCAGTATGATAAATGAGACAAGTATTAAGGATTTATGATGACTCATCGGTGATCTTATTTTTTAGTTTGAAAAGATTGGTGATAGAAGCTGTGAGGCTTAGGACATCAAACATGATCTGCTCATAGTGAGGCTCAGCTTCATCATATGAGATATTAAACCTATCAGCTATTAACTGTTTGAGCTGCATGCGCTCTGCATCGTCCAGGTCCATTAGTTCCTTAATGATATTCTCCGCACCATTGATAGCTTGGGGTGCTCCCATGATTAACTCAAGAACAGGAGAGAGGTCATCAATCTGGATTTTTTTATCTGAGAATACCTCTGTGTAGAGATCTAAGATGTCGAATCCAAAATTTAGAGCCTCTGATGTCTCTTTAATATTTGCCATAACATAACTTTTTATGATTTGAATAAATTAAATGTCTTTAGAAAATCTTGAGCCACATTTGTATCATCAGTATTGATAAAGTCTACGAATAAGACACAGTCATTTTTGCCCTGATTTAGTGGCTCGTGAGGCTGCAAATGGTCATACGTTAATTCCTCTCCCTCATTAATCGTAAGGTCTAACATAGGGTCGTATAGCTGACCTCTAATAACAGTACAGGTTTCTACATAGTCATGAAAATGAGGTGGACTGAAGCCCTTACCTGGAGGTATAATAGTGACAAATCTCATATGATAATCATTGCTGACTACCTTTATGTTGAGTGTTCCATGAAGGTCCATCATCTGGCCTTGCTTCCATTTATCATCATAGATGGCATCCCAGGTTATAAGCCCAGTAAAATCCTGTATCGATCCCAATGCCACTACTTTTTTTTGTATAATATCAAGTATCTCACTTGTCGCTTTACTCTCTATCTCCATTAATTATTTTTATTAGATTCTGGTGCAATTGGTGAAGTGCAACTGTTTGTACATTTTGTCTTTATAGCACTCTTTAGGTTGTCTATTTCTAACCTTGCTGCATGATGTTTTTTTGACGCCTCTAAATGAAGGTCAAATACCTTAGACAGTTCTGAATTAACTTTTAATAATTGCTCTCTGAACTGATTATCTGTCTCCATTTCTATTTTTAGCCTCTCCTTTTTGTGCTTGTGTTTACCTACAGTAAAGTATCCAAAAACAGCAGTCAGCAGTCCTGTGGTGACTGCTAATATGGAGCCTACGTTTTCCTTAATTGCGCTATATATAATATCCTTCATGATTAGTTTAGCCTATATCTTTTTACCTCTATGCTGCTCTGGCCAGAAAATGTGACCGACGAACCCGAATTGTCCAGAGATGCCTCTACGAATATGTCAGAGCCAGCAATAATAGGGACCGTTAATGTTGCTGAAAAATGAGTTTTATTATTAGCTGGACCTGATGGATTAGGGATGTAGTGAGTCCAGCTCCTTACAATTGAATTATCATCCCACACTCGAATAAGTACAGAATTTTCAGCATTGCCCGACCCAATAAATGAAAGATCCAATTCTATCTGATAATTCGAAAAAGTATTATTTACACTAATTTCATCAGAAGATGAGCTACCTGATATCTGCGATGATGAGCCAGAATTAGTAAAATTAAGACGCTGATATGATCCAGATAATGTCTGTGAACCTGATTGTCTAGTCAGAGACCCACTCTCATGTATAAGAAATTGAGACGAACCTGCTACAGTAAAATCTATTTCATTGTTACTATCGTTATATGTAGCAGTGATGCCACTTTGCTCTCCATTTTGAATCAGTAGCCCTACAGCGTCCTGTATAGCCTCAGCATTGGCAGTCGTTTCGAGTTTGCCTTGAGAATCATTATAGCTTATGAACGTTCCATTTTCAGTGTTACTTGTCACCATAGCACCGACCAAGTCTTGTATGTCCTCATCTGATCGACCGCCTGAAACTGTCACGGAACCACCATTATCACTAAGAGTTATTGTACTTCCTGACTGGCTTAATGTTTGAATTTCATTAGAAGAACTATTATCATTAGCGAAAAAATTCAACTTTCCATTAGTGTCGTCGTAAGACACGATAATTCCGCTTTCTGTATTGGATATAACCATATCCCCGACAACGTCCTCTATTGTCTCATCACTAACCCCAGGAACGACAAAATCTATTTCGTTATTAAAGTCATCATATGTGACACTTATCCCACTCTCTGTATTTCCAGCAAGCATCGGGCCTATGAAGTCCTGGACATTCTCCTGACTTAGATTCGTGTTATCTAAGTAGCTGGATAAAGAGATATTTGTCGAGCTGTTAGTTAGAGATAGATTATTATTAGATAAAGTCAGATTTTGGAATTCATTACCTATTACATTATCATTGTCGGCTACGGAAAATGTCGCGTTAGCACCTCCTTTGTCAATTGCGATCGTACGGTTAGTACCAGACGAACTGGGAGAGAGGTTCTGGATCTCATTAGTAGAACTATTATCGTTATTGGCTGGAAAATTGACAACAAAATCAAGGTCGTTCCCAGCATCGTCGTAAGTGACATTAATCCCTGACTCAGTATTACCTTCGACTAATTCCTTGACAAAATCCTGTACTTGTTCATCGTTTAGATTCGTATTATCTAAGTAGCTGTCTAATGGGACCACAGTACTGCTATTAGTCATTGTAAGGTCGTTTCCAGTCAATGACAAGTCCTGATACTCGTTACCTATTACATTGTCATTATCGGCAATTGAAAAGGTCGCATTAGTCCCTCCTTTGTCAATTGCAATCGTGCGATTAGTACCTGACGCACTGGGAGATAGATTCTGTATCTCATTAGTAGAGCTATTATCATTGTTGGCTGGTACGGTGGACCATACTACACCATCTGCGTCGCGGCTTAAGTATTGACCATTGTCACCGATACTTTGATTAGAATCTTCTAAGTGATTTAGCAAGCCGAGCTTGCCATTTACCTTTAAGTAATCGTTGTCAAATTCTCCGTATATAAGAGGGACTCCGCTAAATGCCTCGATATATAGCCTATTAGACATATCTGTATTTGATGAAGGACCAGCATTATCACCGATAAATACATTACGGCTACCAGTAATTTTTGTGCCTGCATTTGAGCCTATAAGTACATTTCTACTTGAAGTCGCCAATCGTGCGCCCGCTTGCATTCCAATTAGTGTATTAAAAGACCCTGACGTTATCAAAAAGCCTGGACCTGCACCAACTAAAGTATTAGCGCCACCAGTTGTTAGGCTTTTTCCTGCAAAAGAGCCTATTGCAGCATTGTATTTTCCACCGAAAAAACTATTTGCACTGGTTTGTATATTATTAGAATTGTCGGAACCTATCAAAGTATTAAAGTTTCCTTCATTAAGCCTATACCTGTTTGATATAACATCTCCATTTACATCTAAAGAATAGGCAGGTGAAGCTGTACCAATTCCGACATTTATCCCGCTGTTATTGTTAAGAGTATTTCCACTTGCGTCGTAGTCCCAATAAGTCAAGCCCGAAAGATCAACCGAGTTGCCGCCGTCAATGCTGAGACTTTGCCCCACCAATGTTAA
>ENA-ORXT01004491-ORXT01004491.1-marine-metagenome-genome-assembly--contig:-NODE-4491-length-14363-cov-9.127047_pt1 | contig 14363 bp, 18 predicted proteins | sample MGYA00237868_ERZ511482 | MGnify/ENA metagenome assembly ERZ511482 | reverse complement strand
CCACACGCCCGTGTGCTAGCGGTGTTGTCAGCGCACCCGCGCCCCCCTGCCTGCGCGGGGGCGGGCGCAGCGGCGCACCCTGCCGTGTGTCCGCGCGGCGGCGGCGGCGCACCCCGCTTTGTGCCCACGCGGCGGCGGCGGCGGCGGCGGCTGACCTCCCCACGCCCGTGTGTGGCGGTGCCTTCAGCGCACCCCCCCCTGCCCGTGCGATAGCGGGCACCCGTGTGTGGCGGTGCCGTCGGCGCACTCGCCCCCCCCTGCTGGCGCGGGGGCGGGCGCGGCGGCGCACCCCGCCCTGTGACCGCGCGGCGGCGGCGGCGGTGGCGGACCTCTCCTCACGCACGCGTGTTGGCGTTTCCGTCGGCGCCCCCCCCCCCCCTGATCGCGCGGGCGCGGACGCGGTTAGGCACCCCCACGCCCTTGCCCATTCGGCGGCGACCTAGGCCGGGGCTCGGCGCTGTGGTGGCCGACGGGGCGGCTGGCGGCCGTCGAAGAGGGCGGCGACAGCTGGTCGTGGGGGTGACGGCGGCTGGGGACGGGTGCAGCGGATTGCTCGGGAAGGCCCCTGTTTCGGTAGTTGCTTGATGGCGACTGGACGCTTTGCAGCATCTGGCGGTACTAGGCCGCCGCTGATGGAACCAACACCCTTGTGGTCTGCAAGCGTGCTCTCCGGGCTATTCCCTCAAGCACTCCGATGCGTTCTCCCACCTACAACTGATCCACTGTCACATCCACTCCCACCCCATCCTGTCCTTTCTTCTCCCGCTGCTTGTCCTCCTCGTTCTCCTTTAGATTCTCCGGCAGCTCCGTCTTGCCCGCCGTCTCGCCCGCCGTCTCGCCCATCTTCTCTCTCGCCGCTACGCCCACCGTCCCACCCGACGTCTCACGCGCCATCTCGACCGCCGTGTTCCCCAACGTCTCCCCCAATGTCTCCCCGTACCTCCATCGCGGCTCGTCGGGCCTCCGCTGCACTACCGGACGTCCTCCCGTCACCCCTCATGCGGCATGCGGTGGTCCTCTCTACTCACAATGGCATTGATCCCCGCATTCTCGGCGGCACCCTCGACAAGCCTGCGGCATGTACGCTTCCCTGCGCGCTTCCAATATTCTTTACAGCCAGGCCCAACTACCGGCCGGACCCGGCTGACGTGTCTAAAGAGGGAGGCGGGTCCTCCAACGGCGCCGAACCATCGAGAGGCGACAGGTCTTGTCCCTCGCACCCCCTTCGCTCTGCAGCTACTTCCACAACGTCCCGGTCTGACGGATCGCCTGATCCAACACTGGCGGCATCTACCTCCCCCCGCAAGCCGACCGTGCTCCCGGCCACGGCGGCGCTCATCAGGAGCATGTGCTCGGTAAGTACATAACTGGTGCGGACGTCGGAGGGCGCCTGTTCCATCACCAACACGCACCTTTTTGTTGAGTGGGGTGACATCTCGGCGACCAGTCCATATCGTGGCGAGGTCGTCAAGTGCGGGGGTGGCGCCATGCCCGTCGACCTGGAGGAGGAGTTTAAGCAGGCGTGGTGGGTGCCGCGGCGCCGGTATTTGGGAGACTCACCAGTCGTGAACAGCGACGGCAGCAGGACCCCGACCAAGCGGATCGTCGTCTCCGTACGCACTGCAGCGGGCAGTCCGTCTTCTGGATGCAACACCGGTGATGAGGAACACTCCCACAACGACAATGGTGACATGGAAGACTGCCCGACGCTCTCCCTGCACGGCGTGGACGTGCTGGCGAAGGCAAAGCACTCAACCGGCTGGCGCTCCGTCTCCGGCGCCGGGGTCGCCAACGTTTTGGCGGCCGTGCGGACCCGCGTTGGACCAGGCGTCCATTGAGGCCGAGGCGCGCGGTAGACTAGTGGATGACGCCGGCGGGTCAACCGGGACGGGCGACGAGACGGCGGCGGCCGGCACTCCATTGACGGCCGTGCTGCAGGACGCCGAGCAGTGCACATCGCGGGAGCTGGCGGAGATGTATGCGGTGTCCGAGATCAACCTCGAGTCGTCGGTCCCTGAGAACATGCCGGTCAACCCGGAGCAACGCCTGGCCGCCGAGGCTGCGAGTAAGGATGTGGCGATCTATCTCCCCTACGCGATGGTGTCGCAGTGCCTTGGGTACTACCCCAATCATGTCGACAGCATTGCCTCCTCCGCCTCCGAGCTCATACTTAACCTTTCCTCCACGTTGCTTCCCCCCACTACCGTGACCCGCACGTCGGTCATGAACATGCTGACCGTGCACTCGCACAACGCGGACGTGCGTAAGGTGCGTGCGGCATACGAGTGGCTACGAGGGCTGGCCGTGCCGACCGCGCAGTTTGAGCCCAACGTCGGACACGTAGTCTCCTTTGTCGGCTTGGTGGCGCAGGTGGCGCACGAGGTCAATGAACTGCTCGACGGCACGCGCGTAGGCGACGATGCGTGGCGTTTTTTCGACAGTGGGGTCAGCTCGGACGGTGACGTAGCTAGGAGCAGAACGTACGGTGGTCAGACGATGACGATCAGAGGGGAGGCGGCGGCATGTCAGCGGTACTGGCTGACATTGGACGTCTTGAACGGCCTGCTCGTCGAGCTGCGGTTGGAGATGCGGCTGTCCCGGTCGTACGTGCGGCTTACGAACCAGATGACATCTTTGCTGCGGATTGGCGACCAGCGGGTGTCTCTGGCTGCAGCGGGGAAGGCGGCGGCCGAGATTGCCTTCGAGGCCGGCGACTGCAACGAGCTGGGCATTGTCGTCAACATGGGTAATGTGCATTGGGTGTCCGCGGTGGAGGACATCTCGAAGCGCAAGATAGTCATGTAAGGCTGGAAGCCGGGCGTGGCAGGTTTGGAGCGGGACATGGCGGAGAGTTGCATCCAGCTCTTGTGCGACGCGGTGGTGCAGCGGCAGACCTCGGCCGATAGAATCCAGGGCTTTTCAGAATCCGGGTTTTCCAGCAGAATCTGGGATATATCCAGATATATCCGGACCTATCCGTTGGGATTTTCTCGCCATCCACAGTGAGAGCAAAACGGAAGAAACTGCTGAAGAGCTCACCTCATGCTCAGGCTCTTCGTGGAAAGACTGATGAACATCAGCGAGCAGGATGCAGCTGCTTACAGAACGGTGCTTTATCCGAATCATTATTCCGAAGCCCCTCATAGAATCGGGATGCTGTGCTCAGACGGAAGGAGCGTGACGCGGCTCGATACACCCAACCAGGGGTACGATTGCAGCTGTGATGTCTTTGCGGTGGCCAATGTCTTTTGTTCACTGACGGGGTTTAATCTCTCCGAGTCTCGTCTTCATGGGGACCTGTTTCGGCTTGCGCTCGTAAATCACCTTTTGTATCGTGGGCAGGTGTACTCTCGCGCGCACGGTGCCGGTCGCGTGGAGACGGATACAATGTAGCGCTTAGTTGAAGAACAAAGCCTGCTCCTCTTGCTCTCGAGCTCCACATATTTTTTCCCGTATCTGTCCACAGCACCATCCGACTCTGTCAGCACCACCGTACACGCCCGTGACAGCGAAGGGGGTGAATCCCTCGAGCAAGGCCACAACCACCACCGCGCCACTGCCAGCGTGGGTGCCTAGGGCCCCGAAAGGGGCCTCCTCCGGTGACGCTTCCTTTAAGGTGTCACTGGCTCGGGTCTCGACGGCTAGGACGGGGATGTCCTCGTCCAAAGGCGAGGTGTCCAGACCCTCTGTAGGGGGACGCGATAGCGCGTCTGCCACCTTGTGATCCATTCCCGGCTTACGCCGTATCTCATAGTTGTATTCCGACAATCGGAGTCGCCATCGGTTAATCCGAGCATTCGGACTCATATTAGTGAGAACCGATAAAAAGGCACGGTGATCGCACCGCACCACGAATTCCGCACCCTCTAGGTAGGACCGTAAATAGGTCCCGGCCGAGACGATGCCTAGCGCCTCGATCTCCGTAGCGAAAAAGTTCTTCTCCGCAGGGAGAAGCGCGCGGCTGTATAGGCCGATGGGGTGGTATTCCCCGTCGGACTGTTGCTGCTGTAATCAGCAACCCAGATATTCATAGCTGGCGTCGTTGTCGATGATATAGTGCCGGTGCCTCTTGGGCAGGGCAAGGATAGGGGCGTCCAATAGACGTCCTCGGAGTATCTCAAGGGCGTCCGTGTTCTTCCCTGAAGGAGGAAGAAGCTTCTTAGGAAGCTTGGTGCTCCTGAGCGCCGTTAGAGGCTTCACTATCTTGGTAAAGTCTGCTACGAAGCGGCGGTACACACCGCAGATACACAGAAAACACTTCACCTGGGTCTGGGTTTCCGGGCAACGAAGACCCCAAAGCGCCCGGAGGTTCTTTTCCAGGACATGTACCCGTCCTGGTGGGATCACATGACCGAGGTATTCCGCTTTCTCCTGGAAGAAGTGGCACTTCGACGCTTTCAAGGCGACCCCCGCCTTCCCGATCAGGGTCAGCACCTCGTCGAGGTGCTGCAAGTGTTCCTCGGGGGAACTCGAAAAAACAATGACATCATCCAGATATACTAAACATATTTGCCACTTCACGCCGGCCAGCATCAAATCCATGGCGCGTTGGAACGTCTCAGGAGCGTTGCATAACCCGAAGGGGAGGCGCACGCACTGCCACGCGCCCGAGTGGCCCGTGAAAGCCATGAGGTTGTTGTCCTTCTCGGCTACAGATATTTGCCGGTAACCCGCGCTACAGTCCAGGGTGGAGAACACCCTGGCGTCCCCTAGGCAGCCAATACACTCATCCATCCGGGGGATGGGGTTCACATCCTTGATAGTCATCCAGTTGAGCTTTCTGTAATCGATACAGGAGCGTACTATGATGATAATAACGTTGATGCAATTATCAGTGTATTGAGACCGACCGTAGCCAAGCAATAAAGCGAGTTCTATCGCCGTCGCGGCGGGGAAGAAAGACCTTTTGTCGAAGGGCATCCGATGGGGAGCCGGGTGGTGCCCACGACGGCGACCCGGACCCATGGTGATTGAATATAAACGAGGGCACCGGTTGATCGACCGTCCGATCTCGAGCGATCGTAATGAGTGCCGGCAGACAGATAAGACTGGCAAGCAAGTGAACAATGAAAATGAACAATGCGGAAGTAACCCCCTAAAAGGTATGCCACAGGCCAATTCCCAGAATACATGGGCTTTCGCCCGTCGAGGGGGCTACCTGTGGCAATTTGCCAATTGCGAGCAGAGATATGCTACATACCTCCGACGCGAGATTCGAACCGTCCCGGTGAGATCCGAGGATGGTGAAACCCGATTGAGCGATCGCGGTCTCTTACGGGCCCGCGCGGGCGTAACCGCCCAGGCGGCGGGAGTCGTGGAGTGGCGCCGCCCCGTCCCAATCGGGGAGAGGTGGCGGTTTGCCGTCGCCGGTCGCGACCGTCCAGCCACGCGCGCGCGTGCGTGTGTGGCGAGCAGCTTGCGCTGCGGGTCAGATCGACGCTTACGCGTAAGCACGCCCGCGCAGGCGGGTCTGCGCATGAGTGCGGGCCAGGCGGCCGGGTGCCGGGTGACGAGTGTCGGGGTTAAGACCCGTCGTTGTGCGAGCGTGTCGTGCAGCGCGTGCTGGGGTTACCGTCGTCGGTGCCGGGTGGCGCCAGCTTCGTCGGGGTTTGACTAATCCGGCGACAAGGCGAAAGCTGGGACGCGGGTCCGTGTTGCCGAGGGGGGGGGTGCGTATCCTGCGACCGGTTACCACCGTGTTTTGTGCGGGTGTGCTATTGTCGGCGCGGGGCCATCCCGTGTCATCGTGCTCGCGCACAGATTGAGGCCCAACGGCATTGCTTGAATTGGGATGCTCCACCGCGAGTCGGGCAACCGCGAGGTTGAGGACCCGGTGAGCGTGGGCGAGCGTCCGTGGGGGGGGGGGGGGGGGGGTGGCCGGCGGCGGAGCGCAAGGGCGGCAAGGCGGCAAGGGCGGCAAGCCCGGCGGCGGCGCGAAAGAGAGGCCAGGGCGGCAAGGGCGGCGGCGAGGGCGACGAGCCCGTTGGCGCCAGTGGCAAGCCCGGCGGCTGAGCGCGGCGGCGGCAAGGGCGGCAAGGCCGGGAGCAAGGGCGGCAAGCCTGGCGGCGGCGCGCAAGGGCGGCAAGGGCGGCAAGGCCGGCGGCGAGGGCGACGAGCCCGTTAACGCCGGTGGCAAGCCCGGCGGCTAAGCGCGGCGGCGGCAAGGGCGGCAAGGCCGGGAGCAAGGGCGGCAAGGCCGGTGGCGCGGGCGGAAAGGCCGGCGGCGCGGGCGGCATCGACCGGCGGCGCGGGCGGCAACGGCCGGCAGCGCGGACGGTTTGCCTTGCGGCGCGGTCAGCAACGGCCGGCGGTGCGGGCGATTTGCCTTGCGGCGCGGGTGATAACGGCCGGCGGCGCGGGCGATTTGCTTTGCGGCGCGGGCGGTTTGTCTTGCGGCTACGTATGGGGGCGGGAAGGGTAAGCACCCAGGTACCAGCATGATGGACCACGCAGAGATGGCGGTGGACGGCGGCAACGCCAACGGCGAGGCGCACGTGGCTCACGCCGTGGCGGGTGACGGACGCGACGTCGAAGGGTCCACCGACCCGGAGATGCTGCGCCAGTTTCGGCTTAGCGGCATGTTTTATGCGCACGTTGGCCCAACCGAAGTGGTTGACAGGGTCCCGGTCATCGCTGACCAAGGTCTGTATGACATTTGCATTCGCAACCGCGCTCGCGCGCACACTCGGCGTCTTCACGCGCGGTACGAGGCCCTTCCGGGCTTCGTCGACGTGTTGGTTGAGCCTGGCGTACCCAGCCATGCTGGTGACCGCGTGGCCGAGGTCCATGGGGACCCGTTCTTTGAGAACCAGGGGCAAAAGCGCCTTTATATACGAATTCATGTCGTTTTGCAACGAAGTCATTCGGTACCAAGTGCCCTTGCACCCCAATCACCGTTTGGTGTGCACCAACGCTTTGTTGTTTCCCGTGAGGGGGACGCAGACTTTCGAGGCGGCGGCCAACTCGTTTTTCTGCTTGTTGCGGAACTGGATGAAGGCCGTCTTCCTCGGGAGCTCCGTGGCCACGGACCTCGCGGCTCCGATCGGCCCCGATGCCGGTTTGGCAGAGTACCTGGATCAGCTTACGCTGGTGGCGGCGGAGGAGAACGACGCGGTCGATGAAGATCGAAGCCCTCGCATGAGCGAGCCACCGAACCCCTTGCGGTTGCCGCTGTTCGCGACAGACCATCGCCGAGCGGCGGACACACGGTTCTTTCCCGGGCGCGGGCTATGCCGACAGAGTGGTCAGCCGGATTCCTCCGGGCGCCGAAGTCATTTGACTTGTCTCGTTGGCTTCCGCCAGTCCCCGAATGGAAGCCCAAGACCGATCTTTGGGTGGCGACCCCGGTGGTGGTGTCGTACCTGGCGGGCTCGTTGCGAAACGAGTATAGTTCCGCTTGGAAGATTGTGTACTCGGAGTACTATTGCAATCTGATTGCTGCTTGGGTTCGCACCCTTTAAGAGGACAAGGTCTCTGTCCGTCTGGACGAGAAGACACTTCGTCACCTTGACGTCCTGGACACGTCCAAACTGCGCGAGGCGCCTGACGGCGAGGCGGCACATGCCTTGTATGGCAATATGCGCCGAGCAATGGACGTGTTCCCTTGGAGGGTCGTTCTGAAGGACGTGGTCCGTCGGGACCAAGACACCGGCGAGGCGCGACACGTGCGCGTGACGGTCAATGCGACCAAGGAGCTCGGCTTTTGCCTTCGACACGCGTGTGTTGACTTCGACTGGGCACCTGACCCGAACGCGCCTGCCCATGTGGCAATGGTTCCTTTCAGCCACCTCGGGGTGTGGCGTCGCGGTCGACAGACCCATCCGGAAGGGGCTTATGACGACGGTGGAGATCGTGGTGGTTACCACCGTCCGCGCTCGTCTCTTCGCGATCGCTCGCGGTCGCCGCGTCTCGATCGCTCGTGGTCGATATCGCCGCCACGGGCCATCGAGGCCACTTGGCCGACGCGTGCCTCTTTCTTCGCGGCGGTTGCCCTGTTTGGGTCGGAGCGCGTGCGCGACGTGCGCCTTCGCGCGCCCTGTGGGGCTGCTATGTCAGCGGTGGCGCATGCATGGGTGGATCAGGTGACAGGCTTGCGCCGTGCTGTGGAGCGGGCGGACGGGCGAGGGGTTGAGTCGGCCTTTGCCATTATTGGGCAGGCCGTGGCTCGCGCCGTTGATGGCGTTGCCAACTACGAGCGCTTTGCTCAGCACCTCGAGGCTGTTCAGCTAAAGGAGGTGGTAGCGCCGACGCGCTTCAACGCTCAGAGCGTCCTAGGGCGTCGCGCCCGTGCGGACGGGGGGCCGTCGGGCGGGCCCCCGCCGTCGGCACGCATCACGCGCGCGCTCAGCGTCTCCCAGGAGTCCGGGGCCAGCGTTGGCTCTCGCCACCTTTGTCGTTGCGACTCGCGTCGCAGCGATGAGGAGGAGGAGGAGTATGGCTCACTGCTATGTGACTTGCTCGGCTGACCCTGGCGGAAGCGTGTGCTAGTGCCTGGGGTTTACGCCTTTAAGGTGCTGATGTTTCTTCGTCTTCTGATTGTTTGTCGTTTGACATGTTCGTATCCACTTCCCAGTTTTTATGTTTGTCATCATAGCGATGGAGGAAGTGGCAGGCCAGCATGGCCCATGGTGTGGTATTTGTATCCCTTGCATCTGTTAATAGAAGTACTTCGTACTCGAAACATGCGCGTATGGCGGTTGCGTACCAACTGGTGTTTGTCCATTGTGGGATGACCACTGTCGCTTCCTCGGTGGACGTCACCAGGCGACGAAGGATTGAATCCTTGTGCTGTACTGGTGGTACGAGGATCCCGTTGGAGAGCTCTGGGACCTAGGGATCGGCTTCGATCAGTGTCGCTTGCGCGGATTTTGGCCACACGTAGGTGTACGGACTGTAAGCACGGTTTAGCCGAGAGAAATGCCGCAGGGCAAGTTGCGGGTCATACGCAAAGTTGCGCGTCATGGCGGGTAGAGTCAGCTTAAGCCACGCGACAGGAAGTTTTTCCTTAATTGCGGCGGCGGTAATTAAATCTGTCCACGAGACATTGGCATGGATAACTTCGTCACCGGTAACATGGACATGTTTGATAGTGGGTATCCACATGGAATCCATGACGATGATGGCCACGGTTGTGAGCCCGGCTTGTCGGCGACTTCGCCGTGTTGGCGTTTGCCACTCGTACCCCGGTACATGCTTCTTTTTCTGTCGAAGAAAGCGCACCACCAGGTTGCGTAGGAGGTTCTCCAGGGGTTCCCAGGTGTCGTCCTTCGACCCGTAGTCGAACCAGCGCACCTTAGCGCAATAGCTGTCGCCCGTCTGGCGTCAGCCAAGGAGCTTGTCAATCACATACTCGTCGGCAGTTTCCGAGGGGGGATTGCGTTGGTCTAAACCATCTAGCAGGGGGTGAGGCACCGTGTCCGTCGTCGTTGGACGAGGAGCTGGGGTGACATGGTCACTGCTGACACGTTTTTCCTCCCCGTCGATGTCAATGACAAACGTGGAGGCATCCGCGTCTGCGTCGATGACCACGAAGGTCCAATGGATTTGCTTGGAAGCTTGTTTTGCCGATATTGGTTCGTCGTGTATACGAAGTCGCCGATCTTGACGTCCGCAATGCGGGTTGCGACCCGATGGTCGAAGTTACGGTTGTAACGTTGTCCCGTCTTACACAAGGTCTCGACAACGATGGGGATGTGCTTGCGAAGGCGGGCCATGAACCCGCGTTTGCGAGCTAGGGGTGACCCATCCTTGAGCGTTTCCTTATTGGCCAGCGGAGTGCCCGGGGCTATTTGCGAACCGTGAGGTTGGGGATCCGCCTTGGGATGACGAGCTCAAATGGAGCGATACCCGTAGACTGGTGCGGTTGGCTACTATATGCCATGGTGATGACCGGGAGTAGCTCGTCCCATCATGATGGGTCATCAGCGACGTAGTGTCGCAGCTGAGTATCCATATTACGGTTGTACCGCTCAACTCACCCATTGGTTTGGGGGTGATACGCCGTGGTGCGAACTGTTTCAATGCCAAGCATTTTCAGTACAGCGATGAAGAAGTTCGACATGAACTGGGGCCCTTGGTACGATAGGATCCGGTCCGGTGGCCCGTAGGCGGACACCCACGCGTCGATAATGGCTGACGCCACGGACATGGCCGTCATTCGTCGTAAGGCGACACACTTGGTGAGCTTGGCGAAGCGGTCGGTGATAACGAAGATGAAGCGATTGCCCTTCTTGGAGGCCGGGATGGGCCCAAAGATGTCAACGGACAGCTTCTTGAGAGACTCAGGAGCCGGGAAAAGCGTCAAGGGCGTGATGTGTCGCCGCAAGGCGAGGCGGTTTTGGGCACAAGTTGTGCACTTGGTGATGGTGGTGTGGATGTCCGTTCCCATCGATGGCAAGTAATATGCCTTTCGCATGGTGTAATACATCCAGTTCATACCAGGATGGGCTGCCACTGTGGCGTCGTGCTCGAGCGTCAAGACACGTTCGCGTCACGACTTTGGTATAACCAATTGGTTTCCGTTATGCATCCGGCGATACAGAGCGTGATGCTCGTTGTGAAAGAAGGCCTTGGACGTTCCGCGTTCCACGCGAGTGGACATCTCGACACAGTAGTCGTCTGTTTGTTGTGCTTTAACAACGTCGTCGAACTCCACCAGTTCCGGTGTGTGGGTACCCGTGTACCTCCCTGTCCGTAATCCGTTGGTCGTCTCGACCAATGCCAGGCAAGGTATATCATCATGGATATCTTCTTGCAGCGCCACCGTAGAGGCGCGCGACAGGAGTTCGGGCAAGTGGTGCGATGCACCTGGTTTATAACCCATATCGAATGTGTACTCGGAGAGGCAAATTCGCCATCGCATCAAGCGTCTGCTTGAGTCAGTTGTGCTGTCGATCCACCGAAGTGTTCGGTGATCCGTTCGGATGAGGAACCGTTGCCCGTCGAGGAAGTGCCTCAACTTGAGGACAGCCCACACGACGCCGAGGCATTCGCGCTCCGTGGTGGAGTAGTTTTGGTCTGCAGCAGTGAGTCCTCGGCTCCAATATCCGACAGGATGAAGCAAGTCGCCCGGTTCCTCCTGGAGGAGTGTACAACCGACTTGGTCGGCGCATGCGTCGACGTCGACGACGAGCTTCCGATTCGCCTTTGGAAACGCAAGTACCGGTGGGAAAAATAGTGCGTGGCAAAGGTCCTTGAGTGCGGCGATGGCCACATCCGTCGGTGGTGGTAGATGCGGTGGGAGCTCGGCCCCTGTTAGGGCATTCAGGGGCTTTGCGCGTTTGGTAAAGTCCTTCACGAAACGTCGATCGACGTTGCACATGCCCAAGAAGCTTTTCAGCAGGTTCTTCGTCGTTAAGAACTGGGCGTGCTTCAGAGCATCCACGTTCTTGTTCTGCACGTGCAGTTGCCCGGGGCGGACAATGTGTCCGAGGAACTCGACTTCGTCGCAGAACCATGAACACTTTTCAAAGTTCAGGGAAACCCCGGCTTCGCGGAGACGGTGCAGAGCCGTATCAACGTCCTCGACGTGTTGTTCCGCCATTGTGGAGAAGATGATGACATCGTCTAAGTAGAAAAGGCATATCTTCCACTTCAAGCCCGAGAGGATATTATCCAACGCACGCTGAAAGGTAGCAGGCGCGTTCGTTATTGCTGGTTGCCCATTTTTGTCCTGAGGGACTGGGACTGAGACTGGGACTTACTGTGTTCCACCAATCAGGTGACCCCCTGGGACCGACTCTGTCCTTCTCACAGCACCGATGTGCTCATACGCATTGGAACCGCACATCGGCTTCTCAGCAGTTTTGCATATCTCGAGGGCAAACAGTGAGAATTCTCCGGATCACGGCACAATCTGGACTCGGAGCGGAGATGATCCGCTTGCTGGGTACGAAAACAGTGGCTTCTCGTCTGTGCAAGGCCCTCGTCATGAACCCGCACGTTTTATTTGCTGAAGTTGCGTCTGACAGCGCTTCTAAGCCAATTGTAGCCCTTATTCGCAGTCAGTCCCAGTCTCAGTCCACAAGGAGAGAATTGGGCAAGCAGCAATAAGCTGAAAGGCATTGATAACCAGTGGTATATACCACAATGCGTTGTGAACGCCGTCTTATTATGCTCGTCCTTGCGTAAGGGCAGTTGCCAGTACCCCGCGGTGCAGTCGAGAGACGTGTACACCTGGGCATCTCCCAATGAGTCAAGGCAGTCCTCCATTCGAAGCAAGAGATAAGCATCCTTCTTTGTGCTGTTGTTTAACCGACGATAGTCAACACAGAGTCGGGCTTTGCCGTTCTTCTTTGGTACAATTACCACAGGGCTCGGCCAAGCATTATGGCTAGGGGAAATGACGTGGAGCTTCAACATCTTGTTGATCTGATCAGAGATGATCTGCCGTTTGCACGGCCCGGTCCGGTAGGGTTGAGCCCGTATGGGCAGAGCGTCTGGAGGAGTGACGATTGCTTGCTCCGTAGCACGGATGACGCCAAGGGTTCCATCCCACGCAGACGAATGCGTCTTGAGCGTGTCTCGAGTCTGCTTGTGCAGATACTCGGAAGCCTCACTGAGGTCGAGGTCCTTGAGTGGCTCACGACTCGCGTCGTTCGATGAAGTATCGGTTCTATCCTTCGGATTGTTGTCATCCAAGACGGCGGACATCATCGGCCCTTGGTAGGGCTCTGCCAACCCCAAGGTTGAGTTCTTGCGATTAATGACTTGGTCCTTGCCAAAGTTGCATAACTTGACTAAGAAGGGTTCGTCGGGCTTGACGATGGCAAGGCCGCGGGCGACCGCCATTGACTTATGTCGGCATAACCGAGCGTTCGGTGTGATGGTAACCATACCGGGAGTATCACATGTCGCCATGATCCACTCCTCTTGTTGTCCGTCGACACGTACCTGTTTACAGGCTCGCACCCTTGAGGGTTTGTCTTGCCAATGGCCGTCCCAGGCACTGTCATTATGACAAGCCAAGATTGGCGTTGGCCGAGGCAGTTCCTCCGTGCAGCGCACGTGTTCCTCCCGGACGATCATACGCAAACGCGACAAGATCGCCTCGATGTTTTGCTCAATGAACTCGGTGCCAAGGATGCACGGGACTGACAAGTTGTCGGAAACGAGGAATCGGTCAAGTAGACGTACACCACCGGTGTCTACATACAGATGTATGGCATAATTCGTCACGAGATGGTTGTTGTTTGCATCACGGATGCGCGGAAGCGTGGTCAACTTCTCGGCGTACGCCATCCAGCTCGCAGGGAGAACACTAGTTCGCACTATGTTCACCCCGGCGCCCGTGTCAAGTACAGGGCGGCAGCTCCGCATCGCGCGCATGCATGGCCCAAGTGTGGCGGCGATCTCGTAGTGTCGTCAGGCACGGCGCAACAATCTTGTCATCGTACGCTTTCGCGTTCCGCCGGGCAACCCCAAGTCGGGCACCCGGCCTAGGCGATTTTCGAGTCTTCGACGGCGTCAGCCGGATGTTCAATCTCGTCTTCTTCGACGTTACCGTCTGCAATGGCATGAACGCCGATAGGCGGTTTGCGACGTCCGCGAGGGTGATATGGCTCGGCACACTGTGCGGCGAAGTGCCCCGGCTCGTTACAATTGGAACAGATGTCAGCCCGATTGGCTTGAGGGACGGCGGCCCGAGGGGGCGGCGGGGTGCAAACCGGTGTGAACGGTAGTTCCGTCGTCGTCCGCTCGTCCTGTGTCGCGTAAGCGACTTTGATTGCCGCTGGGCGGGTCATCTTGAGCTGCAAGCGCAGCTTGTTGGTGCCGTCCCAGTACATCTGGGCGGTAGCAACCGTCTCGGAAAGAGTCCGATCCGGGAATTGGTCATTCAAGACCCGAACGTGCGCTTGCACAAGATCCGAAAGACCCGTTATGAAGACGTCCTTAACGTCTTGGATGTCGAACAAACCGTTCAAAATATCGCATTGTGTTTCCACGCGGTGACCAAAGGCCGTAGGCGCCTCGTTGTCTTGTTGCTTCATCGTCATGATGTCTTGGTAGGCGTTAGATATAGTTGCGTGTGTCGCATACTTCGAAAGAAGGCAGGTGACGGCATCTCCGTATGTACGGATGGCATAACGCTTACCTCCCATGGTGCTGTTAAGTGCGCCGGAGAAGGCCATCCTGGCGTTGCCGGCTAGTCGAAAGACCATGAGCGGAAGGGCTTGACCGTGCGTCAGCCTAGCCGCGTCGCACGCGCGGCGAAAGGTCGTTAAGAACGTGAAGATGCCCAAGGGCAGTGCTCCCGTGAATGGCTGTTGCCGATGGAACGCTCCGTCTAAACGTTTGTTGAGACGATGCGACCGCTGTGCCTCCTTAGGCGAAAGAACGCCCCCGCCGGCCGCCACCGCCGCCGC
>ENA-ORXT01004490-ORXT01004490.1-marine-metagenome-genome-assembly--contig:-NODE-4490-length-14367-cov-5.385724_pt1 | contig 14367 bp, 6 predicted proteins | sample MGYA00237868_ERZ511482 | MGnify/ENA metagenome assembly ERZ511482 | reverse complement strand
CTCGCCCGGGAAGTCGCCATGGTCGAGAAGATCGAGGAAAAGGACGCCGCCGAGCGCCTGTCCGACGTCCTGATCCAGCGCGCCGCCTGATACCGCGCCGCATGCGATTCGGCGTCGAAGCCCCCGGACAGCCGGGGCTTCGGCATCCCGCCCCGATCCGCCCGCCTGCCCCTTCCGGTACTTGACTTCCGGCATCGGCAGGCGCTAGGGAACGGGTCAATGACCGCTGGCGACGCCGAGCGGTGCCTTCATACTTTCGGAGATACCCCATGGCCAAGCCGACCACGATCAAGATTCGCCTCAACTCGACGGCGGGAACCGGTTTCTTCTACGTCACGCGCAAGAACGCGCGCACGATGACCGAGAAGATGACCGTGCGCAAATACGACCCCGTCGTGCGCAAGCATGTCGAGTTCAAGGAAGGCAAGATCAAGTAACGCTCCGCCTTTCGAGCGATGCGACCGGGCGGCTCTCTTCGGAGGGCCGCTTTTTTTGTCTTCGGTTGGGGAACGTCATGGAAACGGGGGCGGTGCGCGGGGTTAATGCGAGGGCGGCGAAAACGTTCCGCATTAAGAATGATATCGGAGCCACGCGATGCGCCGGAACCGATATCGCGCCGGAATATCCAGTAGATACAATATCCTGAGCCGTTAGCGACTCGGCCCTATCGACCCGGTTGGTAAACGGAGAGGGTGAACTTTTTCGGGGTACCGGGCCGATATTCAGAAATTAGTAATCGAATTAGCCAATGCTTGGACAGACCGGAAGTTTACAGGATTCATGATCATGCCATTGCACGAACTGATGACGGATTGTGTCGATAGTGCGGACCCGCAGGGCGGTGCCGATGCTGTCCCGGTTCATCGGGTTCTGGTGGTCGACGACGACGCCGAAGACTACTATACCGTCAAGCGCCTGCTCGACCGGACATCCACTTCCGTCTACGAACTGACCCATATCGACAATTTCGACGAGGCGATCCTGGCCCTGCGGGGGACGCATTACGACGTCGCCCTGCTCGATTACTTCATCGGCGAGCATTCCGCGTCCGAGATCATCACCGCCCTCGGCCCCGATTCGCAGATCCCCTTCATCATGCTGACCGGCAAGGACGTCGTCGGGCCGGAGCGCGACGCGCTGCTGTCCGGGGCCTTCGACTTCCTCGACAAGAACGAGTTGTCCCCGCCCTCCCTGACACGCTCCATCGATTTCGCCCTCAACCGCTTCCAGATCGAGTTCCAGCTGCGCCGGAGCGAGGAGCGCCTGCGCCTGGCCCAGGAAGAGGCGGATCAGGCGAATCGCACGAAATCCGAATTCCTCGCGCATATGAGCCACGAACTGCGCACGCCGCTCAACGCGATCCTCGGCTATTCCGAGATCCTGAAGGACGACGTGTTCACCCACGGCCTGTGCGACCAGTACCGCGACTACGCGCAAGCGGTCCACAAGAGCGGGCACCACCTGCTGAACCTGATCAACGACCTGCTCGACCTGTCGAAGATCGAGGCGGGAAGCTGCACGCTCGACATCCGCTCCAACGCCCTGTTCCCGCTGCTGGAGGAGGTGCTGACGCTGTTCGTGCCCATCGCCAGCGAGCGCAATATCCGCATCACCTGCGACATCCCCGCTTCCATGACCCGCATCCGGGCCGATGAACGCGCGCTGAAGCAGGTGCTGGTGAACCTGGTCTCCAATGCCGTGAAGTTCAGCCACGAGGGCGGCGAGGTCACGATCCTGGGCCGCGAGACCCAGCAGAATTCGATCCTGTCGGTCATCGACCGGGGCATCGGCATCGCCGCCGAGGAACTGGACGCCGCGCTGAAACCCTTCGAACAGACCAGCAGCGCGGCCCATGCGAACACGAACGGCACCGGGCTGGGCCTGCCGATCACGAAACTGCTGATCGAACAGCACGAGGGCAGCCTGACGCTGAACAGCGCCCTGAACGAGGGTACGCGGGTCTCGCTGCAATTCCCCCGGGCGGTCGAGGCGGTCAAGGCCGAAAAGCCCGAGAACGTCACCCGCATCCCCCGCCTGATGCGGGCGTAGACCACCTTCCCGACGCGCATGTCGCAAACGGGCGCGCCGTGACACGGGCGCTGCGGTTCGGTAGGGATGACCCCGCCGTACCGCGAAAGCCCCCCCATGCGCCTCGTCCTCTCCTTCGCCGCCCTGTTCCTCTCGATCGCCTTCGTGCAGCTCGGCTCCGGCACGCTCGGCCCGCTGGATGCGCTGTCGGGGCGGGCGCTGGGGTTCACGACGCGCGAGATCGGGCTGCTCGGCTCGGCGCATTTCGTCGGGTTCATCGGCGGGTGCCTGATCACCCCCGCGATCATGGCCCGGGTCGGCCACAGCCGCGCCTTTGCCGTCTTCGCCGCCACCGGGGCCGTCAGCGCCCTGCTGCATCCGGTGTTCGAGAGCGCGATGGTCTGGGCGCTGCTGCGGGTGCTGACCGGGGCGACGGTGGCGGGGGCCTATACGGTGGCCGAGAGCTGGCTACAGGCCAAGGCGACCAATGCGAACCGGGGGCGTGTGTCCAGCGTGTACCGGGTGGTCGACCTGACCGCCTCGCTCGGCGCGCAGCTGATGATCGCGGGGCTGGAGCCTGCGGCCTATGTCTCCTACAATATCATCGCCTGTTTCCTGTGCCTGTCGATCCTGCCGCTGACCCTGACGAAAGCCAAGGCCCCGCCCTCGCCCACGACGCCGAAGCTGCGGGTGCTGCGGGCGATCCGGCTGTCGCCCCTGGCGGCGGCGGGGGTGGTGACGGTGGGATTGTCGACCTCCAGCTTCCGCATGGTCGGGCCGCTCTACGGCGACGTGAACGGGCTGATCCCCGGCCAGATCGGGCTGTTCCTGGCGGCGGCGGTGCTGGGGGGCGCGCTGGCGCAGCCGGTCATGGGCCATGTCTCGGACCGCTACGACCGGCGCAAGATCCTGATCGTCGTGTCGATGCTGGCGCTCGCCTCCTGCGCGTATTTCGTGACCCGGCCCGTGGTGCAGAGTTTCTCGGAACTGCTGACGGCCTCGTTCCTGTTCGGGGCCAGTTCCTTTCCGCTGTATTCCGTCAGCGCGGCCCATGCGAACGACTATGCGGAGGCGGATTTCGTGGTCGAACTCAACGCCTCGCTGGTGCTGATGTACGGGCTGGGGGCGGTGGTATCGCCGCTGCTGGCCTCGGAACTGATCACGCGATTCGGCCCGGCGGCGATGTTCGCCTATATCGGCGCGGCCCACGGGGCGCTGATGGTCTTCGGCCTGTGGCGCATGACCCGCCGCCCGCTGAGCGCCACCAGGACGCCGCACACCTATCGCCCGCGCACGACGATGTGGCTGGAGAAACTGATGCGGCGGCGCAACGGCTCCTAACCCTGCTGCTCCTCCAGCCGATCCGTGGCGGGGGGCGGGGTGCGCGACAGGGCGGCGATTTCGGCACGCAGGGGGGCGGTCATGTCGATCCGCACCGAATCGAGCGACGGCTGCAACTGCTCCAGCGAGCGCGCGCCGATGATCGGGCAGGTCACGTCCGCATGCCCGCCCGCCCAGGCCACCGCCAGCGATACGGGATGCATGTCCCGCGCCCGGGCGAAGGCGGCGAACCGCTCGGCGGTGTCGTGGACCCACTCCTCGCGGTAGCGCCTGGCGTATTCGGGATTGGCGAGGATGCGGGAGGAGTTCGGGCGGGAGGAATCGGGGCGGGAAGAGTCGGGGCGGGTCTGGGCACCGTACTTGCCGCTCAGCACCCCGCCCCCCACCGGGGAATAGGTCGTCACGCCCAGCCCCTCGGCCCGGGCCAGCGGCAGGATCTCGCTCTCGGCCTGGCGCTTGACCAGCGAGTACATCGGCTGGATCACGTCGAAGCGCGGCCAGCCCATGCGCGCGGAGATGCCGAGACCGGTCGCGATCTGCCACGCCGCGTAGTTGCTGGCCCCCAGATACAGCACCTTGCCGTCGGCGACCAGTTTCTCCAGCGCGCGCAGGGTCTCCTCCAGCGGCACGTCCGCATCCCAGCGGTGCATGAACAAGACGTCGAGCCGGTCGGTGCCGAGGCGCTGCAACGAGTTCTCGACCGCGCGGATAATGTGGCGGCGGCTCGCGCCCCGGGCGTTGACATCGTCGCCCATCGGCACGGCGCATTTCGAGGTGACGACCAGTTCGTCCCGCTCGTGGGCCATCAGCCGCCCCAGTATCCCCTCCGCCGCCCCGCGCGCATACCCGTCCGCGCAGTCGAAGAAGTTGATCCCCCGGTCCCGGCAGGCCGCATACATGCGCCCCGCTTCCCCCTCGTCCGCATCGCCGCCGAAGGACATGGTGCCGAAGCACAGTTCCGATACCTGCACGCCGGTGCGGCCGAGGGGGGTGGTTTTCATGGGGTATACCTGCGGTCGGTGATGCTCTGCCCCGGGCGTCGGACCCGGGGCCTCGACGGTCGGTGCGCTACTCCGCGAGGCCCCGGATCGTCGTCCGGGGCGGAGCGGTCCTGCCGTCGGCTCACCGCCCCAGCGCCACCCCCTCGCGCCTCGGGTCCGCCGCGCCGGTCAGCGTCTCGCCGTCGATGCGGATGGCGTGCAGGCCGCTGTTGAGGTTGCGCAGGGTCACGGTGTGGCCCAGCGCCTCCAGCCCGGCGGCCAGCCCGTCCGCGCCCTCCTCCACGTCGGTCTTCTCGCCGTTGCGGTTGACGACGTGGGGCAGGGCCAGGGCGTCGGCGAGGGGCATGTTCCAGTCGAGCACGGCGACGATGCTCTGGGCGACGTAGCCGATGATGCGCGACCCGCCGGGCGAGCCGATCAGCAGCACCGGCTCGCCGTCCTTCATCACGATGGTCGGGGCCATGGAGGAACGGGGCCGCTTGCCGCCCTCGACCCGGTTGGCGATGGGCGCGCCGTCCTTCTCGGGGGCGCGGGAGAAGTCGGTCAGTTCGTTGTTCAGCAGGAACCCGCCGACCATCACGCGGCTGCCGAAACCCGTCTCGATCGTCGTGGTCATGGAGGCGGCGTTACCGTAGCGGTCGCGGATGACGATGTGCGAGGTGCCGGGGCGCTCGGGGTCGGTATCGGGGGCGCGCAGGGCCGCTTCCTGCCACGGGGGGTTGCCCGCCGCCGCCGTGCCGCCCGCCGCCGCGCGGTCGATATCCTGCGCGCGCAGGGTCATGTAGGCGGGATCGAGCAGGCCCTTGGTCGGCATCCGCACGAAATCGCTGTCGGCCATGTAGAGGCCCCGGTCGGCATAGGCGCGCTTCGATGCCTCGGCGAACAGGTGCCGCCCCTCCGCCTCGCGGCCCGATCCGGGGGCATGGGCGGCCATGTCGAAATGACCCAGCAGCATCAGGATCTGCCCCACGGTCAGCGCGCCGGAGGACGGCGGACCCATGCCGCAGACCTCGTACCCGCGATAGGGGGCGCAGACGGGCGCGCGCTCGATCACCTCGTAGCCGGACAGGTCTTCGAGCGTCAGGATGCCCGCGTTCTTCTCGGTCTTCACGGCGTCGACGATCTCCTGCGCAAGCGGACCGTCATGCAGGGCGGAGGACTTGCGCGCCGCGACCACGCGCAGGGTGCGGGCGAAGGCGGGGTTGCGCAGGGTGGTCCCCGCCGGTTTCGCCGTGCCGTCCTCGCGCAGGAAATACGCGCGGGCGGCGGGGAAATCGCCGAGGCTGCGCTCGGTCGCGCCCGCGATCGACGCCTCCAGCCGGGGCGAGATCTCGAAGCCGGTTTCGGCCATCTCGGCCACCGGGCGCACCAGCGGCGCCCAGGGCAGCACGCCCCACCGGTCATGCGCCGTCTCCAGCAACCGCAGCGTCCCCGGCACCCCGATGGAGCGCCCGCCGATCACCGCATCCCACCAGCCGACCGGCTCGCCGTCCTCCCCCAGCCAGTATTCCGGGGTCGCGGCGGCGGGGGCCTTCTCGCGCCCGTCCAGCGTGGTCAGGCGCTTTGCCGCCGCATCCCAGTACACGAGGAACGCCCCGCCCCCGATGCCGGAGCTTTGCGGCTCGACCAGGTTCAGCGCCAGCTGCACGGCCACCAGCGCATCCGCCGCCGTGCCGCCCTCGCGCAGCACCGCCTCGCCCGCCTCGACCGCCAGCGGATTGGCGGCGGCGACCATGTGGCGCGTGCCGGTCGCCTCGGGCTTCGGCGCGATGGAGAAGGTCTGCTCGGGTTGCACGGCCTCCTGTGCAAAGACTGGTGTTGCACAAAGTGATAGTGTTAAAAAAAACAAACGCATCGAACCGCTCCCCTATGGTTTGGCTGATACTAGTCACACTTTTTATGGCCTCACAATGCAGATCAAGGCGGCGGAAGGAAACAGTGAAAACCATACCCCCCCGCTCTCGCGTTAAGTCTCACGAACTGTAGTGTGAGGACTCGATTGCCCGTGTTTAGTCGTTACGTATCGCCCAGAAATTGCACTCCGGTAATGTGGTCCAGAACTACCACTCTTGCCCGGCGCTTCCCGTACAGTTGTATTGGGGCTGGACTTTCCGTGTTTCTCAGTAACGTAACGCCCACTTATGGCGCTACGATAGCTTCCTGAACCTTTTGATCCCTTAGCCATTACTTTCTCCTTTGACATGCAATTGCATAAGTGCAATCGATACTCGAAGTCTCATGATTCGGAGAAAATTGCAAGAGTGAAATCACATGCCACATACTAAATTTGACAGCCCTGGATTTTTTGCTTCTCTAGATGCAGTACGACACTCTCGTCGCATGACATGGAAGGATATAGCTGAGAAATCCGGCGTCAGCGCCTCGACACTAACTCGATTATCTCAAGGTAAAAAGCCTGATGTGGATACTCTATCAGCACTTTGCAACTGGGCGAGTTTGTCATCCAACGACTACACCAAATCTACGCAAGATTCTAAGAAAGACACCCTAAACACTATTACGATGTGCTTAAGAGCAGATCCAAAACTTTCTATCGAAGCAGCAACCGCGATTGATGCATTAGTCAAATCACTCTACGAAAAACTTAGAAGCGAGGAGGCTAACAATTGAGAAGAGGTTTTAAATCCGAGGCAAACTGGTATTCACGAGATTTTCGCACTTCTATGGACTTGCAAAAACACGCCCCGCTTAATCCATTTGAGCTTGCAAATCATTTAGGTATACCATGCATTCCGGTGTCAGACCTCTCTTTGACGGAGGAGCACGGAGCATTCTTTTCATCTAGAGAAGGCACAAAAGCCTTTTCAGCCGTTACTATCTTTGATGGCAAGATGAAAAGAATTGTATTTAATGATTACGCTCCCATTAATCGTCAACACAGTGACGTTGCTCATGAAATATCGCATGTAGTATTAAATCACGATATGCTTCCAACGTCTGAATTGTATACGGGCAATCATTACAACCAAAATGACGAATTTGAAGCTAAATGGATGGGACCTGCCCTCTTAATTTCGGAAGAAGCAGCAATGTATGTGGGCGCAAATTATACTTGCTTTACTTCAGCATCCGCAGATTATAATGTTACTATAGATGTAATGCGAATGCGTATCAATGTTTGTGGAGTGAAAAAAAGACTGAAACTAAAAATGCTTGCATAATATAATTCACGCTTCGCCACAAAAGAGCCGCGCTCGTGAACAGGGATTGTGTCCGAAACCGACGATACCCCTCCGCGCGACTTGAACGGGGGGCGGTTATCGCAAAGGATGCATCGCAAAGGATGCAAGGTGTAACCGGGTGCGGGAGGTGACGATGGCGGGACGGATCAGGGCGTTCGTGGCGGGGGTCGTGCTGGCGATCCTGCCCGGGGCGGCATCGGCGCAGGGACCGATCCCCGATTCGCGGTTCATCGTGGAGCGGGGGGTCGATTTCTACGGCGGCGACATCCGCGCGGTCTTCGACACGTCGCAGGCGCAGTGCGAACGGGTGTGCCTGCGCGAGAAGGACTGCACGGCCTATACCTTCAACTCCGCGAAGAATGCCTGTTTCCTCAAAGCGTCGGTGGGCGAAAAATCCGCCTTCGCCGCCGCGTTCTCGGGGCAGTTGACCCCCACGCCGCAGGCCACGCTGGACCGCGCCGCCGCCATCGCCGCCGGTCTGGGCGCGCTGACCCCGTCCGATTTCCGCGCCGCCGAGGCCCTGGCCCGCGAGATCGGGCAACGCTATCCCGTCGCGGCGGATGCGGACCGGCGGGTGCCTGCCGGGGCCGCGATGGGGGCCGCGCAGGATCTGGCCGTCGCCGAGCGGGACCGGGGCAGCGTCGTGATGCTGACGGATGCCCCCGATGCGTGGCTCGATCTGGGGCGCATCTACGGCGCGCAGGCGGGGAACGACTGGCAGTATCGCGGCTGGGCCGTCTCGGCGGCGCTGAACGGCGTGCTGCGGGCCGAACAACCCGCCCTGCGCGCCACCGCGCTCGACCAGTTGGCCGAGGCGCTGGAGGGTGCGGACCGGGGGCGCACGGGGATCGACATGCTGAAGGCGTCGCTCGACCTGGCCCCGCGCCGGTCGACCCGCGCCCGCCTGGCCGCCGCCCGGGCAAAGCACGGCTTTCGCGTCGTCGATCACCGGGTGGAATCCGACGCCGCCGCCCCGCGCCTGTGCGCGATCTTCTCGGAACCCGTGGCCGAGGGGGTGGATCTCGAACCCTACATGCGGGTCGCCGGGGAGGATCTGCCGGTCGAGGCCAGCGGAGACCGGATCTGCATCGACGGGCTGGAGCATGGCCGCACCTACGCCGTCACCCTGCGCAGCGGCCTGCCCGCCGCCGCCCCGGGCGAGGAACTGGCGCGCGATGTCACCATCGACGCCTATATCCGCGACCGCACGCCGTCGGTGGCGTTTTCGGGGCGGGCCTATGTGCTGCCGAAGACCGCCGGGGCCGCCCTGCCGGTCACCACCGTCAATCTCGACGAGATCGCCCTGCGCATCCACCGGGTCGAGGACCGCAATATCCTGCGCGCGATCCAGCAGCGGTTCTTCACCGCCGATCTCAACACCTACCGCGAGAACGACCTGCGCGAGCAACTCGGGTCGCAGGTATGGGAGGGGACGGGCGAGGTCGTGCGCCGCCTGAACGAGGATGTCGTCACCCGCCTGCCGCTGGGCGATGCCGTCGGGGCGTTCGAGGCGGGGGTCTACGTCGCCACCGCCCGGGTGCCGCAGGGGGGCGAGGACTGGGAGGACGCGGCGACCCAGTGGTTCGTCGTCACGGATCTGGGCCTGACGACCACGCTGGCGGATGACGGCCTGCACGTCTTCGTCAACGGCTTGTCGGGGGCCGGGGCGCAGGAGGGCGTCGCCCTGACCCTGCTGGCCCGCAACAACACGGTGCTGGGCGAGGCGGTGACGGATGCCGAGGGCTACGCGGCCTTCGCCCCCGGCCTGACCCGGGGCGCGCGGGGGCTGGCCCCGGCCCTGCTGACCGCCGGGCGCGAGGCGGGGGATTTCGCGTTCCTGGATCTCACCGCCCCCGGCTTCGACCTGTCGGACCGGGGCGTCGAGGGGCGCGCGGCCCCCGGTCCCGTCGATCTGTTCGCCACCACCGAGCGCGGGGCCTATCGCCCCGGCGAGACGGTGTACGCCACCATCCTGGCCCGCGATGCGCAGGCGACGGCCATCGACGCCCTGCCCCTGACCGTCATCGTCGAGCGCCCCGACGGCGTCGAACACCTGCGCCGCACCGCCCGCGACGAGGGGGCCGGGGGCCGCACGGTCGGCATCGCCCTGACGGACACCGCCATGCGCGGCACCTGGACCATGCGCGTCCATGCGGACCCGGAGGGGGCGGCGCTGGCGCGGCTCTCGTTCCTCGTCGAGGACTTCCTGCCCCAGCGCATCGATTTCGACCTGACCGCGCCGCAGGGCCGGATCGCGCTGGCCGACACCCCCGCCATCGGGGTCGAGGCCGCCTATCTCTACGGCGCGCCCGCCGCCGCCCTGCCCGTCGAGGGCGAAGCGGTGGTCAGGGCCGTGCGGGTGCTAGACGCCTATCCCGGTTTCGAGTTCGGGCTGGAGGATCAGCAGCGGACGACTTGGCTGCGCGCGCTGGAACCGGGCTTCGAGACGGATGCGGCGGGCCGCGCCTCCGTGCCGCTGACCCTGCCCGAGGGCGTGCAGTCGAGCCGCCCGCTCTCCCTTACGGCGGTGATCCGCGTGCGCGACGGCTCCGGCCGACCGGTCGAGCGCGCGCTGGACGTGCCGCTGGCCGGCGACCGCGCGCTGATCGGGGTGCGCACCCTGTCGGACAGCACGATCGAAAGCGGCGCACGGGCCGAGTTCGAGGCGATTGCCGTGGGGCCGGACGGCGCGCGGGTCGCGCAGGAGGCGGTCTGGACGCTGTCGCGGCTGAACACCCGCTATCAGTGGTACAATCTGGATGGCCGCTGGGATTACGAACCCGTCACCACCCGCGAGCGCATCGCCGGAGGCGAAATCGCCCTCGCGGCGGATGCCCCGGCGAGGATCGCGCAGGCGGTCGAGTGGGGCCGCTACGAATTGCGCATCGCCGCCCGGGACGACCCCGCCACCGCCACCAGTACGCGGTTCAGCGCCGGGTGGTACGCCCCGGTCGCGGGGTCCGGCACGCCCGATACGTTGCAGGTCTCGCTCGACGCCGCGCAATACGCCATCGGCGACACCGCCACCCTGCGGGTCGAGGCGCGCAATGCAGGCACGCTGCTGGTGCAGGTGCTGGGCGGCGGGCTGATCGCCTCCCGTCGTGAAACCGTCGCGGAGGGTACCGGCGAGATCGCCCTGCCGGTCACGGCGGAATGGGGCGCGGGGGCCTATGTCGTCGCCACCCTGCTGCGGCCCATGGATGTGGAGGCGAAACGCAACCCGGCCCGGGCCATGGGCCTCGCGTGGCTGCCCGTCGATCCGGGGGCGCGGGCGCTGGAGATGGCCTTCGTGACGGAGGGCGAGGCGGACCCGCGCGGGCCGCTCGATGCCTCCGTGCGGATTGCCGGGCTGGCGGCGGGGGCGCAGGCCTACGTCACCGTCGCGGCGGTCGATGCGGGCGTGCTGAACGTCACTGATTTTGACTTCCCCGAAGCCCCCGACCACTATTTCGGCCAGCGCGCGCTGGGGGCGGAGATGCGCGATGTCTACGGACGGCTGATCGACGGGCTGGGCGGCGCGACGGGGCAGGTCCGCTCCGGCGGCGGTGCCTCGGGGTCCAGCGCCGCCCCGCCGCCCATCGAGGATCTCGTCGCGTTCTTCTCCGGCGTGGTGACGGTGGATGCGCAGGGGCTGGCGCCCGTGAGTTTCGACCTGCCCGACTTCAACGGCACATTGCGCCTGATGGCCACCGGCTGGACGGCGGATGCCGTGGGCAGTGCCGAAACCGACGTGCTGGTGCGCGACCCGGTGGTGGTCGGCGTCAGCGCCCCGCGCTTCCTGGCTCCCGGCGACGAGAGCCGGGTGCTGGTCGAGCTGGCCCATGCCTTCGGCGCGACCGGCGAGACGCGGGTGGTACTGAACGCCGATGCCGAACTGACGCTGGGCGGGACGGACAGGACCGTCACGCTGGGCGAGGGCGAACGGGTGCGCCTCTCCCTGCCCGTCACCGCGCGGACGGTCGGCGACCCCGAAATCCGCATGGTCACCACCACCCCGGACGGCACGCGCCTGACAAAGACGCTCCGCCTGCCCGTGCGCGCCAACGATCCGGCGGTCGCCCGGCAGAACCGCATCCCGCTGGCGGCAGGCGGCAGCTTCACGCTGGATGACAGCGCGTTCGCGGGGCTGATGCCCGGCACGGCACGCGCGACGCTGGTGGTCGGGCCGCTGGCGACCTTCGATGCCGCCGGGATGCTGACCGGGCTGGATCTCTACCCCTACGGCTGCACCGAGCAGACCGCCTCCCGCGCCCTGCCGCTGCTGTATTACGGCGAGGTCGCCCGCAGCCTCGGCCTCGCGCCCGGGGATGGCGGCATCGAGACCCGCGTGACCGACGCCATCGCCCGCATCCTCGCCAACCAGACGGGCAGCGGGGCGTTCGGATTGTGGCGTCCGGCGGACGGGGATTTCTGGCTCGACGCCTATGTCACCGACTTCCTGAGCCGCGCGCGGGCCGTCGGGTATGCCGTGCCGGACGGCGCGTTCGAGGCGGCGCTGTCCAACCTGCGCAACCGCGTATCGTATGCGGGCGATTTCGATGACGGGGGCGAGGCGCTGGCCTACGCGCTGATGGTGCTGGCGCGCGAGGGGACGGCCTCCATCGGCGACCTGCGCTACTATGCCGATGCGAAGGGGACCGCGTTCGGCTCGCCCCTGGCCCGGGCGCAACTGGGGGCTGCGCTGGCCCTCTACGGCGAACAGCGCCGCGCGGATACGCTGTTCGCGCTGGCGAGCACCGGGGGCGAGGGCGGCGGGGGCGAGGGCGGCTGGCGCGACGATTACGGCACGCCGCTGCGCGATGCGGCGGGGGTGCTGGCGCTGGGCGTCGAATCGGGGTCGGACGCGGTGGATGCAGCGCGCCTGACCCGCCTGATCGCGGACCGCATCGACGAGAAGGCCCATACCTCGACGCAGGAGAAGGTCTGGACCCTGCTGGCCGCCAATGCCCTGCTGAAGGATGCCGCGACCGCCGCGATCACCCTGAACGGCACCCCCCTGACCGGTCCCGTCGCGGAGGTCATGGCGGGCGACCCCCTGACGCTGGCGAATACCGGCGCGGAGGCGGCGAGCGCGATGCTGACCACCTTCGGCGTGCCGACCGAACCGGAACCGGCGGGGGGCAACGGCTACGCGATCACGCGCACCTACTACACGATGGAGGGGGAGCCGGTGGACCCCGCCGAAGTCGCCCGCGATACGCGGCTGGTCGTGGTGCTCGATGTCGTGTCCGAGCGCACGGCGCAGGCCCGGCTGATGGTCGATGACGCCCTGCCCGCCGGGTTCGAGATCGACACCCCGTCCCTGCTGCGCGCGGGGGATATCGCCAGTCTCGACTGGCTGCCGGAGACGGCCCGCGCCGACCACGCCGAGTTCCGCTCCGACCGCTTCGTCGCGGCGGTGACGGGGGGCGGCGATTTCAGCCTCGCCTATATCGTCCGCGCCATCTCGCCGGGGGTGTTCCGGCATCCGGCGGCGCTGGTCGAGGACATGTACCGCCCCGAATTCCGCGCCCGGACGGCGGCGGGGACGGTGCGGGTGACGGAGTGACAAAGAAGAACCCCGCCCCGGACCCGATCCGGGGCCTCGACGGGCGGCGTGCCGGCTGCGAAACCGGCGCATCGCCCGAACAGTCCCCGGATCGGGTCCGGGGCAGACGCGGATGGCTGTGCCGCCCCCTCCTCGCCACCCTCCTGACGCTGGCCCTCGCCGCCCTCGCATTCGACCGCCTGATCGAGCGCACCGCCCTGCCCCCCCTCACGCCCCCCGTCTCCGCCACCGTGCTGGACCGGAACGGCACCCTCCTGCGCGCCTATCAGGTCGGGAGCGGGCTGTGGCGTCTGCCCGTCACCGCCGCGCAGGTGGACCGCGACTACATCGCCCTGCTGCTCGCCTACGAGGACAGGCGGTTCCGCGACCATGGCGGGGTCGACCTGCGGGCCATGCTGCGGGCGGCGTGGTCCTCGGCGCGGGCGGGGCGCATCGTCTCGGGCGGGTCCACGATCACGATGCAGGTCGCGCGATTGCTGGAGGATGCGCCGACCCGGTCGGTGCGCGCGAAACTGCGGCAGATCCGCGTGGCGCTGGCGCTGGAGCGGCGGCTGGACAAGGACGCGATCCTCGATCTCTACCTGACGCTCGCCCCCTTCGGCGGGAATATCGAGGGGGTGCGCGCCGCGACCCTGACCTGGTTCGGCAGGGAACCGCGCCGCCTGACCCCCGCACAGGCCGCCCTGCTGGTCGCCCTGCCCCAATCCCCCGAAACCCGCCGTCCCGACCGCCATCCGACCCGCGCCAAGGCCGCCCGCGACCGGGTGCTCGCCCGGGCGGTCGGGTCCGGTGCGCTGCCCCCCGGCGATGCCCGCGCGGCCCGGACCGAGGCCGTCCCCACCGCGCGCCGCCCCTTTGCGCACCTCGCCGCGCATCTGTCGGACCGGGTGAGGGCGGCGAACGGCACCACCCGCACCACCCTCGACGCGAGGGTGCAGGCCGAACTCGAAACCCTGCTGCGCGCGCGGGCCGTCGCGCTCGGCCCTGCCGTATCCGCCGCCGCCCTCGTGGCCGATCACCGCACCGGCGAGATCCTCGCCCGGGTCGGGTCGGCGGATCTGACGGATGCGCGGCGCAGGGGCTTCGTCGACATGACCCGGGCCGTCCGCTCGCCGGGATCGACGCTGAAGCCGCTGATCTTCGGGCTGGCCTTCGAGCAGGGGCTGGCGCATCCCGAAACCCTGATCGACGACCGGCCCACGGTGTTCGGACGCTATGCCCCGCTGAACTTCGACCGGCACTGGCA
>ENA-ORXT01004489-ORXT01004489.1-marine-metagenome-genome-assembly--contig:-NODE-4489-length-14368-cov-39.946890_pt1 | contig 14368 bp, 14 predicted proteins | sample MGYA00237868_ERZ511482 | MGnify/ENA metagenome assembly ERZ511482 | reverse complement strand
GAATGTAAATGTTATTGGCTTATTTAATGAAAAGTAACACCTTCTTTGGTGAAAAGGTGTGTGTATAGGTTAGTTATGTGTAATGAAAACAAAATAAAAAGTGAAAGAAACTATTCTAATTAGCAAAGAATCAATAATTTCTATGGAGAAAGAGATATTAGATGCAATGCTAAATTCAGATATCGAAAGGTTAAACGAGTTAATTCATAAAGATTTACTTTTTAATATTCCTTCTGGACAAACTATAACCAAAGATTTGGATTTGGAAAATTACAGGTCAGGGAATATGAAACTCGAAGATATTACTTCAAGCAAACAGTCAATAAATTTAATTGGAGATACTGCAGTCGTAGCAGTTACAATAACAATGAAAGGGAAATTTATAAATCATATTCTCGACGGGGAATACCGAATTATCAGAGTATGGAAAATGATTGGGAATAATTGGAAAGTAATAGCTGGAAGTAGCATCCAACTTTAAATACAATAATGAAAAGAACCCCCAAATGGATACCATAACAATTATGAATAATAATCTAAAGGAAGTAAAAACAAAAATTTATGATAAGTTATCGCTCAACATATCAAACTTTAACAATGAATCTGAAGGAAAACAATATGATGCTTGCCAATTCGAATTGAACAGATTTAAAATTATTTGTAGGAGTTCAAAAATAACACCTAAAAAGGTTGGGCAATTTGTTACATTTTGGAAGCGAAATAAAGATGGAATAACAGAACCGCATTGCGAAACAGACCCATTTGATTTTTATATCATTAATGTTAAAGCGGATAACAAGTTAGGCCAATTTGTATTTCCTAAAGCTGAATTAATAAAAAATGGAATAATATCAACGAATACAAACGACGGCAAAAGGGGTTTTAGAATTTATCCAAAATGGGATAAAGCGAGAAATAAGCAGGCGATAAAAACCCAAAATTGGCAATTAGAATATTTTTATGAAATTGTATCTAATCACGAATCTATCAATAAAGCAAAAGAATTATACAGCCAAAAATAGAACAAAACACATAACATTAGATAAGAAGTAATAGCTCCTTCCTTTAGATTTGTAATTGATTATTTATAATCACATTACTATTATTACTATATGTATTTTCTTTTTGCTTCTTTTTCTTTTGTGGAATTCACATTTTTATGTTGATAAAGTAGTGGAGGAGAACTAAGCTCCTTCGAAAGGATAATGCCTTATGCGACGAATCAGTCCTCCACTACCATTTAAAGATTAAGCACCATGTAGAAATTTAGGTGATCGGACCTATTAAAGGTAATAGTGTTAATCTTCATTAACTAAATCATTAAGCTATGTGTAATTAATTATTCATTTTTTATCGGTGCAGATATATCTAAATCTGTCATTGATGTTTCTTATCGTTTTGAGGGTAAAGTAATTTACCTTGGACAATTTCCTAATAAACAAAAGGGCTTTACAAAAGTGGTCAACAAGCTTTTTAAAATTTCAGTAGTTGATACTGCGCAGTGGTTTGTGTGCTTTGAGAATACAGGAGTATACTCTAAGCCATTACTATAATTCCTCTCAAGTATATCAATACCTTGTAAAGAGGAAAGTGCCTTAAAAATATCAAGATCATTAGGTAATCATAGGGGGTCAGCTTGCGCCATTCGGGGGGTTGGCAAATAGGCGCCATTATACATTACCTCATACAAAGGTCCAACTGAAATATATGTGTTTTGAAAAATCCCCATACATTCCTTTGTGTTATCTCTAAGCCAGAAAGAAATCACATTAACATAGTAGCCAAGGCAATTTGCAGAATTTACCAATTTTTGGTAAATTTGTATCAAGTTTTAGAATATGAAAAATACATCTATATCCCTCGGGAGCTATTTCGACCAATTTGTAAGTAGTCAAGTTTCGGCTGGACGCTATAAAAACGTCAGCGAAGTTATCAGGGCTGGACTGAGAATGTTGGAGAATGAGGAAAGTAAAGCAATTGCATTAAGAAATGCTATACAGATAGGATTGAATAGTCCGTTAGTTGAGGATTTTGACTTTGATGAAAATCTAAAAAGACTAAAAGCAGAAAAAAGAAAGAATGTCTAAAGTTATACTTAGACAAGAAGCCATAGATGACTTAAATAATATTTGGGACTATACTTTCGAAAAATGGTCTGAAAAGCAAGCTGATAAATATTATGCAATAATTAAAATGGCTTGTAATTGGATTGGGGAGAACCCTGATATTGGTAAAGAATATAAAGGAATAAGCAGAAATCTACTCGGACTGAAATCTGAAAAGCATATAATTTTTTATCAGCAGATTTCGAGTGATAGAATTGAAATCATAAGAATTTTGCACGAAAGAATGGATTTGAAAAATAGATTAACCGAATAGTATAAACATTCGAAAAGCTGACTAAATAATGTCTGATTTTAGCTTTCTTATCATACAATTATAGCAAACTCAAAAAAACCAAGAGATAATCGAGTAGACGGTCCCACCAGCGATAACTGATGGGATGCGCCTCTCACACCACCCTAACCACTCGACTACGCTTAGGGCAGGCAGTACGGGTCTTCCCGATGATGATTATCGGGACAGTCTGTATACGGCGGTTAATCTATTCAAAGTTTGACTTTAGGGTAATTATCTATCATAGACATATAGCCTATTCTCCGAAGTCTGGATACCGTGATTGTCGTTCCGAGTATAAGGCTTTGAGCTATTGCCCATTCTCCCCATTCTTTATCTACTCCACGAGTATGCTTGACCTTGTTTGATGCCAAGCCTAATAAGATTCTTGCACTATACTCCTCCTTAAGTAACGCCTTACATAAAACTGCTAACGGTATGATAATAGCACCCGCTATAAAACAACTCATCTGTATATTGCTAAAGAAATCGGGGCTAACCTTATTTCTTTTATTCAAATATACTCGTCCGCTAGTCAATCGTCACCTTGATATTACATGTAGCTACATAATCAATCTGCACTCTTGGAAAATATTCTTATCTTAAAGTCTAAATAACAACAAAGCGTTACCTCACTCAAAGATCCAACTGAAATGTACGTGTATTAAAGAACCACATATATTCCTTTGCGTTAGGCTCAACCAATGGAAAGATGAAGTACTTGACAATTATAGCTTTAGTCCTTTTTCAACTGTCGAATTGTATTGGGCAAATAAAAATTTCATCGAAAGTTATTCCTTGGAAGACTTTAAATAATTTGGACAGTTTAAAAGTAATTCTCCAAACACCAAACAATGAGATATTCAGATCCACGTTTTCTGTCGATCAATTTAACCATATAGACGGCGAATATCCAAGAACGATCTTTGAATTTAACTTAGATGAATCGATACGTAATTTAAGATTTGAAGTTAGCTACAAATACAAAGCAAATTCAAGAGGTGCATCTGATCAATTCTCGAACATCGAAGTAATAAATGTTCTTATCAACAATAGAGAAGAAAGAATAGAGTTGGAGATACATTTTCAAAAGTATTACGACGATGAATTTAACCTAACATCTAAGGAAAGAATAGTTAGATTAGTTGCAAAGAAAATATATCATTTACCGAAGGAAATTAAACTGATCAGAAACTGGGAGCCTTTTGTATCCATCCATCCAAAATACTTCATACAGAACAACAGCTCCTTTAAATTGTATGGTGTTTCTGGTGATGGTAAATTTGAAGGAGAACTATTTCGAATGTACAGCGATTCAATTCTGCAAGTTTATACTGGTGGATATGACTATTCGCAAAAACCAAGCAAGCAATTGTATAGAGACAATTATGTAGTAAGTTCTATTCGTGATCACCGTGAAATAGACAACAGGTTTAGAATTAAAGAAAGTGGCAACTACATTTATAGAGTTTATTTAGGATTTTATCCATATGAACATGATAAGAGATATGGAGGTACTACCACTTATTCCGTAACTCAAAAGAACTGTCCAAGCCAACATAAAAAACACTAAATTTACGAATATTTTGAACTTACAGATAAATTTGAGATAAAGTAAATGCAGTGGTTCACGAGTGATATGAGATCAGAATTGATGTCTCTGACTCCGCTCCATATCACAGATCCGCTTAAAAGAATGGAGAAACAGAAATTGACGACGTAATGCTAACAAGATACTTTTGTTATCTATTAGCTCAAACGGAGACCCAAGAAAAAAACATTCATACTTGCACACATGCAGACTTACAGACCGTTACATCTTCAGGCATTAACGCCTCAAACCTCAATACCTATTTTCAAACCTTAGGCGGAACAGTATCTTCTACATTGTGCTTGACCCAGTGTATACATTCAGAGAAATCTTTGAAAATATGTTCTTTAGGAATAAGATCTGGAATGATATCTATTCTTTCCATCATATACTCAGGTTGCTGTATTAATCCGACCAGCAGAACTTGCTTACCCTTTCGTACTAGATCTACTAATATGTCTTCCATGGCATACAGTCCTGATTGATCTAAGTAAGTCATCTTATCACAACGGATGATTATAGCGGATGCCGTATCCGGTATCTGACTCACCAGTGATTGGAACTCACTAGTAGAACCAAAAAATAACGGACCGTTAACATGCTTTATGAATACCTCCTCGCTTAATTCGATAGGAAAACTTAATTCATCTACCCAAGTTTCTTCATCTTTAAGGGAGGTAATTTTTGACGTGGCAGAAGTGATGTCACCTATCTTCTTCATAAACATTAATGAAGCGATCACTAAACCTATACCTACAGCATATACTAAATTCCAAACAGAAGATAAGACTAATACGATAAGCATAATGATGACCTCTGGCTTAGGCATATATGGAATGGCTTTGAGGCCTTTGTAATCCATTACGCCGATACCTACAGTTATAAGAATACCTGCTAATACAGCTGCTGGTATACGTGACGCGGTAGGACCTAACAGAAGAAGAATCAACAGCAACAACAAGGCTGCGACTATACCTGATAATCTTGTCTTACCACCTGCATTAATATTAACTACAGTTCGTATCGTTGCCCCTGCTCCTGGTATACCACCGAATATGGCAGCCACACTATTACCTATACCTTGACCGATAAGTTCTTTATTAGGCTTGTGTTTCGTCTTAGTCATATTATCTGCGACCACTGATGTCAGTAAGGAATCTATAGCTCCCAAGAGTGCCAATGTCAAAGCTGTGAATACATATGGCGCAATATATGATAATTTGAAATCTGTAATTATTCCAAGATTAGCAATAGGTAGTCCGCTCGGAATCTCCTCTATAGGTCTATAATCGAGACTAAACCCAATGGCTATACCTGACATGACAAATAATGCGATTAAGGTACTTGGGACAGCTTTAGTTATTCGCTTAAATCCATATATGATAAAAATAGTCCCAAGAGCCAATAGTAATTCTAACCAATCTATACTTTTAAATGCTCGAGGCATCACTCTCAGTGCTCCTATTACCCCTGAGGCATTGGATCCAGCAAGTGTCTTAGACTCTTTACTGATTTGCTCTTGTGTTATAAGTTCAGCTCTACGGATGGTTTCCTTAAAGTCTTCTAATACCAGCAATCCTTCACCAGCTTCTTCCTTTAGAATGTTGTCTAATATAATTTCCTCTGCCTGTGGTTTGAATTGGCTGACAAACTCTATATCTTCTTTTGGGTAATAACCGATAGATGGTAATATCTGAGTGACCAATATAATAACACCAATTGCTGTCATGAAACCAGAGACAACAGGGTAGGGTATATATCTAATATATTTTCCGATACCCAACATTCCTAAGACAATCTGCATGAGACCAGCTAATAAGAATACAGTAAGTATATAAGGCAAAGCTTTAGATACTTCTCCATCAAAACTGGCTACAATGCCTGCTATGACTACCATGCTGACTGCTGTCATAGGCGCAGTCGGACCTGATATCTGAGTATCTGTGCCACCGAATAAGGCTGAAAAAAAACCTATGAATATGGCTCCATACAGTCCAGCACTCGGGCCTAAGCCAGAACTGACACCAAATGCTAAGGCCAAAGGCAGTGCAACTATACCCGCAGTGATTCCACCAAGAAGGTCTCCTTTTAGATGTTTAAAGTTAAAGCCGAAATCTAATTTCAATTTAGTATTATTTTAATTTAGGACTTCCATAAAGGTGAATTAATAATTGCTAACCCATCTAGGGTAACCTTTTGTATTCAAACCGTTACTTAATGTTATATGAAGCTGTTCTTATGTCTGTTGCATATTAGGAATGTCCGAAGTGGAGAATTCATATAATTCATTTGCCTCTTTTTCTTTAAATTCTTGTACCAGCTTTAGGGCATCAGGTACAACATCACTACACATCGTAATCAGTGATCCTGGTGTTGCATTTTTTATAGCATAAGTAATCGCTTCCTTTTCAGTCTTACATAATTTTACCTTCTTATTAGGATCGTGAGAACTTATACCTTCTTGCAGCAGTGCAATAAGCTTCTCTTCTGTCTGTCCTCTGAGGTGCTTGTCCTGTCTGATGATTATCTCGTCAAACATCTCAGAAGCCTGATGTCCCATAGCGATGTTATCTTCATCTCTACGATCTCCTATACCTGCGATGATGCCGACTTTTGGTTTGCCCTCCAGATTTTCTATGAATTTGTGTAAGGCGGACATTCCCGCTGCGTTATGGGCATAATCCAGAAGAACATTAAAGTTCTTAAATCTAAACAAGTTAAGTCGACCCGGCGTCTGAGAAGGTGATGGTATGAATGATTCTAAGGCCATTTTAATATCTCTCAAATCAAAACCTCTAACATAACCTGTCAGTACTGCGGGGAGAACATTCTGAATCATGAATCTGGCCTTTCCACCAAAAGTCAACGGAACATTAACAGCATTGACCACTCTCATTTTCCAATTACCCTTACATATCGTGATGAATCCATTTTCGTAGATCGCGGAAAGTCCATTTCTTGCGGAATGGGCTTTGATTCTTTCATTGTCTTCATCCATTGAGAATAGTGCCACATTGCAATTGACATTTTTACGCATATTATAGACAAGTTCATCATCAGCATTTAGAATTGCATAACCATCAGGTAACACTGTTTCTGGTACGACACCTTTTAGTCTGGCCATTTGCTCTACCGTATTGACACCTCTTAGGCCTAAGTGATCTGGAGCAATATTCGTGACGACAGCAACATCACAGTTATGGAATCCCAGTCCAGCCCTCAGCATACCACCACGTGCTGATTCGAGTACTGCAAAATCTATTGTAGGATCTTTAATAACAAATTCTGCACTTCCAGGACCGGTGCAATCTCCTCTTTCTAACATATGGTTTTGGATATATATGCCGTCAGAAGTTGTATATCCTACTTTGTAGCCCATCATTTTTACCATATGCGCTATAAGCCTGGTAGTCGTAGTCTTACCATTGGTACCAGTTACGGCTACGATGGGTATACGAGAAGTAGATCCTGAAGGGAACAGCATGTCTACGACATGAGAAGCTACATTACGAGGCAGCCCCTCAGTAGGCGCTAAGTGCATTCTAAATCCTGGTCCAGCATTCACTTCTAACACGGCTCCACCTGTCTGACTTAACGGTTTGGATACATCAGAAGTCATTAGATCTATTCCGCATATGTCTAATCCTATGACACGTGATATTCTTTCTGCCATAAATATATTCTCTGGATGCACGATATCGGTGACATCAGTGGCAGTTCCACCTGTGCTTAGGTTAGCGGTATCTTTTAGATTTAGAATTTTACCCACTGGTAAGACACTTTCTAATGTCAGTTCATTATCCTTTAAGATATTTTCTGTCATTTCATTGACAGTGATCATGGTTAGTACTTTCTCATGTCCATAGCCTCTCCTTGGATCTTCGTTGACTTTGTCTATGAGTTCTTGTATTGTCGATTTTCCATCACCAGTTACATGTGCTGGTGTACGCTTAGCAGCGGCTACTAACTTATAATTGATGACTAATAATCTATAATCATCTCCTGTTATATATTTTTCTATGATAACACTCCTAGATATTTTCTTTGCTGCATTAAAACCTTCCACTGCATCTTCCCAATTATTAATATTAATCGTAATTCCTCTTCCATGATTTCCATTAATGGGTTTTATCACTACAGGATATCCGATGTACTCGATGGCATCTTCTAAGCCTCTCTCAGATCTGACAATTTCTCCCTTCGGTACAGCAATATTAGCTTGCTCTAATAGATGCTTAGTATCTTCCTTGTCACAAGCGACCTCTACACCGATACTACTGGTGTCACTGGTTACTGTAGCTTGGATTCTTTTCTGATTGATACCATAACCTAATTGACATAATGAGTACTTATTAAGTCTTAGCCAAGGGATACCTCTGCTGATTGCTTCTTCTATTATAGAACCAGTGCTGGGGCCTAATCTCTCTCGCTCCCTGATCTCTCTGAGTTCTTGTATATCTTCTTCCAGATTGTACTCCGTGCCTTCTGTTAGTGCTTCTGCTATTCGGACAGAAGCCTTAGCAGCATACTTTCCAGCTCTTTCCTCTAAGTAGGCAAATACCACACTGTATACACCTTCTTCTCCAAAACCCCTAGTTCTACCGAAGCCTACTTCCATGCCTGCAAGACTCTGTATTTCCAGGGCGATATGCTCTATGACATGACCCATCCATGTGCCCTCTACCACTCTCTCAAAGAAACCTCCTGGTGATCCTACGGAGCATCTGTGCTCATACATACCTGGAAACATTTCCTTAAGCCTCTCATAGAAGCCATCTATCTTATTAGTCGGCATCTGTTCATATTCTTCCAGATCCAAAGTCATCACAATTAACTTATGCCTTCTAATCGACCAATAATTGGGGCCTCGCATTGCTCTTATTTCTCTTATATTCATAGGTAGGTTTTTAGATTTGTACAGTAGAAAATTTTGGTAGATACTAAATATAAAAATTAGGAGTGTATTATCTTCAATTAAGGCTTATTTTTGCAAGAATTTTATTTTTCACGAATAATTTTAGATGTCAATTAAAGGATTACTAATACCTATAGGAGGTAATGAGGATAAGGGTTCACATGATGATGAGACGCATACATTAGATTATGTGCATGATGGGATACTCAGTAGAGTTGTCAGAGAAAGTGGCGGTCACGATGCCCATATAATAGTCGTAACAACGGCTTCTCAGATTCCATTAGAAGTGGCAAAGAGATACATAGAGGCTTTTGAGAGATTGGGATGTAATAATATGGAGGTTATAGATTTTAGAATAAGAGAAGACGTCGATAATAGTGAGACCATCAGGAAATTTAGCAAAGCAGATTGTGTAATGTTTTCTGGAGGTGATCAGTCTCGTATTGTAAATGTGATAGGTGGTTCCACCATACATGATATATTAATCAAAAGATTTAAGAATGAGAGATTTGTTATTGCTGGCACGAGTGCTGGAGCTATGGCTATGTCTCAAGAGATGATATCAGGCGGCAGTAGTACGGATTCTCTTGTTAAGGACTCGGTAAGAATGAGAGATGGACTGAATCTAATCCCTGGATTAATTATCGATTCACATTTTATCAAAAGAGGCCGTTTCGGTAGAATGGCTGAGGCGGTAGCTAAGCATCCACATCTTTTAGGTGTAGGCTTAGCTGAAGATACAGGATTGATAATTAGAGATTGCAATCATATTACCGTAATCGGTTCTGGGATGGTCATCTTATTTGACCCTGCTAATCTGACTCACAATAATGTGGAGATATTAGAACCAGGAACACCGATGACGATGGCTAATCTGACAGTCCATGTATTAGCTAATAGCGATCGATTTACCATAAGTAACAAAGAAATAGAGGTTCTTCCTATTGAGGCTGAATTCGAGTAGAAATCTAATGATTTATTGACAATCGAATAATCTTCTTCTTTGACTCAACTAATAATTTTAATCCTTGTTAAGATGTTTAGCTATATTTAATATACCTCAGTATCATCTAATTTGCTTTTATGTCGACTTCCTTATTTACAAGAGCCATACATCCAGCTAAGCAATTCGTTGTATTCTTTGGATTCTTTATTCTTTATGTTCTCGTAGTATATGTTCTGCAGAAGACAGAAGCCATAGACCCTAATCCTACAATGTACTGGGAGGGCTCGTTTACCACATTGATGATATACATCATCTTCAGCAGTGCTCTGTCATTTTCTTATCCAAGTAAGACTAAGTACTTTATGTCTGCGATTATTTGTTTTGTTGTGCTGATGGTCACTACTGGTTTTTTGGCTTTATATTTTTCGGGCCAACATATAGATGTCGGAGGTGCTGGTTCATTTAGATGGATGTTTATGATGCTGACATTTTCATATCTTGTATTACTAACTATTGTCAATTCTATGTTTAAGATCTTAGAATTTGTCAAAAAACAAGACGCAAGACTGAGAGGGGAAGAAGAGTAATATATTTTCTTATTGTAATTAATTCTTACACACATGAAGTTATTAAGTTCCATAATAATAGTCGCTACAATTTGCCTCACAGCTTGTCAGTCTAAATCTAATAAGCTATCTGCTCAGCAAGAGGAGGCGAGCTCAGCTTACGAAAAGATAATCAAGACTGAAGATGAATGGAAAAAGATTCTCGACAAAGATGAGTATTACGTTCTGAGAAAGCATGGAACAGAAAGACCTGGAACTGGAGATCTTCTAAATAATAAGAAGGATGGCGTCTATACATGTAGAGCATGTGAGTTGCCATTATTTGACTCTGAGACCAAGTTCGAGTCCGGAACTGGATGGCCAAGTTACTATGATCCTATCAAGCCCGAAAACATAGAATTAGATATAGATTATAAGATTGGGTATGAAAGAAAAGAAGTGCACTGCGCCAGATGTGATGGTCACTTAGGTCATGTATTTAATGATGGACCTAAGCCTACAGGACTTCGTTATTGTATTAATTCTGTTTCCTTAGATTTTGTCAGTCGAGATCAAGTTAAGCCTTAAGTATTTTATTTACATAGCCTTAATAACAAACTTATTCTTTTTACCATTTTCTACAAGGAGATACTCATCTTGCAATAAGTCATTACCACTTATCGCAATACCAGAATCTGTAACCTTGGCTTTGTTAACACTGACTGCATTGGCTTTCACAGCTCGTCTGTACTCACTCAGTGAGTTGAATATAGCACAGTCTTCAGTAAGCAGATCCTCTAAATTAATCCCAACGCTCACTTTCGCTTTATCAATATTGAAACTGCTGACCTCACCACTAACCATCGACAATGTATCAGATGTCATAGACTGTAATGATTCTGTAGTTAATTTTTTATTGAATAATATTTCTGAGACACCTTTGACAGATTCATAATTCTCCCTGCCATGTATTCTTTCTGTAAGCTCTTTGGCTAATAAAGCTTTCTGCTGTCTGGGATCCTCTGCAAGGTCTTTTTCTCGGGCTTCTATTTCTGATCTATCCATAAGTGTAAAGTATCGAGTAAATTTCTGAACATCTGCATCATCTGCATTGATCCAGAATTGGTAGAACTGATATGGTGTCGTCAGATCTGCATCCATCCACAAGTTCCCTTGCTCTGATTTACCGAATTTCTTTCCGTCTGATTTTGTCAGTAGCTTACTGGTGACAGCGTAAGCCTTAGCACCTTTAAGGTTACGCCGGATAAATTCTGTTCCAGAAGTAATATTACCCCACTGATCAGAACCTCCCATCTGGAATGTACAACCGTCTTGCTCATACAAGTATTGGAAATCGTATGCTTGTAATAATTGGTAACTGAACTCTGTAAATGAAAGCCCCGACTCCAATCTATTTTTGACGGAATCCTTAGACAACATGTAACTCACTGTTAATGTCTTACCCACATTACGGAGAAATGAGAGTACATCCATATCTTTATAAAAATCAAGATTGTTCCTTAGAATAGCGCCATTAGGACTATCATTAAAATCAAGAAATTGCTTCATTTGATCGACCTGGTGATTGAGGTTGTTATCCAGTTCTTCGAAAGACTTAAGCTGTCGCTCCTGATCTTTGCCTGATGGATCTCCGATTCTACCCGTTGCGCCACCCATCAGAACAACTGGCTTATGGCCAGATCGCTGCCACAGGTCGAGTACCATGACTTGTACATAGTTACCTATAGTCAGAGAAGGTGCTGTCGGATCAAATCCAATATAACCTGTACACATTGATTTCTCTGTTGCTGCTTTTGCTTCTGGAGTCATGTCATGCAACATACCTCTCCACTGCATTTCTTCTATAAAGTTCATAGTCTTTAGATTTCAGTATGTAAAGGTATAAATACGGAGCTAATCTGAAAGTAGTTATAGCAAGTGATCTTTAGAAAAACTTGCAGGTAACAATTCTGATATGCCCGGCAACTCAATAATGTAAGACTCCTTAGCAGTTAAGTATAGTGGTATAGGCGAGCCTTGTCGTTGCTCAAACTCTTGTATAACCTGCCTACATGCACCACAAGGCATACACGGATCTGGCAGAGCTTTCGCTGGATTATAAGCAGTAATAGCTAATGCTTTTATCTTAAATGACTTCTCTGTAGCACCTATATTGTATAATGCAACCCTTTCTGCACACATGCACAAGGGATATGAAGCATTCTCTTGATTACATCCAGTATATAGCTTCCCGTCATCTGTCAATAGGGCAGCCCCTACATAAAAATTAGAATAAGGTGCATAGGCATAGCCTAATTGTATATCAGCTTGTAAGATGAGTTTTTGTATCTCTTTAGATAGTTCTGTGAGCTGATTGTATTTCTTATAGTTAAAGCTAAATGACATGAATAAACTAATATTTTAAAGGATTTGCAAAATTAGTCTTTCTTCAGATCACTTGTATTTTATATAATTATCTACCTTGCGTCATGTCCATTATTATAGGCGGAAGCCCCAGTACTGGTAGTTCGTTGCTCAGAAGAATGCTTAATCGGCATTCGCAAATCTTCTGTGGGTCAGAGACATCTATTCTTTCTAAGGTGCCTCTATATAATAACTGGAATAGAGATAAGATGAGCTTATTTAGGAGCGGATACAATGGACTGGTTAATGCTGGTTGGCATCACTATAGAGGCTATGACTTAGAAGACGATTATGGTATCAATGAGTCTGAATTGAAGCATATCGTAAAGAAAGCGAGTTCTTTTGCAGAATTTATTTCCAATTGGACAACATTGGTTTTGACTCGATCTGACAAGAATATCTTTTCAGAAAAGACCCCATCCAATGCACATACATTATCGTTATATCTGGATCATATTTCTGATTCTTTTGCAGTTCATATCACAAGGCATCCATTAGATTGCATTGCATCCCTAGTCAATCGTGGAATGGATTACTACAATGCTATTTCGGTTTATCTCTTGAATACTTCTGCGGCATTAGAAATCAAAAATCACAAAAACGCAAGACAACTAAAGTATGAAGACCTAAGTCAAAATCCAGAAGGAACGATGACTGTCTTGCTCCGATCTCTTTCATTAGACTTTGAGTCAGATATGCTCATCCCAGATACTAATCCAACAGGTGTCACTCAGATGCAGGGATGGAATTATGATGAGACAGCCACGGTGTCTAGTGGAAGCATTGGTAGGTTTCTAAAGTTAGATAAGAATGCACAAGAACTTATTTTGACAGGCATAGATGTCTTGCATTCTAATGCTTATTCGATAGGTAACATCAGGACTGTGTCTGAGATATTAGAATATTATATACCTCAAGTATCACACTCCGTTCCTCAATCCAAGAAACATATCGCATACTATAAGAAAAGTATGGCCATCGATAAATGGAAGAGATTATACAGACAGTCTTATTATAAAATGAGTAATTATCCCATCTCAATAATAAGATCATAGATATATGTTATCGAGCAAGAACAGACAACGGATGTACAATTCTTTATTGCCAAAATATGGTGATAGAGAAGCAAATAATATCGTCGATTATTATGCAGATGCTATGACTGATAGGTCTGAATCTGAAGTTAGTGCTGATACAGAAAGATTGCTTAGCGATGAACCTGTCCAGTATGTATGTAATACTTCGTTTTTCTATGGGCATCGATTGTATGTAGATAATAATGTACTGATTCCGAGACCGGAGACAGAAGAGTTAGTGCATTGGATAATAACGGATGTCAAGGATCGGAAAGTAGATATTCTTGATATAGGGACAGGGAGTGGTTGCATTTTATTAAATGTATTGTATAAGTGTCAGAATGCAACAGGAACAGGTGTAGATATAGAGGAGGAGGTAGCTAAAGTATTCGACAAGAACGCTTCGATTCTGGATGTCAATGCAAAATTCCAACAATTAGACATATTGGACAAGGAGCAGATTACAAGCTTGCA